>Ga0315553_10002755_pt1 | contig 13990 bp, 12 predicted proteins | sample SalMarSW160140MG_FD_203099 | JGI IMG/M metagenome (GOLD analysis project Ga0315553, IMG submission 203099) | Salt marsh sediment microbial communities from the Plum Island Ecosystem LTER, Massachusetts, United States - Salt Marsh Sediment SW1601-40 ... | reverse complement strand
CTCGAATTTCAACGGCGCGATGCCCATCAACGTCGGATCGATTCGGTCGAAGATCTCCTGCGCATCGTATGTGCCGTAGTAATCGCCCACGCCGGCATGATCGCGCCCTACGATGAAGTGCGTGCATCCATAGTTCTTGCGGATCGTCGCGTGCAGCACCGCCTCACGCGGCCCGGCATATCGCATGGCCGAGGGCATGCAGCTCAACAGCACCCGCTGAGGGTTGTAGTAATTCTCCAGCAACACCTGGTAGCACCGCATACGCACGTCGGCCGGAATGTCGCCCGGCTGCGTCTGCCCCACCAATGGGTGGATCAACAGCCCGTCGCAGATCTCCAGCGCGCATTTGGTCAGATACTCGTGTGCCCGATGGATCGGGTTTCGGGTCTGGAACGCCACCACAGTTTGCCATCCGCGCTGCAAGAACACCTCGCGCGTCCGCGACGGCGGCAGGCGATGCTCGGCGAACTCCGGCTCGTGCCGGGGACAGAGCACCGCCAGGGGACCTGCCAGGCAGACCTCGCCCCGACTCTGCAGCACCGCCACGCCGGGGTGCTTGACGTCGTCGGTCAGGTAGATCTTCTCCGCTTCCTTGGCCTTGTCGTGCGGGTACTTCTCCTGAAGCGTCATCACCGCCAGCGGCCGATCCTGCTCGTCGGTCAGACAGACCTCCTTGCCCACCTCCAGGCTGTCGGCCGTTTGCCGATCCACGCAGAACGTGATGGGAATGCCCCACGGCAGTCCGTTGGCAAGCTGCATCCGGTCGCAAATGGCATGGAAGTCATCCGATCCCATGAACCCTGTCAGCGGACTGAATGCCCCGATGGCAATCATCTCCAGGTCGCACTGCTGCTGCTCGGGCAGGGCGATCTTCGGCATGTTCGCCAATCGCTGCTCGAGCGCCGTTCGTTCCGCCTCGCCCGCTACCCGATCGATCAATTCGCCGCCATGCGGCTCGATTAATTCGTTCGTCGTTGTCTTCATGTTACTCCACCCACTTGTAGGTCGTTCCAGGCCGCCGCACGCCGCAATCCACCAGCAGGACACAACGGAGGCAGCGTTTTCATGTCTGCCAGACGCGTGGCCGATCACGTCGGTTGAGATTTTGCAGGAGCGACAATTCCGCGCTCCGCCAGTAGTTCCAGCACGCTGGCCGCCGCTTCCTGGGGCGTCTGCTTGTCGGTATGCACAATCAACTCCGCCTTTTCGGGCGGCTCGTAGGGATCGTCGATCCCCGTAAACTGCTTGAGCTCGCCGGCCCGTGCTTTAGCGTACAGCCCTTTGGGGTCGCGTTGCTCGCAAACCTCCAAGGGGGCCTCGACGAACACCTCGATAAACGGCAAGTCGGCCTGTTCGTGCAAGGCTCGCGCTTTGTCCCGATCGGCGCGATAGGGACTGATAAAGCTGGTCAGCACAATCGCTCCCGCGTCGGCGAAGAGTTTGGCCACTTCACCGATGCGCCGGATGTTCTCCTCCCGGTCTTCCGCCGAAAAGCCCAGGTTCCGGTTCAAACCGTGGCGCACATTGTCGCCGTCCAGCACGTAGGCCAATCGCCCCGACTCAACCAGGGCATGCTCCACCGTAAACGCCACCGTACTCTTGCCCGAAGCGCTCAGCCCCGTGAACCAAACCGTGACGCCCTTCTGCTTCAGGAGTTGCTCACGGTTGGCCCGGTCGACGTGCCCTTCATGCCAGGTGATATTCGTTGCGGTCTGCTTGGTCACTATCTCGCCTCCAATCATCAATGCCGTCTTCGGCAACACGGGCCGCTACCACGGCCCATAACAAGTTGATTATTCTGGCACACTCGATCCATTTCAACGTCGCGGATAGAAACGATCATCCTTATCGTGATCGCGTTTCCACCTCACATCCATATGGATGCCCACGTACACAATCGACCATCTCATCTACCCAGTGCATCGGCATACGCCACGATCACCGATGCCGCTGCCACCGCCGCCGTCTCCACGCGAAGCGTCGTACACCCCACGCGCACCGTCTGGAAGCCCGCCGCCTCCAAGGCAGCCGTCTCCGGGGCGGTCAGGCCCCCTTCCGGGCCGATAGCCATCAGGATTGAACGAGGCGCCGCCACGTCCCGCAACGCCGACAGCAACGGGCGGCCAGGCCCACCCACCAGCAGCAACTCAAAGCCGGCCGCCTGCTCTATTACAGTGCTAACATCCTGTTGCATAACGATTTGTGGTAGCCACGCCTGTTGCGACTGCTTGGCCGCCTCCACCGCCCGACGCCGCCACCGTTCGATGGTGGCCCCGCCGGCACGGGCTGCACTACGCGCGAAATTCACGCCCCAGATCGCCCCGATCCCCAGTTCGGTGAGCTTTTCGGCCAGCCAGATCTGCCGAGAGCCCTTCGCTGCCGCCACCGCCACCGTCAGACACGAAGCGGCCGGCCGCGGCACCACCCTGCGCTCGGCCAACTCCACACACAGCCGCTCACGCCCGCCAGCCGACACGATTTGTGCATCGGCCTCGGTGCCGGCCCCGTCGAACAACACGACCGGCTCACCTACCCGCAGACGGCGGGCGCCCAATGCGTGTCGTGCCTCCGCCCCGCAAAGCTCGATCTGTCGGCTTGATGGCGTGGTTTGAGCCGGCTGCTCTGCCGCCTCTGCCAACCCCGCATAATGGAACCGTGGTATCGACACAGGGCGATTATGGCCTCGCTCGCACGGGGCAGCAACCCACCCCGGTCAAGCGCCTCCTCTGTGTGGCCGATAAGACCCCTGCCAACCGAACGAGGAGAGACCAGGCCGTGCCCGGCGACGCCAGCGACAAACAACCCGAAACACCCCCTGGCGGGGGAGGCGACCCGCTCGCCGAAATGTCCGCCCGCAATGTCGAGGAGGTCATCACTGAGGCTGAGGGGCTCGCCGCCGACGCGGCCGAGCAGGTCGGCGTGAGCGAAGAGCAGCCCCAGGCCGATCAACCGGTTGCCCAAGGCGAGCCCGACACCGACCGGCAACACGCCGGAAGTGCCTCCCCGTCACCCTCGGATTCATCGGCCGAGGGTCAGACCGAAGCCGACCCCGTCGACGAGAAGCTCGCCCAGTTGGAGGCCCTGCTTTCCGGCGTGCGGGACGACGGCCAGGAGCCCAAGCCCAAGCCGCCTCCACAACCTCCCAAGCGGCCTGAGCCGCCGGCTGCCGCCGACCAAGGCGAAGGCACGTCCGGTGAGGGCGTGAACGGGCTCTCCGAGCAGGAAGCCAACGAACTCGACGAGTTGATCGCAGGCGCCGTTGACGCCGACGCCATCGAGGGCGCCGAGTCAGACGCTTCAACCCAGCCACAAGACGCGCAGCAATCTGCCGACCGGGACGACCAGGCAAATGTCGCCGATCATGTCGACGACACCGACCGAGACGAATCCGACGATCACTCAGACAACACCCTTTGGGGCGGTGTCGACACCGCTCGGGCAATGGTAGCCCAGGCAGTCTGCGTCACTTTCGAGGTGATAGACCGGCCCTTCCAACGGCTCAATCAGCAAGCCAAGGACATCATCGGCTGGGTCGGACTGGGCACGCTGACAGTAGCCGCCGTCGTACTGGTGATTTCCTTTCTGATGGATTGAGTCAGCCGCCCGACGAGCCCTTCAGCTTCTTGCGGACGATCGGAGAGGGACCAGCACCCAAGATGCCGTTGCGATCCGATCCTCGTCCACGTTCCAGCCCACTCACCGCAATCATGGCACTCCGTTTCGGCGACGGGCGTCGGCCGTCCGGACACGTGCCAAACGTCGCAGCGATTGGCTCCGGGACGCCGCAACACCCGTGTAGAGCCCCGAATACCCCGCTCATCTTGATTTGGACTTGCGGCACCGATAGCATGCATCGTGAGGTGGCCGATGCCGTTTCCGAGTGTCGAACAACAGCTTGAGGTCTTGCTTCGCGGCTGCGAAGCCGTGTACAGCCCGGCCGAGTTGTGCGGCAAGCTTGAGCGTTCGCGCAAACAGGACAAGCCGCTTCGCGTCAAGCTCGGGCTCGACCCGACCGCCCCCGACATCCACCTGGGGCACACTGTCGTATTTCGCAAGATCCGCGAGTTCCAGGATTTCGGCCACAAGGCCGTGGTGATCATCGGCGATTACACGGCGATGGTGGGCGACCCTTCCGAGAAGAGTAAGACCCGACCGACGCTGTCGCGCGACCAGGTCGAAGCCAACGCCCAGACCTATCTCGATCAGGCGGGCTGCGTTTTGGACACGCAACCGGAGCGCCTCGAACTGCGGCGCAACAGCGAATGGCTGGCGGACCTCTCGCTCGCCGACGCGTTGCGGCTGGCCAGCAAGATGACCGTCGCCCGCATGCTCGAGCGCGACACGTTCGAGAAGCGCTACAAGGGCGGCGTCGAGATTTACCTCCACGAGTTTCTGTACCCTCTTTTGCAGGGACGTGATAGTGTCGCCATCGAGGCCGACGTCGAGTTGGGCGGGTCCGATCAGACGTTCAACAACCTGGTCGGGCGCGACCTCCAACGCGACGCCGGGCAGCAGCCGCAGGTCGTGATGATCATGCCCATCCTGGTGGGCCTCGACGGCGTCGAGAAGATGAGCAAGTCGCTCGGCAACTACGTCGCCGTCACCGACTCGGCCCACGACATGTTCGGCAAGCTGATGAGCGTGCCCGACGAGCTGATGCGCAACTACTTCGACCTGCTGACCGCTGTGGACCCGGCCGAGGTCAACACGCTCTGCGATTCAGCCAAAACGCATCCCATGGAGGCCAAGAAGCGCCTGGCCCGCACGATCGCCGAGGAGTTTCACTCAGCCGACGACGCCGATCGGGCGAAGGGCGAATGGGAGGCCATTCACCAGAAGTCGGCCGCAGGCGTCGGTACGGTCGTGCCCGAGGACACACCTACCGTTGCCCTCAAGCGCGAGCAGATGCAGGACGGCAAGATGCGGCTCATCGATCTGGTCATGCTCTGTGGCTTCGCCTCGTCGCGCAGCGAGGGTCGAAGGCTTGCGGCTGAGGGGGGCATTCGACTCAACGGTCAGGCCATCCAGGACGTCAACGAGCCTGTCGAGGTCAAGACCGGCGACGTCGTTCAGCGAGGCAAGCGCAGGTTCGCGCGGCTGGAGGTGGGCCAATGAAACTGCCCCAACTAACCGACCCGGACCGATACGCAGGGCTCTATGTGTTCGACTTCGGCGAGCAGTGCGCTGTGGGCTACACCGCCGCCGAAATCGCCGTCCTGCTGGAAAGCGAACGCCATCGCAGCGGTAAGGTCTACAAGATCCACCGGGCCTATCCCGACGGCCGGCTGGAGTTGGCCGGCGTGCCGATCAGCCGGTTCCTCACCGAGGATGGGTTCTTCTTCTACCGCGGCGATCCACAGCAGGCCCGGGACGACTACACCCGGCTTCTGGCGATGGCCGGCGACCACCAGCCGCCCTGCCGCGCCAAGCTTCAGTTGGCCAGGCTGCCCGGCGCCGACATCGAACATGTGGTGGCGCTGATTTACCCGGCTGAGTACAGCGATCAGATGAGTCGCTGGCTGCTGGACGGGGAGTACCAGGGCGGCGACCCGGTGGAAGGCGGCGTCAGTCAGGTCACGTCGTACTACCAGGGCCAGACCGAGGTGATCGAGCGCGCCCAGCTCTGGGGCGTTGCCGACGGCACGTCGCGACCGGCCGACGAGGTGCTGGCCAGCACCCACCTGGCGGTGCAGCGATGATGCGGTGGCTGCGCGGCGCGATGTTGGCTGTGTCGTCAGCCGTGTGCGGCTGGCGCAGGGCGCGCGCGAGCCAAGACGACGTAGCCGCCCACCAGTGGCGGGACAGCACCCAGCGAATGGGCATACGTTTCACCGAGCGGATCAGAGACGTTTGGCGCAAGAGGTGGCTGCGGTCGCACAGCCCGGGCAACGGAGAGACTTAGATGGCCAGGCAATACGGGTTCGGAATCATCGGCGTCGGTATGATCGGCGAATACCACGCCCAGGCGATTGAGGGCATCGAGGGCGCGAGGGTGGTCGCCGCCTGCGACCGCGTCGAGGACAGGGTCAGGCAGTTCGCCAAAAAGCACAACTGCCAGGCCTGCACCGACTTTAACGAGTTGCTGAAGCGCGACGACATCGACGTGGTGACCATCTGCACACCCAGCGGCTCGCACATGGAGCCGGCCGTCGCCGCCGCCCAGGCGGGCAAGCACGCCGTCATCGAGAAGCCCATCGAGATCACGCTCGACCGCATCGACCGCATCCTCGAGGCCCACGACAAAGCCGGCACGAACATCTGCGGCATCTTTAACGGGCGGTTCACCCAGCCGGCTCGGCTGTTGCACCAGGCCGTCGAGCAAGGTCGCTTCGGCCGAATGACCTTCGGCATGGCGTTCGGGCCTTGGTGGCGCGATCAGACCTACTACGACGAAGGCGGCTGGAAGGGCACGCAGCAATACGACGGCGGCGGGGCGCTGATGAACCAGGGCATTCACACCATCGATCTGCTGCAATGGATGATGGGCCCGGTCGCGTCGGTGCAGGCCTTCACCGACGTGCTGGCCCACACGCAGATCGAGGTGGAGGACACCGGCGCCGCGGCCCTGCGATTTGCCAACGGAGCGCTGGGCACGATCGGTTGCGCCACGAGCATGTGGCCCGGCCACTTCCGCATCATCGAAGTCGCCGGCGACCGAGGCACTGTCGCCCTGTCCGACAGCAAGTTCCTATTCTGGCAGTTTGCCGACGAGACCGACGAGGATCAGCGTATACGCGAACAGTTCCTGGAGTTTCCGGCCGTCTCGGTCGGCGCGTCGAGTCCATCGGCGGGCCTGACTGCCGCCGGACACCAAGCCAACATCGAGGAATTCCTCGACGCGGTCGAAGCCGGGCGTGAACCCCTGATCAGCGGCACCGAGGCCCGCAAGAGCGTCGAGATCATCCTGGCCGTCTATCGTTCCGCCAAAGAGGGTAAGCCCGTCGAGCTGCCCCTGCGCTGACCGGCGCAACCGTGGGCCGCGGTGTTCCGGTCCTGCACCGCCGTAACGAAGGCGGCGGGGATGCGATCTCTCGCCGACCGGCCGATCGACGGTTCGGCCGAGCAATCATGGAGCAATCATCGTGGCTCTACCGACCGTCGCCATCGTCGGCCGCCCTAATGTCGGCAAAAGCGCCATGCTCAACTGGCTGGCGCGCGAGCGGATCAGCATCGTCGACCCGACGCCCGGCGTGACGCGCGATCGTGTCAGTGTTGTCGTGGCCGAGGACGATGTCTATTTTGAGCTGGTTGATACGGGCGGGTTCGGCATCCCCGAGCGGGACGAGTTCGGCGAGCACGTCGAGCAGCAGATCCTCTTCGCGGTGCAGCAGGCTGACCTCGTTCTCTTCGTGGTCGACATCCGCGCCGGTCTGACCGCGCTGGACCGACGCGTCAGCGAGTTGCTGCGCCAGCACGACTGCCCGGTCATCCTGGTTGCCAACAAAGCCGACACACCCGCCGACGACCCGGCGGCAGCCGAATTCTTCCCGCTCGGTTTCGACCAGCCGATCGTCGTCTCCGTGCTCCACAGGATGAACCGCGCCGGTTTGGTCGAGGCGATTCTCGGGCGTTTGCAGGGGGTCGGCGAACGGCCCGACGAGCCGGCTATGAAACTTGCCATCGTCGGCAGGCGCAACGTCGGCAAGAGCACCTTCATCAACGCCCTGGCCGGCCAGCAGCGCGTCATCGTCAGCGAGATGCCCGGGACCACGCGCGATTCGGTGGATGTCCGCTTCGAGCGTGCGGGGCGCACGTTCGTCGCCATCGACACGGCTGGACTGCGCAAACGCCGCAAGCTCGCCGACGGCGTGGAGTTCTACAGCCAGGTGCGAACCCACAACTCCATCCGGCGCTCCGACGTCGTGCTGCTGCTGATCGATGCGACGGAACGAATCGGCGAAGTCGACAAGAAGCTGGCCGCCTACATCCAGGAGCAGTGCAAGCCCTGCGTGCTCGTGGTCAACAAGTGGGACCTCGCCCAGGGGCGTGCGACCGTCGAGGACTACTCCGAGTACCTGCTCAAGACGCTCCCCGGGCTCGATTTCGCGCCCATCGCCCTGACCACCGCCACCCGTAGCGAGAAGATCGACGACACGATTCGACTCGCCGAATCGCTTTTCCGTCAGGCCCGAACCCGGGTCAGCACCGGCGAACTCAATCGGGCGGTCGAACAGGCCCTGGGCGAACGCCCACCCGCCGTTAAACGCAGCACCAAACGCCCCAAGGTGTACTACGCCACGCAGGTCAGCGTCGCGCCGCCCACCCTCGTGTTCTTCATCAACGACCCCACGCTCATCGACGATCAGTACCGTCGATTCCTCGTTCGACGCTTCCGCGAGCTGCTGCCGTTCGTCGAAGTGCCCATGCGGCTGCTGTTCCGCTCGCATCGGCAGCAGTCATCGCCGCCCCGCACACGCCGGACCCCCAGGCGCTAGCCCCCACCGATTCACGCCGTCGCGGCCCGTATGCCACGAGTCTTGCGTTGGTGATGGGTCTTCGGCCAGAATGGGTCACACCCAGGCACGAGGCGTCGTGTCTCGCGGGCCTGCAATCGGGAGAACCAGACATTGACTTCACGAGAATGCGTACAGGCCGCCTTCGCCCACGTACAGCCGGACCACGTTCCCTGCGACTACTTCGGCACACCTGAAATCCGGCAGGGCTTATTCGATCATTTTGGCGTCCGTGACGACTATGCCCTTTGCGACTGCCTCGGCACCGACATTCGCTACGTCGAACCGCCCTACATCGGACCGCCTCTGCCGGACTTCGATGACGGGTCCACCATCGACATCTGGGGCGTCCGGCGCCGACCCATGCCCAACGAGTACGGCGAATATGCCGAGTCGGTCACCTTGCCCTATGCCGAGTGGACCACCGTCGAGCAGGCTCGGCGGTTCACCTGGCCCAGTCCGGACTCATACGACTACCAGGCCCTGCCCGCCCTCTGCGATTGCTTCCCGGACAAAGCCATCGCCGTCGGCTCGTTCGGCGTGCAGGACTTCATCAACGGGGTCGCGTTTGGGCGCGGCGTCGAACAGGTGCTGCTCGATATCGCCCTGGAGGATCCGGTCTACCTTTACATCGTCGAGTCGCGGCATCGCTTTTTCATGGAGGTCATCGAACGCACGCTCGACGCCGCCGGCGGGCGTGTCGACATGGTCCTGTGCGGCGACGATTTCGGCACGCAGCGAGGCCCGCTGATCTCCGAACAGACGTTCAGCAAGCTCTTTGCGGCCAAGAAGAAGGAGCTGTTCGACCTGGCCCACGCCTACGGCGCGAAGATCTCGCATCACTGCTGCGGCTCGAGCCGCGCGCTATTCGACGCCTTCATCGCCGTAGGCATGGACGGCGTTCAGACCATCCAGCCGCAGGCCGAGGGCATGGATCCTTACGAACTGAAACGCGATTTTGGCGACCGCATGACGCTGCACGGCGCCGTCGACGCACAGGGATTCCTCCAGAGCGCCACACCCGAGCAGATTCGCCGCGAAGTGCATCGACTTATCGATCAGGTAGGCCGCGACGGCGGGTACATCCTCTCGCCCAGCCACAACATTCAGCCTGACACGCCGCTGGAGAACGCCCTGGCCGTCTATCGAGCGGTGGCCGAACGAAGAGGTACGACACTGACGGTGTGAAACCAGCGCCGCTGGCCGAAGGAGAGACGATGAAGATCGAACACGTAGCCTATCCGATGCCCGACCCGCCCGCGGCCGCCAGATGGTATGCCGAGCATCTGGGCTTTCGGGTGGCACGGGCCATGGAGCGGTCACCGTACACCTGTTTTTTGCTTGACCCCGACACGGGGGCGATGATCGAGATCTACAACAATCCCGCCATCGCCGTGCCCGACTATGCGTCGATGGACCCGTTGCTGTTACACTTGGCCTTTGCCGTCGACGACGTGGCAGCCGTACGCCGCACGCTGCTGGCCGCCGGAGCCACACCCGTCGGTGAGATCACCGTCACGCCCGATGGCGACGAGCTGGCGATGCTTCGCGACCCGTGGGGATTCGCCATTCAGTTGGCCAGACGCGGTACGCCCATGACCTAGATGACGGTTTGCGTTTTGCTTTTTCACAGATGACGAGAGGATGAGACGATGCGACGTATTCCGATGCAGGATCTGATCGACTTTGGAGAGCGTCTGCTTATCGCCAAGGGCGTGGCCCGCCCGGACGCTCGCTACCTGGCTGAAATCGCCGTCGAGGCCGAAGCCTTCGGCGTGACCACACACGGACTCGTTCAGTTGGCCAGCCTTGCCGGGCAGATCGGGGAGTCGATCGACCCGGCGCGCGAGCCCAGGGTCGTTCGAGACATCGGCGCCTCGGCCCTGATTGACGGAGAGGGCGCCATCGGCCAACTCGCCGTTCGGCTGGGCAAACAGCTTGCCGCCGACAAGGCGCGGCAGCACGGCATCGCGATGATCGCCATCAGGCGGACGTCGTGGATCGCCGCGTTGGGGATATATCTCATTTCGCTCGCCCGCGAAGGGTTCGCCGCGCAGATCTGGGCCCAGAGCAGTCAGTGTCAGGACAGCGCGCCGATCGGCGGCATCGACGCCAGATTTTCGACCAATCCCATCGCGCTGGCCTTTCCGACCGACGGCGATCCGGTCGTCGCCGATTTCTCCACCGCGGCCATCTCTATGGGTGCCGTCTCGCGCATGGCCAAGGCGGGGCGGCGGGCCGAACACCCCATCTTCATGGACAACCAGGGCCGCCTCACCGACGATCCCGGCGTGGTTCGACCCGACGGGTCGATCCTGTTTATGGGCGGCGAGCAGAGCGGACACAAGGGCTATGCCCTCTCCCTGTGGTGCGAGGCCATGACCGCGCTGGCCGGCGGCGACTGCAACAACCCCGATGAGCCGCAGGCGCAGTCGTTCACGCTCATCGCGATCGACCCGGAAGTCTTCGCCGGGCGTGAGTACTTCGTGCAGGAGATGAAGCGTTTCGTCGGTTGGGTGCGCAGCAGCCGACTGCGCCCGGACGCTTCGGAGATCCGCTTGCCGGGGGAGCGAGGATTCCGGCTCTTGCACCAGGCCCGCAAGGAAGGTGTCCCCGTCGATGACGCCGCGCTCGAGCAGCTCAATCGCCTGGCGGCGGACAACCGCGTCGACGCTGTGACGGTGTAGCCGCGGCGGCGAGTGCCACGCACGGTCGACTCGCAAAATCCAGAAGCATGCCGACCGGTGCTACGTGAGAGCGTATGCTCATGTCTGATTGCCGGTCGCGCGCTTGACAAACACCCCTCACAGGGCTCAACCTAATGGCGGCGATTGACCGTTCTGCGTGTTCGCGTCGGCCGGCGGACGTTTGAGATATCGGCGGGTGATCCAATGAGCATTCAGTTTCGCTGCGAAGGGTGCGGCAAGACGGTGAAGGCCCCCGATTCCGCGGCCGGCAGGCAGGGACGGTGCCCGGCCTGCAAACACATCATGTACATCCCACTGCCACCCGAACAGAGGCAGGAGATTCCGGTCGCGCCCGATGACGTCGATGAGAATGCCCGTAGCGAGCAGCTCAAGGAAGATCAGGCCTTCCTCGATCAACTCGTTCAGGAACAGGCCGTGCCCGCCGACGGCGCCGCCCCTGAGACGCCAGCGGCCCCCACCAGTGACCCTATCGAGACTTTAGTGGTCGGCTTTGTCCTTTCTTCGGCCCAGGGACAAATGGAGCGTGCCGAGCGGTTCGCCGCGCAGCTCACCCGCGGCGGGCAGCACGCCCAGGAGATCGTCGATCGCATGATGCTCGAGCAGATTCCGCACGACGACCTGAAGAACCTGCCCGCCCCCGTCGTCAACGGGTATCTCAAGCAGCTTCGCGAAAAACTCTAAACGTCCCGTCGGCTGAATCCGACCTCAGAACGTCGGTGTGGGAGCAGGCACGGGCATGGTGGGTGGCGCGCCCGGCGTGCCGGTCATCCCTCCCATCGCCTGCATCGCGAGGTCCTTCACCGCCACCATCAGCTCTGTCGGGATGAACAGGTCCACTCGGCCGTATGCCTTGCCGTTCGAGATAGCCAGACCTGCCGGTACCCCTACCTGCGTTGGCTCGAATGGCGCGGGCTCCTCGATGGCCTCGCCGATCGATTTGATCAACTGCATCAGGTTGTCAAGGCTGAAGTAGGCCTCAGTCGCCCGCATCGTCGGCAGCTTCTGGGCGACTTTCTTGATGCCCGGATCGGTCGACAACGGCGACTGACCCTGCGTCGACAGCGCCGCCACCGCTGCCAGTCGCTTGGCGCCGCCGCCGAAGAGCACCACGACATGGTTGTCGCCCACCGCGGCGATCCGTACCAGCAAACCGTCCTGGCCCGCCACTCTTTTGATCCGCGAGCGGTCCTCGTCGGTCACATCCGGCAGGTTCGCCATGTCGACCAGCACGTGATCGACCGACAGATCGCCCACCTGCTCGGCCTTCGGCTTGTACACGATGTTCTTGAGATCCTCGCGGATCGTCTCGTCCTTCGGCAGTAGCTTGACCATCTCAATGGCCTCGCCGATCAGGCCCGCCGTCTTGGCCGCATCGTCCACCTGAAGCACCCACGCAAAGCCGACCAAGCCCTCCGCCACCGTCGGCAACGCGCTGATCGAGAAGCTGCCCTGCTGTACCTGACGCGTGACCGCCACGACCAACCCCTTGAGCTTCTCGCCCTGTGCCGGGTCGATGTACTGAGCCACCGCCGGATTGGCCAGCAGACCGTCCAGCCCCTTGACCATCTGCGCCTGCACCGCCTCGCCACGCGATTGCAGCGAGCCCATGGCCAGGATGTACTGCTCCCCCATCGCCGGCAAGCCGACCAAAAGGGGCTTGTCTGTCAGTCCCTGCGCCGCCGACTGCACCGCCAGGTCGGTGCCCGGCAGGAAGCTGACGAACCCCTGGATCATCAGGCCGGCGGCATCGAGATTCGCCGCCACATCGACCGTGTTCAGTTGCAGCACGATGTCGAACACCGCCTTGAGCGGATTGGGCGGTGCCGCGGCAGCCCCTGATTCGGGCTGCGTCGTCGGCGGTGGCGACATCGATTGGATCATCATCTCGACCATCGGACGGTACGTCTTGAGCACCTCGGCAAGCTCGACGTGGGCGAACAGGTCCGACTCCTGATAGACGCCGAGCCTCGCCTCATCCAGCTTTCCCCGCACGCCCGCCGTCGCCGTCGCCAGCATCTTGGCTGCTTCCTTGCTCGGCGCCATGACGGCAAACCCGCCGTACGGCATGACAAACGTCGGCTTGCCCATCAGCGCAATCTGCTGCACGCCGTCGCCCGCGTCCTGCGGCGCCAGATAGCCGATCATCTGACCCACGTCGGTGACCGGAACCAACAGGCCCATGGGCGGCATGCCAACACCGCCGCCGCCGACCACCAGCGCAAGACTGCCCGTGTCGTTGACACCCTCCATCAACCCGATCAGCGCCTTGGCCATCGGCAGCACCGGCGGAACCGGCAGACCGAGCTTCTGACCCAGCAGCACCGCGTCATTGCTCAACGCCTGCATGTCCCGCACGATCACAAACCCCCACGCGTTGGTCGGGATAGCCTCCAACACGTGGGTCGGGCCCGTGGTCACCGGAGCGGTCGTAGCTGGACCCGTACTCGCCGGCGCAGCCGGCTGCGTGGTCTGAGCCCAACTCGACGTGATCAAGAGAAACGCCGCCGAAACACTCAACAGTATGCGAACCACCTTGGCGCTCATCCTTTTCTCCTCTTAAGACAAGTAGTAAACAGCGTGCGCTATATCATCTGCTGAACCTGCGGTCAAGCTCCAGGCTCTACGACGCCCGGCAACCGTTTCCATCTCACTAGAATTCCGGCGTCGGCCGTGTGGTGGCCGCACCCTCCCTGCTCGGCGCCGTGGTTGCACCGGGCGCCGTCATGCCGGCCGTCATCTCTGCAGCCATCGAGACCGTTTCCTTGACCGCCGCCGTCGGCACATACAACTCGCACCGCAGCCCGCTCGATACAAAGCTGAGCGAGACCG
>Ga0315553_10002754_pt1 | contig 13999 bp, 12 predicted proteins | sample SalMarSW160140MG_FD_203099 | JGI IMG/M metagenome (GOLD analysis project Ga0315553, IMG submission 203099) | Salt marsh sediment microbial communities from the Plum Island Ecosystem LTER, Massachusetts, United States - Salt Marsh Sediment SW1601-40 ... | reverse complement strand
GTTGCATTTCGGAGACGACCTTTTGCAGAGACGTTGGCAGCAGGCCAATAAAATCGTCATTTAACTGCGTCTGTTTCACATCCACTGTCCAGTGATAGCTGTAAGGTTGGGCATCATTGCTGTACCGGATTTCGCCAACAAGTGAAACCAGACCTTGGCTACATTGACCGGAGAAGCTTTCGATACTCATTGAATCGGCTGAGATAACAGCTTTTGCCGATATTCCAGAGACAGCCAATGGGGTTTTGTTTACTTTCAAAGCTGTTTTTTTGAAGTATACATCGGCAAGAAAAGTTGTCGGTTCAGAATCCTGTTTCGGGGTAAAGACTTTTACCTCGGCGTCAGCAAAGCCGGTCATATCAAATTGGTTGTAAATGTTTTTGTGTTGAGCAGGTAGTGCCGCTTCGAGTGTCGTGTCCAGCGGAATGTTATCCGCCTTGATAGAGAGGGAGTAAATCGGTCGGTCGGTATTAAACTCTGTAACTTCGCCGTTAAAGCTTATTTTGCTCCCGTTTATCTGTGATAGCACATCCGAAACGGTTATACTATCGGGGCTGAAAAAGAGCTTTCCGGTAAGGTTTTTTAGCGGATAAGGAAAATGCTTGTATGCAGCGTCAGTATTTAGCAGCTCAATCGCCAGAGTTTTTTGCTTGTCTGTTTGTGACTTTCGGATGAGGCGGTAATCCACCGCCACCAATCCGCTCGGAGAAAAAGCATCCCATAGTTTTTTCTGTCTTGCGGATAAGGCATTATACAGGTCGTCATCCAGGGCCATGTTGTTGCTTATCACACTGATTTGATACTGCTTGTTTGGTCCGAAGTTGCTGGTCCAGCCATCAATAATCACATCAACGTTCCCATGTTTGCCGGACAGTTTATTCATAACAGCAGTATTTTCGGTAAAGTCCACCTGGCCAGCCAGATGTCCTATTGTGTAGGTGAAATTTCGGTCGCAGATCGAGACGTCATTACAATAGACCTTGCCGGCTACCTTGCTTTCGCTTAGTTGGCCAAAGTTGCCAGCCATCTCAAGGTCAATATCAACTGTCCCGACGGGGCGATATCGAGCGAAGAATTTTTGCAGAGCGGTAAATGGGCCGGCCTTTTCCGAAAACACCGGTTTGACCAATTCCAATGTCTCTGCCTTGGGACTGTGTGTGCTATGTAAGTCACTTATCCGCAGCTTCAACGAGTAACTGTTGTCCTTGTTGTAGTTTAGCTCGGCAGCCATGATGTCTATCGCTCCGGTCCTCTCGAACGAAGGTATGTCCTTGGATGAGATTCCGCCTGCAATTGTGACTCTTCCGGGTTTCCAGAAGCCCCCGAGGTTGCTTTTGCCAAAACCGCCGGTTAGCTCAGCTGTTGTTATACTGAATTTGTAACCATCCTGAGTTTTTTCATCAAATCCGAATGTTGCGTCAACAGGTATTGCAGCAGCGACTTCCACCTGTCCCTTTGAAACTTTGCTGTACTGTAGAGTTCCTTTGTTAAGGCTGACGAGTGGCATAGTGCCGGAACCGCGGCTGGGGAAATCGAGCTTGAGTGCAGCTAAGTTCCATCTGCCTGTGTCCAGGTCCAACTGCGCATCGAAGACAAAGTCATTAATGTGTATTTCTTTGAGCCGGGGCCGAAGTAATAATAAGCTAACTGTGCTGAAGTGGGCATAGACGGTTTTTGCTTTGAGTATTGAGTTGTCATGTTCTTGTTCCTGTTCGGGTCTGATTACGAGCTTTTCGATAAAGACCGAGCCGTCGAAGTTTAAATCAACCGATTTGGCGTCGATTTTCGTATTGGTCAGTTCGATAATCTCTTTTATGGCGATTTGCGGCAGAGCTCGCCACATCCAGGCCAGAACAAGGCATAACACCGCAATCAGAATCAAACCTGGAAGCAGCCAGCGAAGGAAAACTTTGTGCCTGCTTTCGGGTTTGTTGGTTTTGAGCTTTGAGCTTTGGGTTTTAGGCTTGGCCATATCAAGCACAAAAAGCTTTTGCTTTTTTTAATTTTTAATTTTTATCGCCTTGTCTGCGATATCCCGGCGCCAGTAAGCGCCGTCGAATTTTATTTTATCCACCGCCTGGTATGCTCTGTCCTTTGCCTGTGCGATTTGCTCTCCCAGAGCGGTTACACCCAGGACTCTGCCTCCATTGGTTACTATGTCCCCCTCGCGGTATGTGGTGCCTGCGTGGAATACGACCACATCTTCGAGACGACCGGCTTTATCCAGGCCGGTTATTTTTTTACCTTTTTGATAGTCGCCCGGATAGCCGCCTGAGGCCATCACGACACAGACCGCCGGCCTCTGGTCCCACTCCAGTGTAACCTCATCTAATTTGCCGTCGCAGACTGCCAGGAAAACTTCCAGCAAATCGCTTTTTAGTCGCATAAGAATCGGCTGAGTTTCAGGGTCACCGAAGCGAACATTAAATTCCAGGACCCTTGGCCCTGCAGCGGTAATCATCAGGCCTGCATAAAGCACACCTTTATACGGGGTGCCGTGGCGATTCATACCATCCACCATTGGCACGAGAATTTCGCGTGTAATCCTGTCCATCAGCGTTTCGGTGACTACCGGTGCGGGGCTGTAAGCGCCCATTCCGCCGGTGTTGAGGCCTGTGTCACCATCACCTATGAGTTTGTGGTCCTGCGATGATTCCATAACGTAAATACTTCGTCCGTCCACAAAAGCCAGAATCGAGGCCTCTTCGCCCAGCAGTTTATCCTCCACAATTACTTTATCACCTGCCGAGCCAAAGACCTTATCGCACATTATCTTTTCGGCTGCTATTATGCCGTCTGCGGGGTCGTCACAGATGATGACTCCTTTTCCTTTTGCAAGACCTGCAGCTTTTATCACCACGGGTTCGTCTCTGCTTGCTATATATGCCTTGGCGTCGCTGAATCTCTCGAAGGTTCTGCCCTCGGCTGTGGAGACGGCACTGGAGCGCATCAATTGCTTTGCAAATGCCTTGTCTGCCTCAAGCTGAGCGGCGCCGGTGCTGGGGCCAAATGCCTTTATGCCGGCTTGCTCCATCGCGTCAACCAGACCTGCTGCAAGCGGGTCTTCGGGGCCCACTATCACCAGGCCTATATTTTTTTGAGTTGCGAAATCCACCAGCTTGTCGATATCGGTGGCTGGGATAGGGACATTTTCTCCGCATTGGGCTGTACCGGCGTTGCCAGGTGCGATATAGAGTTTGCCCAGGTTTTCTGATTGAGCCAGCTTCCATGCGATTGCGTGCTCACGACCTCCACTGCCAATTAAAAGTACATCCATTTTTAAACCTCGAATGATTATTATTTGTTCCTTCAGTTTCTGGTGCGTTTTAACACTAAGTTATTGTGATTTTTGGCTAAAGGCAAGAAAAAAGGCTGCGAGCATCATCTCTATGGGATGTGATGTGTATCCATTCCTCAATCAGTCAGTGCGGTCAAATCGGCCTGATTTAATGCTGCTGGCGTGAACTGATAGCCTTAGTCATGATATTCAATAGTGGCCTGCCGTTGATACGTTGCCAAGCAGTGCCTGCTAAATTGATTGACTTGTTTTAGCTTTGATGATATTCTGTCGCCATCTGAGTTTTAAGGAGCTAAGGCGTGGAATTATCGTGGGCAATGAAGGTAAGAGTCGCTGCTGTGGTTGCTGCGGGAGCTGTTTTGATAGGTATTTTAGCTTGGCCATTAGCGGCGCCGCCTGATCCTTTCGGATCTGTGCTCGCCAGCAACGTCAGTTTTGGCGGGGCAATAGCCTTATTATGTCTGGCATTTTCTGTGGGCTTGGTGGCCTACTTTATTTCCTGGCCCTATGGTCGTGAAATCGGCATCTTAGCAGCACCAGTAGGTTTGGCAATTTGGGCTGTGCGCTCCAGCAGTATGACCGAGCTGATTCAGGTAGGCCCGGGTGCTGCTCAACGTTACGCACTGTTTGCAGCACTTAAATGGGAACCTATTTTCTGGTTGGTTCTTATTGCTGCCGGATTTCTCGGTGTTCTGGTGGGTCAGAAAATCCGGTCGAGGCCTGAACCAGCCGAGGTGCAGGAAAAATCCAGCCATAAGTCCAATATATACTTAAATGCAGTAATTGCTCTGGTCGGCTCGGCTTTAATAGCTCAACTTTGCATCAGGGTATTTGCTCAGGATGTCGGAATCTTAGACAAGAAAGTCACGGCCCAACCATCTATTGGACAGATTGTTTTTGCTGTATTAGTTTCATTTGGGCTTGCCGCCTTCGCAGTCAAAACATTCCTGAATGTTAGTTATATCTGGCCCGCAGTGGCCAGTATTTTTGTAACTGCTTTTTCTATAAGCAGTTATGCCACGGAAGACAGCTTGTATTATTTTGCTCAGCGCTGGCCCGCAGCTTTCTTTTCGAGCCCGGTTATTTCCATATTACCAGTTCAAATGGTGGCTTTTGGCACATTGGGTTCAATTGCTGGCTATTGGCTGGCGGTCCGATATAATTACTGGAGAAAGCACGAAGCTAATTAGCAGGAATAAATTTAAAACATCTTTTTTCGGCCCTTCAATCTGTGTAACTATAACCATTGCAAGTAGTTATACGTCAAACGTCTAATAATCAATCACTGTTGTCTAAACAAAAACAAAATAGGTTGTTTTCGGTCTCCGAATTAGCCGAAATATATCTGTGTTCGAAGCATGTTGGCCGCTTGAAGTAAGTGGCTATTAGACAATAGAATATAAAAGGCATTTGATTGGTAAGTGAGTGAACAGTCAACTGGTTTTTTCGTAGTTACTAAGGTAAGACCAGCCAACAAAAGGAGTTAACAATGTTGGTTCTAAGCAGACAAAAAGATGAATCGATTGTTATTGGCGATGATGTCGAGATTACCATTGTTGATGTCCGGGGCGACAGGGTTCGGTTGGGTATAACAGCACCAAAGGAGATCCCGGTTCATCGCAGGGAGATTTACGACGCGATTCAACGCGAAAAAGCCGAAGGAAAAAAGCCGCAAAAGAAACCGGAGAAAACTGCCCGGAAGCAGGCTGAAAAGGAACCCGAGGAGCAATCCGAAAGCACTCCTCAAGAGCAGCCCGAAAAAGAGCCTCAACAGCAGCATAAATAGGAAAGGATTCCCAGCAATCCTTATTTCGTGTTATCTACAAACCGTCCAATGTAATTTCACGGACAACATTTGAGCAGGACGGTTTTTTGATGCGCTGGTTTCCAGCCGGTGCGAAGACAATTCAGCACAGCCTGTTTTCCCATCTTCTCATGGGGTAAAGTGGGGCCTACATTCGTGTGTAGCGTGGTCCGCCGGTGCCTTCTGGAACGGTCCATCGGATATTGTCGAAGGGACATTTGCGCTGGCAGGTCTTGCAGTGCAGGCAGTTTGATGGATTGGCCGGTTTGACATCGTTCTGGATCGTCTCATATACCCCCGCGGGACAGAAGATGATACAGGGACTATTGAATACCGGCGTGCAATTTGTTTTGCAAATTTCAGAATCCAGAATGGTTAAATGTGAGGGTTGCTCTTCACGATGCTCAGTAGCTGCAACGGCGGTGAAGGTATCCTTATCAAAGTTCTGGTTGGGTTTAAGGCGGTATTTGGAAGTCATCATCGTCTCGTAGTCTTTTTCGGCCTTGAATTTCGGCAGCAGTCCGCCAAGGACCGACAGCGGCATTCCCTGCAAAGGACCAAACTTTGCAATTGTCTGACGGAAGTTTCTGGCTGAATACATTTCTTTGATGACATTTGATTGTTCGAGCAATTTAGTATATCTATTCGCTGCCTGTTCCGGGTTGTTGAAGGTTTCGGTAATAGCGTTTGCTGCCTGCATGCCAGAATCAATAGCGTTGTGCAGTCCTTTTATTTTGAGCATATTTACAAAGCCGGCACTGTCACCCAAAATCATAACGTTCCCTTTGCCTATGCTTGCGGTTTGCGGGTCTCTTGGGATGGCATAGAAACCGCCTTCGGGTATCATTTTTGCACCGGCCTCCACAACGATGCCATCGTCGACAAACTGCTTTACAAAGTGATGATTTTTGAAATTAGTCAGCGCATCCTGCGGATTAAAATCGCAGTACTTCCAGTCAGCACCCACAATCATTCCAACAGATAAGTGGTCCTGTTGTCCGGCATATACAATGCCACCTCCAAATATTCCCGGGCCGCGCACGGGGGTCCAGATTGGATAGCCCATAGCGTGCACGACTCTGCCTGCGGTAAATTTTTTGTATTGTTCGCTGCGTACCTTTATGAGTTCTTTTACGCCTAACGAATACAGCTGTGGGCTTTGTCTGTGCAGGCTTGCCTTTTCTACGAATTTTTCCGTTAAAAGGCCGTCGCATCCTTCGGCAAGTACGACGAAGGATGCGTTTATGATTTCGCCTTCAACAAAGTTTGGCTGTTTTTTACCTTCTTTGTCGAGCCCCTGGTCAACGAGTTTAACGCCGAGGGCATTTGCTGATGATTCGTCGAGAATTATGTCTTCAGCGGCGAAGCCGGTCAGGACCTCGGCACCAAGGTCCTTTGCGATTTGTCCCATCCATCTGGTGAGCTTGCTAATAGATACGGAATAGTCACCCTTGTGTGACATCTGGCCAAAGCCCAGGTGGAAAGTATTTGCGAGTTTGACAGCAAAAGAGATGTCGAATGACAGTTTCTTTCCCAGCAGGAACATAATATTGTCATTTAGGATTTTGTTTGCCAGAACCTCTCTGGCTGCATCGGTGTTCTCCCAGTCTGGCATGGCTGAATCCAGAAGTGTGAACAGGGGCTCAGGTTCTAAAACAGCGCCGGAGAGGTTATGATTACCCAGATTAGCTGATTTTTCTATGACGCAGACGTCAATTTCCGGCTTTATAATTTTTAGCTGTATCGCAGTTGCCAAGCCAGCCGGGCCCGCTCCAATTATCAGAGTGGATACTTTATTGTAGTCCTTATTCTTTGACACGTTTTACTCTTCCTTCAAGACCTCAACCAGTTGTGGCACTATCTCTTCGGCGGTTCCGACAATGTAGTAATCGCACTGCTTAAATATGGGTGCGTTTGGGTCGCTGTTGATTGCGACGATAGTTTTGGTGTTTGCAACGCTTATCATGTGCTGGATGGCGCCGGATATCCCTAAAGCGATATAGAGTTTTGGCCTGACTGATGTGCCGGTCTGGCCGACCTGGTGCATTCGTTCGGCAAATCCCTGCTCTACAGCCGCGCGCGAAGCACCTTTTTCGACTTCAGTTTCCAGTTTTTTGCTCAGGCTGTCGCATAGAGCACCCACAAACTGGTCATAATTGTCACGGTTCTGGACACCCCTGCCACCACTGACAATCACGTCGGCATTAAAGTTCACATCGCCGGTGCCAAGCTCGGTCTTAATGATTTCCAGAGTGGAATCTTCATTTGAAATTTTTGGCTTGTGTCTGATGACCTTGCCTACTCGTGACTGGTCAGGTGGTAGTCTTTTCATAACGCCCGGCCTTGCGGTAGCCATCTGCGATCTCGAATTTTTAGTGCAGATAGTAGCCATAACATTTCCACCCAGTGCTGGCCTGGTTTGTAACAGAAGTCCTATTTCGCCTTTTCGTGAACTGTCCCTTATATCCAGTCCTGTGCAGTCGGCAGTCAGGCCGCAGCTGACTCTGTACGAGACCATCGGTGCAAGCACTCTGCCCCACGGAGTTGCGGCAAAGAGTACGATTTGCGGCCAATAGGTACTAATGCAATCGGCGACAGCTTTGCGATGCACAGCGGGGTCGGAGATACTGAGGAGTTTATCTTCGATGATGTAGATGTTGTCTGCGCCGGCAGCAATAAGTTCTGTTGCCATTGGCCCCACGTTGCAGCCAGCTAAACATGCGCCTACCTTTGTTTCGAGGGAATCAGCGAGATCGCGAGCTTTGCCAATAAGTTCAAACGTAGCAGGGTGGACCGCGCCATCGGTGTGTTCCGCCACGACCCAGACTTCACCCCTGAAGGTTGGTTCGGTTAACTGCAAACCGTTGAGCATGTCCTCCAGCGTTTTCTTGTGAAAGTGCTGGTCTGCTGTAGCAAGAATCTTTTCCTTGGTTGCCGGGTCAATTTGACTTATCTTGTTGATGCCAAGTTCTCTGAGCTGGCTGGTTAAAATATCATAGTCCTCTTGTTCTTTTTTCGTTCCCTCGAAGCTTCTGTCAAACAGACTCGCTCGTTTAGCGGGCAGGATGTAGCGAGCTGCTTGGGTTTTCCCGGCCTGACCTGATTCACCGTTATCGCTTTTGAAGTTTTCAACGATGGCCTTAGCCAGTGAATTCACATCGCTTAGCTGTTGGCATTTTCTGGAGCTTTTGCCCGGTGGAAAAACTCGTATTACACTTGTCTTGGAGCCTGTAACACCAATGTGGGAGGCATTGATGTCGTCGCTGGTCTGGCGGACAATCTCGGCTCTGTTTGCCTGCCGAGTCGCGGTAAATGTTGCAAAAACGGGATACTCATATTTTGCAACGGTTATTACGGCGGGCAGCTTTTTGGCGGCGACTACTTGGCTGCCACCGCTTACGATGCGTGTGAATTCAAAACGGTTGTTCTTGAATTCAGCTTTGGTGACGTAGGTAATGCAGGGCAGGGCCAGCTCCTCAGCTATTTGTGGGGGCACTTGGGCCGTATCGCCGTCGACCGATTGCATACCGCAAACTACATAGTAATCGTTGTCGTTTTTCAGAATTTCGACTGCTATTTTTCTGATTGCAAATGCCAGTGGGTTCGCGGTTGCTACGGTATCTGCTCCGCCGAGAGCTTTGTCGGTTAGCAGAACGACAGTGTCGGCACATCTGCTCAGGCTGTATCGCAGGATCTCTTCGGCCATCGGCGGCCCCATAGTTAAGGCTATGATTTTGCTGTGTTGGTCCGAGCTGTCTCGTCTCATCTGATTTGCAAAAGCCAAAGCCTGAGCATCCAGGTTGTTGATTACGCTGGCCAACCGGCTTCGGATAAGTGTCCCGGTTTTTGGGTCGAAGGCATTGTCGGTGATTTGCGTGACGTCTGGAACCTGCTTTACCAAAACGATGTAGTCACTCATATTTCGTGTCTCGTATTTTGTATGGAGTATTTAGTTTTGAGTGGGTTCAAAGCTAAATAGCAACCTGGATGTTCCATAAGTTTTTGATTTTTAGACAGCCTAAGTTTCTGTAATACAAGTAGTTAATAAAATAAGCCCACAGAAAGAGGAGGGCTGTTAATATGACAAAGTGTAAACGACAAACCGTGACCTTTTCAAGACCTAAAAGCAGAAAAATCCCAGTTGATTTCAATGGCAGAGAAATTACCTTTGGCTCAGGAGCTATGCTGTTGTAGGGATTGATGAGCGTATCGGCTCAGGGTTGCTGTGAAAAAGTTTTACATTTTGCGGAGCACAGGTTATACTTGAGTTGCGAAAGGATTTTTTGAGGCCTAAGATGACAGAAAGGACTCCCAAGGTTGTTGTCATTGGCGGCACTTATGTCGATATGGCGATAAGGTGCGGCCAAATCCCGCCTCCCGGGCAGAGTGTTACCGGCTCTGCTCTTTCCTACAGGGCCACCGGACCGGGGCCAAATCAGGCGGTGCAAGCTGCACTTTGCGGCTGTGAGGTGCATCTTATCAGCAAAGTGGGCAGCGACCCATTCGCTGAAATGGCCAGGGCGAGTCTGGCTGAGTTTGATGTAAATGTCGACTTTGTCGGTGTTTCGGGGGCAAAAAATACGGGTGTTGTTGTGACGTTGGTTGACGCCGAAGGAGAAAACGCCGCTTGTTGTTACATCGGCGCCAACAGCGCCTTGTGTCCGGAGGACATTAAGGCTGCTGAGCAGGTTATCTCTGAGGCGGCTGTCTGTTTGATTGACGGCAAGCTACCGCAGAAGACAATTATAGCTGCTATTCGCTGCTCATTGCTGCATGATACAAAGATCATTCTTAACCCTGCACGACCGATAGAGCAGGGTAGCCAGCGAGACAGCGATTTACCTATCGAGTATTTTTCAGCTCATATCCTGATTCCGAATCTTGGTGAAGCTGCTGACATTACAGACCAGTCGGCAGCGAGTGTTCGAACCGCCAAGCTCATCGGCTCGGACCTGGTTGCTCGTGGAGTCGAGTCCGCTGTGATAACGATGGGCAGGCGCGGTTGTATGGTCGTTGACAGAGAAAGTGCCGACCATATCCCGGCTTTTGAGGTGGAGCTTGTTAACCAGACGGGCAGAGGTGATGCTTTTGCAGGCGCGCTAGCTGCTTATTACGCTGTCAAAGACGATGTGAGAGGAGCAGTTAGATTTGCATCCGCAGCGGGAGCTTTGGCCTGCACAAAATTCGGCTCGATTGAGGCCCTGCCCACAAAGGCAGAGATTATCGAGTTGTTGCAGAAGGAAGATATCAGCTGATTGTAGGCACTGGCATTTGTTTATTGCAATTCTTTAATCCCACCAGGGCGTAATTATTCACCTTCACTGAAGATTCTTTGGGTTAGTCTGGCCGGGTTATCGATAGAATCGAACAGCCTAATTTCAATCATATACGCAGATAGTTGCGCACAAAAAACAGAAAGTTGAAAGAATTTTTTACTGTTTCTGCTGTAACGGTTTAGCTCAAGGCTCACCACTTAATTCACCATTTTTTTCGCATCAAATGAGCAGGTTCATCCAATTATGGAGGCAATAAATATTGTTTCCAGCAAATTGTAAGTCGTGGTTTATGAATTGTGAATCACGAATAACAGGAGAGATGAACATGGGTTTCGACCTCGGTATCTTTAAAGACCCACAGCTCGATGCAGACTACATTGAGTGGCTGCCTTATAGGCAGGTAAGTATCAGCACCCGTATATTTTTTACAATTATGTTGTCTTAGAGATTACAGGATGAGCGCAACGAAGTGGTGCTCAGCGTGCTTTCGTCGCTATTTACATCCAAATCGATCCGCTCTATTCTCGCGTAGATGAGGTAATGGTGTACGTATAGCCGTAGCGCCAACCTTCGCCACCTGTGCCACCACTGTATCCTGGCTTGGCGAGCATCTCTTTTTCCCATTGACGGGCCTCTTTTTCTGTTGAGAATGAGCGATGCCGCCAGTCGGAAGGATTACCATGTTCTTCCTTACGAGTTGTTGGGTCATCTGTTAGTCCTACGTATTTCACTTTTTTCCTCCTTTTTAATGTCAATTTTCCCCTTTTTATAATTTTACGTTATTAGATTTCACAACTTCTGCTAATACGGATTCAATATACTACGCAGCCATTTACCATTTTTTTATAAAACCACCGCAACTGCGTTGGAGGGTATACTTTCGCCACCGACGTTAACAGCCTTGATACGATACTCAAGTTGTTGACCGCGTGGCTGGTTCATTAGTATCGCTTCGCTTTCCATCGCGATGCCTGCCTGTTCCCATGCGCCGAATTCGCCGCCACCTGCGGGCTGGTCGCGTCTCTCTATGATGTAAATTCGCACCTGACCGCCGGAGCCGGGGGCGGGCGCCTTCCAGTCTAGAAGAATCGTACTAGCGCCCTGTATAACCGCATCGAGGTTACGTGGCTGACCCGGTGGATAGGCGGGTGATGGCGGCGCCTTCGGACCCCAACCAATATATTCGAGCTTTTCGCTGTCTGTACCGACATCCACCTCGGATTTTTTGAGTTCCTTCTTCATCACTTCTACAAGCGCAACAAGTTTGTCATCCTTTTCTTCGGTAGCTACCTGTGCTATAGCCAGCGCATAATTCTGAGTGTTTTTTGCAGCCATGTATAGGTTGCGCCTTCCCGACAGCCCCGGTCCTTTATGACTGGGAAAATCTGCCGCGTGGGCTGCATAACCGGCGAGCATAGTATTAACCAACACCAGAATATCTGCTTCTCGTTTAGGGAAAATAGGCAATTAACTATTCCTCAGCATTTAGTTATTGGTGTTTGGTATTTTACAGTACAACTGCAGCTGTATTAGACGGCACACTTTCGCCGCCTGCATTGACGGCCTTGACGCGGTATTCAAGCTGTGGGCCTCGTGGTTGGTTTGTCAGTGTCGTTTCTGTCTCCAGCGCTATGCCGACTTGTGCCCACGCGCCGAACTCACCACCGCCAGCGGGCTGCTCTCGTCTCTCTATGATGTAAGTCCGCACCGTACCGCCTGAGCCACGTGCCGGGAACTTCCAGTCTAAAAACAGCGTGCCGGGCCCCTGAATAACAGGGTCGAGATTACGTGGCTGGCCGGGTGGGTCGGCAGGTGTTGGTGGTGCCTTCGGACCCCAGCCGATATATGCAAGCTTCTCGCTGTCTACGCCAACATCGACCTCGGATTTCTTCAGCTCATCTCTCATCTTATCTTCGAGGTCATCGATTTTTAGGTTCTTGGCTTCAGTGGCGACCTGTGCTTCAGCCTCTGCGTCGACCTGAGCGGTCTTGGTGGTATTATAATCGCCAAGTGCCGTCGTAAGGCCGGCTGCATCAGCGCTGGGGAAATCGGCTGCATGGGCTGTGTAACCGGTGATCATATTATTGGCCAGAGCCACCACATCTGCTTCTGCTTTTGGAAATTGCGCCATCTTTTTTAAGCTCCTTAAAAGTTAATAACTTTTTTATGTTTCCCCGCTTTTACGGGCATGTAAACGACCTTATCTTAATCATCAGGTTAAACTTTCCCGGGAGATGATGCTTTAGCCTTCATAACAATCTCCGATGCGGCCGTAGCCGTTGATTTTCGAGTCATCGGCGCGTTTTTACGGAGCCATGCCAGTGCGCCAGCGCCACGAATGTCACCTTTTGTCACAAGTTTCTGCTGGACTTCGGCGGAAATCTGCTGGTCGAACCAGCGGGAGCGATACGCGAAGAAGCCGGCAACGATTACAAGCACAACACCACCTCCGAAGGCTATCCAGCCGAGGTAGCGGTCGAGCAGCATTGGCATAGCAATAAAGCCCGCTCCAAGTGCCAACGTTAATAAGGAGGCCGAGACTGGTATTATAGGCAGCCACGCCCTTGCAATCATCAGTCCCACCCCCGCAACACAGGCGATGATTCCGGCCCATGTAAGCGGCTGCAGTTGAGCCAGGGCTTGGTCCTGGCCATGACTGGAGCCGATCTGTGCCCTGATACCGTTGACTACAACACTTGCACCTTCAGCCGGGTTACTCGGCTGGGTGACATCAAGAATGATTTTACCTTTGGTCTGGTCTTCGGTAGTCGTTGATGATTTGGATGGATTTAGAGGTTTCTGCTCCGCATTTGACCATTTGGTCACGCGAATGTGACCGGGCTTATTATTATAGCTTTTACATCCGGCGACAGATATTGTCATAGATACTGCTATCAATAAATTGACTGTTAATATCCGCATTAGTCTATCTCCGCATATCGTTTCTTAACTTAAGGGCAAATTTACTTTTCTCTTGCACAGCGTGAGCGGCAATGAAGTTAATTTACTTAGCCGTTCCGCAGCGTGCGCAGCCACGAAACAAATTTACTTAGTCGCAAAGTAGATTGACTTAGCCATAAATCAAACTTACTTTGCCTCTGCGCAGCGTGCGCAGCCACAAAGCGAATCGACTTAGCCGCAAGGTAAATTCACTTTTCCCCGGTGTATGTCTAAAAAGCCGTTTTTTACCCCATTAATTAAGTAATCGGCAGATTACCGCTTTAAATCAGGTCTTTTTCCGATGATGTGACAGCGTTATGGCACAGTTAGTGAAAATTTTCGCTTTGAGTGGTTGTTTTATCACCTTAATGTTATTTACTTAATATTTTTTCAGGTGGGGGAGATTTGTGGAGACCATTTTTTTTAATCCAAAGCTACTTCAATCCACACCCCCACGCGGGGGGTGACACTGAATCATTAACCTTTTACTAAATAAAAGCTTATAGGTCGATAGCTGCGAAAGGCATAATTATTTTGCGAAGCTGTAATACGGTCAGTCTAATCTTTTCTCTAATTAACTTGTCAAACAACACTTATACGCTTTGCGAAACCCCTCGGCAAATGATGCCAGCTTGCGATTCGCTACCTTATACAATCAGAGGCCCCTGTGGGTCATAAGCG
>Ga0315553_10002751_pt1 | contig 14002 bp, 15 predicted proteins | sample SalMarSW160140MG_FD_203099 | JGI IMG/M metagenome (GOLD analysis project Ga0315553, IMG submission 203099) | Salt marsh sediment microbial communities from the Plum Island Ecosystem LTER, Massachusetts, United States - Salt Marsh Sediment SW1601-40 ... | reverse complement strand
TTCGAGCGGCTCACCGAGGCCGGTTTGCCGCGCGTGATGAGCGTCGGTCGGCTCGACTTCAATTCCGAGGGCCTGATGCTGGTCACCAATGACGGCGGCCTGAAGCGGGTGCTCGAAATGCCTTCGACCGGCTGGCTCCGCCGTTATCGGGTCCGTGCCTTCGGCGCCATCGAGCAGGAACGGCTCGACGAGCTCGCGCATGGGATCACCATCGATCGCGTCCACTACGGCCCGATCGAGGCGACGCTCGAGCGCCGCCAGGGTGGAAACCAGTGGCTCACGGTCGCCATGCGCGAAGGCAAGAACCGCGAGATCAAGAACGTACTCGGCGCCCTCGGCCTGAAGGTGAACCGGCTGATCCGCACCTCCTTCGGGCCGTTTCAGCTCGGGGAACTCAAGCCCGGCGAGGTCAAGCAGGTTCGCTCGAAGATCCTGCGCGACCAGCTGGGCGAACGTCTGGCGCGCGCCGCCGGCGCCCGGCTCGATGAGTCGGCGGCCGACAAGCGCGCGGCCCGGTCCCGCAAGCCGCCGCCAGGGCGACGGTCGAACGCCCGGGCGCGGAGCTAGGCGGATGCGGATCGTCGCCGGCCGGTTTCGGGGCCGCCCGCTGGCGACACCGCCCTCCGGCACCGTCCGGCCCACCGCCGACCGGGTCCGCGAGGCGATCTTCGATGTTCTGACCAGCCGCCTTGGCCGCGACCTCGGCTGTGCCAGGGTCCTGGATCTGTTCGCCGGCACCGGAGCGATGGGGTTGGAGGCGCTGTCCCGCGGCGCCCGAAGCTGTGTCTTGGTCGATTCCGGCGTCGAGGCAAGGGGCGTGCTGCGCGAGAATATCGAGCGGTTTTCCGTGGCGGCGACCGCGCAATTGCTTCGTCGCAGCGCCCTCGGGCTTGGCCCGGCCGGCAAGTTCGGCCGCTTCGACCTGGTGTTTGTCGATCCGCCCTACGGAAAAGGCCTCGGCGAACGGGCGCTGACCTCAGCCCTCGCCGGTGGTTGGCTGGCGGACGAGGCATTGGCGGTGCTCGAAGAATCCCGGGACGCCGCAATCGAGCCGCCCGAGGGCCTCGCAATCGTCGACCGGCGCCTCTACGGCGACACCCAGGTCATGCTTTTGGCGCCTGCAGTCGATCCAGACGCAATCGGTGGCGGCCGTCCGTCAGCCGGATGACGCTCAGCCACAAGGCGAGCACCAGGCTGAGCCCCACGGTGCCCGCGATCGCGAACATGATCATGATCTGGTAGCGCACCGCGTTCTGGGGGTCGGCGCCCTCGAGAATCTGGCCCGTCATCATCCCCGGCAGGAACACCAGACCCGTAGCCGCCATCGCGTTGATGATCGGCATCAGCCCGGTTGCCATCGCGTCGCGCACCAGCGGCAGCATCGCCTGCGTGCGCGTCAGCCCCAGGGCCAGCCGGTCGTTGATCTCCGTCCGGCGCTGCCGCGCGCCGCGCGTAATCTGATCGAGGGCCAGCGCCACGCCGGTCATCGAATTGCCGAGCAGCATCCCGAACAGCGGGATCGCGTAGCGCGGCGAATACCAGGGGTCCGGACCGATGACCGCGGCCAGCGTGAAGCACAGCATCATCATCCCGACCCCGACCATCGGCACGCCGCCCAGCCCGATACTCCACCACCCCAGGAAGCGGGCCTTCTGCCGCGCCCTGACCTCGTAGGCGGCGAAGGCACCCATCAGCGCCAGCAGGCCTGCGACGACCCAGATCGAGCTTTGCGAGAAGGCCCAGCCCAGAACCAGCGATACCAGTGCGAGCTGCACGATCATCCGGATGGCGGACACCGCCAGCGAGCGTGCCAGCCCGAGCTGCATCGCAAGCGACACCGCCCCGGTCAGCAGCAGGCCGGCGGCCGCGATGCCGATATGCCAGTTGTCCAGGTGCACCGCGCCCATCAAACGCGCTCCATGATGATGCCGTTCTCGATGGTCAGCACCCGCTCGGCGAGCCGCTCAACCTGCTCGGGCCGGTGCGAGACCAGCACGACGATCCGGCCGGCATCGGCCAGGCGCCGGAACTCGCTTTCGACGCGCCGGGTGGTGCCCTCATCAAGTGCCGAGGTCGGCTCGTCCAGAAGCAGCACCGGCGGATTGGACGCCAGGGCACGGATGAGCCCGAAGCGCTGCCGCTCGCCGGTCGACAGGTCCGCGATTGGGTCGTCGAACAGCGCCGAAGCCAGCCCGAACCGCTCCGCCATCGCCGCCACGGAGCCGAGCGCCGGAAGATGCGCCCGCGCCGTCGGCGCCCACCAGGCGGGCTCGGCGCTCACATAGCGCACCTGCCGCCTCCAGGCCGGTGCCGGCAGGCGTTCGCGCACCTTGTCGTCGAGCCGGATCTGCCCCCGATTGGGTACCAGATCCGCCACCGCCAGCAGGAACCGGGTCTTGCCGGCTCCCGACGGCGCCGCCAGGGCGGTAATCCCGCCGCCGACCCGCAGCTTTTCGACATGGACCGGGGTGATATCCAGCCGGTCGACGAACAGCATCTAGCGCCGTCCGAACAACCGTTCGATATCGGACTTCTTCAACTCGACATAGGTCGGTCGGCCATGGATGCACTGTCCCGAATGGGGGGTCCTCTCCATGTCCCGAAGCAGGCGGTTCATTTCCTCCGCCTTCAGCCGCCGGCCCGAACGCACCGAGCCGTGACAGGCCATCCGTCCGGCGATCGCCTCGAGACGCTCGGCGACCATGTTCGTATCGTCCCACTCCGCCAGCTGGTCAGCCAGATCGCGGATCAGCCTGGTGACGTCCGGCTTGCCCAGCAGCGCCGGCGTCTCGTGAACCGCCACCGCCCGGGGCCCGAACCGTTCGATCCCGAGCCCCAGTTCCTTCAGCCCGGGGGCGGCCTCCTCCAGCCGTGCGCAGTCTTCCTCGGTCATCTCGACGATCACCGGGATCAGGTGACGTTGCGCGGGGATCGGCCCGTCGGCGAGCTCGGACTTGAACCGTTCATACACAAGCCGCTCATGCGCCGCGTGCTGATCGATGAGGACCAGGCTGTCGGGGGTCTGCGCCAGGATGTAGTTCTCGAAAAGCTGGGCCCGCGCCACGCCGAGGGGAAACGCGGCGTCCTCCTCGCTCTCGTCGGCTTCCGGCTCGGGCTCAACCTTGCCGCTGGGCTCCACGGCCTCGATCTCAACCTGCTGCTGTTTGAGCGCCGACGTGCCCTCGACGGCGCCGGCGAACGGCGGCTGCGTGCGCTCGCCGAACCCGGCCCGGTTGGCACGGGCGAAGATCGGCTCGGGCGATGCTTCGGCAATGGGGCCCTGCGTGCCGCCCGCCGCGGCCTGTGCGGCCTGGTCAGCGGCTGCCGGCGCCGCCTCGTGCAGTGCCGCGGGCAACTCCAAGGGGGTGTCGGCCCGTGCCGGAGCGGGCGCACCGTTCGCCGACGGGTCGGAGGCGGCGTCGGCCCTGAAGGCCGCAACCGCGTCCTGCCCGGCCCTGGAGTTCGGCTTGACGCCGGCCGACGCAAACGCGTCCTTGATGGCCCGGATGACTGCTGCCCGAACATTGCCCGGATCGCGGAAGCGCACCTCGGCCTTGGCCGGATGCACGTTGACGTCGACCTCCGCGGACGGCAGGTCGATGAAGATCGCCACCGCCGGGTAGCGGTCGCGGCGCATGAAGTCCGAATAGGCGGCCCTGAGCGCGCCCATCAGCACCTTGTCGCGCACCGGCCGGCCATTGACGAACATGAACTGGCTGAGCGAATTGGCCTTGGAGTAGGTCGGCAATCCGGCGAGGCCGGAAATCCTCGCCGGCCCCCGTTCATTGTCGAGTTCAACCGAATTGTCGGCAAAGTCGGCGCCCATCACCTGCGCCAGGCGCCGGTGCCGGGCCCCTTCGCCGGTCTGCCCGGGCCAGTTCAGGGTCTGCCGGTCCGACCCGGTCAGGACGATGTGGACGCGCGGCTCGGCCATCGCCAGGCGCCTGACCACATCGGTGATGGCGGCCGCTTCGGCGCGTTCGGATTTCAGGAACTTGCGCCGGGCCGGGACCCTCTCGAAAAGGCGCTTGACCTCGACAACGGTGCCGGCCGGCATCGGCGCGGGGTGGGGCCCGTTCACTTTTTCGCCGGAGACCACGAGCCCGTTTCCGATGTCCCCGTCCGCCGGGCGCGATGCGATCCTGAGGTCGCTCACCGCCCCGATCGAGGCCAATGCCTCGCCGCGAAACCCGAGCGTCTGGATGTCATCGAGCGAGTCCGCGTCCAGCTTCGATGTGGCGTGGCGGCGCACGCTCAGCCGAAGGTCGGCCTCGTCCATGCCGACGCCGTTGTCCTCGACCCTGAGCAGGTCGACCCCGCCGCCGGCCGTCGTGACGTCAATGCGGCTGGCGCCGGCGTCCAGCGCATTTTCAATGAGCTCCTTGACGATACTGGCCGGCCGCTCGACGACTTCGCCGGCGGCGATCTGGTTGACCAGCGCGTCTGGCAGCTCCCGGATTGCCATCCGTTGATTCTCCACGCCACAGTGTAAACCCGATATACCGGCTTTGCATTAACGCCAAATTTGGCGCCCGCCCGCCCTCTGCCGACTTCGCAGCTGAGTTAGCGAATGGCTACCGCCCCGATGCAAATAGCGCTCGATCTGGCCGCCGCGGCGGCCGGCGCCGGCGAGGTGCCGGTGGGGGCCGTCATCACCCGCGACGGGGCCGTCATCGCCGAGGCGGCCAACCAGATGCGGGCCATGGCCGATCCGTTGGCACACGCGGAAATCCTGGCCATTCGCAAGGCACTGGCGGCGACAGGTGATTCCAAACTCGAGGGGTGCGACCTCTATGTGACGCTCGAACCGTGCACCATGTGCGCCGGGGCGATTTCATTGGCACGCCTGCGCCGGCTCTACTACGGCGCCGCCGATCCGAAGGCCGGGGCGATCGATTCAGGGGTTCGGTTCTTCGCCCAGCCGACTTGCCACCACGCTCCCGAAGTGGTCGGCGGCATGAACGAAGGCGAGGCCGCCGAGCTACTCAGATCGTTCTTTCGGGCGCGGCGATGAAGGCTTCGAGCTTGTCGGTGAGCTCGCGCTTGAACCGGTCCTTGTCGGCGTCGCTGGCAGCGAGGATTTCGCGGATGCGCCAGTATTCGAACGCACCAAATCTGGCGACCGGGGTGCGCACATAGACGTCGGGCGGGTAGGCGGCGATCGTATTGGCGATCAGCACGTGCATCATGATTTGGGCGGCGCCGAATCCGACGTCCAGCGGTGTCGGCGGGCGCGTCGGGTCGTGGTCCGACGGGTCGCCGTTGACGTCGAACCCAATGAGAAAATCCGAAGTCGGGGCGGCCGCATCCAGCGGCAGCGGGCTGACGACACCGCCGTCGACCAGAAGCGTGTTGGCGAAGGGCACCGGCCGGAAGAAGCTCGGAATGGCGATCGAACCGGCGACCGCGGGTTTCAGCGGCCCGGAGTGAAACACGAGCTGGTGCCAGGTGCGGAAATCGGTGGCCACGACGAACAGAGGAATCTCGAGATCCTCGAACGTCTCCGCCAATGCCGCGGGCGAAAAGGCCTCGATCACCCGCTCGGCGTCGAATTGCATCGGGATACCCTCGCGGAAGAGGTTCTTCAGGCCCGACATCTGGGTGTTCCAAAGCCGGCTCAGGATCGCATTCATCGACCCGAGCACTTCGATCGCATGCTCGCGGATTTCGCGCGCGCTCATCCCGGACGCCCACCCGGCGCCGATGAAGGCGCCCATGGAAGAACCGGCGACCACCGAAGGCCGCAGCCCGAGCTCGTCGATGGCTTCCAAATAGGGAATGACGGTCAGCCCGCGGGCCGAGCCGCTTCCCATGGCTATGCCGATCCTGGGGCTGTCGTCGCGCTTGAGCATGCTATTCACCGCCCGAGGGCATTCTAGCAGTGTATCCCCGAATGAGTTGAAAGTTCGTTCAGCCTGCCGCCCGGTGCTCGCGCGCCACCGCCTGCCAGCCGATGTCCCGGCGGCAGAACCCGTCCGGCCAGTCGATCCGGTCGACCGCCTGATAGGCGCGTGCCTGCGCCTCGGCAACGCTCGCTCCGAGCGCCGTGACCCCCAGAACCCGGCCGCCGTTGGCAACCAGGTGTCCGTCTTCGACGGCGGTGGCGGCGTGGAAGACCTTCAGGTCTTCGGCGTCAAGCCCCTCAAGCCCGGAAATCGGTGTGCCGCGTCGGTAGCTGCCGGGATAGCCGTTGGCCGCCATCACAACGCAAAGCGCCACCTCGTTGCGCCACTCGACGACCGCTTGGCCGAGTGTTCCGCCGGCACACGCGTCCATGAGCGCCACGATGTCCGATTTTAGCCGCATCATGAGGACCTGGGCTTCGGGGTCGCCGAACCTGACGTTGAACTCGATGAGCTTCGGGCCGGCGGCGGTGATCATCAGTCCGGCGTAGAGAACCCCCTTGAACGGCGTGCCGCGCGCCGCGAGCCCGGCGATTGCGGGCTCGATGATGGCCTGCGAGGTTTCCGCCATCAGCGGCGGCGCCATGACGGGCGCCGGCGAATAGGCGCCCATGCCGCCTGTGTTGGGGCCCATGTCGCCGTCATGCGCCCGCTTGTGGTCCTGCGCGGAATCGAGCAGCACCACGCGCTCCCCATCGCTGAGGGCGAAGACGCTGGCTTCCTCCCCGACCAGACATTCCTCGATGACCACGCGCGTTCCGGCCGCCCCGTGCTTGCCGCCGAAGCACTCGACGACCGCTGCCGATGCCTCTTCCGTGCTCATCGCCACGGTGACGCCCTTGCCGGCCGCCAGCCCGTCGGCCTTGACCACGATCGGCGCGCCGTGCTGGCGAATGTGTTCGAGAGCCGGCGCCAGCTCGTCGAATGTCCGAGAGCTCGCGGTGGGGATGTTGCACTCGTCGCACAGCGTTTTCGTGAAGTCCTTCGAGCCTTCGAGCCGGGCGGCCGCCTTGGACGGACCGAACACCTTGAGGCCGGCTGCCTCGAGATCGTCGGTCAGCCCCGCGACCAGCGGCGCCTCCGGACCCACCACAACCAGGCCGATGTCATTGTCGGCGCAAAACCCCGCCACCGACCGGTGATCGGCGGCATCGAGGGGGATCAGCGCCGCGCACCCGGCCATTCCCGCATTTCCGGGGGCCGCGAACAGCTTCTCGCAACGGTCCGATTGCGCGATCTTCCAGGCCAGCGCGTGCTCGCGCCCTCCCGATCCGATGAGCAGGATGTTCATTGCAATGTCTCCGCCGCGTGCGTTGGCGGCCCTTGACGCATCGAAGCGAACCACGCACCTAATGGTCCCATGAGCGAGGCGCAGACCAACCTCACCGAATTCACGGTTTCAGAGATTTCGCAGGCGGTCAAACGGACCATCGAGTCCGCATTCGACCATGTCCGCGTGCGCGGCGAGATCTCCGGCTACCGCGGTCCGCATTCCTCGGGCCACGTCTATTTTTCGCTCAAGGACGACAAGTCGGCAATCGACGCGGTGATCTGGCGGGGTGTGTTCGGCGCGCTTCGCTTCAAGCCGGAGGAGGGGATGGAGGTCATCGCCACCGGACGGCTGAGCACCTATCCGCGCTCTTCGAAATACCAGCTCGTCGTCGAGGCGCTCGAACCCGCCGGTGCCGGCGCGCTGATGGCGCTGCTCGAGGCCAGGCGCAAGAAGCTGCTCGCCGAGGGCCTCTTCGAGGCGGCGCGCAAGAAACCGCTGCCCTATCTGCCGCGGGTGATCGGCGTGGTGACATCACCCACCGGGGCGGTCATTCGTGACATCCTGCACCGGCTGGCCGACCGCTTTCCCACCCGGGTCGTTGTGTGGCCGGTGCGCGTTCAGGGAGAGAGCTGCGCCGATGAGGTCGCCACGGCCCTGGCCGGGTTCAACGGCCTGCCCGTCGGGGGCCCCATCCCGCGCCCTGACGTGATCATCGTCGCGCGGGGCGGCGGCTCCATCGAGGACCTGTGGGGCTTCAACGAGGAGGCGGTGGTGCGCGCCGTCGCCGCCAGCGCCATTCCGGTGATCTCGGCGATCGGGCACGAGACCGACACCACCCTTGTCGACTTCGCCGCCGACATTCGCGCACCCACACCCACCGGGGCCGCCGAGATGGTCGTCCCGGTGCGTGGCGAACTTGTCGAACTGGTGGAAAGCTTCGGTCGGCGGGGCCGGACGGGCCATCGCCGCGCGTTGGCGGCTCGCCGCGACCGGCTGAAGGCGGCCGCGGCGGGATTGCCGCGCCCCGCCGAACTTGTCGCAACCGCCCGGCAGCGGGCCGACATCGCGTCCATGCGTCTGGCCGGCAGTCTCCGGGCGCTTCTGCACAACAAATCGGCCGGCCTCGCGGCGCTCGGCCCCCGCGTCTCGGCTGCCGCGATCCGCCGCCGCCACGCCGAGCTGGCCGATCGAACCGGGCGCATTTTGGCGCGCCTCGCACCCGCAATGGCGCGCCGGCTTGAGCGGGCAACTTCCACCTTCAACACCGCCGCCAAGCTGCTGACGTCGCTCGGATACACCAATGTGCTCGAACGCGGTTTTGCGCTGGCGCTCGACGAGGCGGGCGCCATTTTGCGCTCGACATCTGCACTGCCGCCCGGCACCGCATTCTCGCTTCGCCTGGCCGATGGCGAGGTGGCGGCACGAGCCGAGGGTGGGGGCGGCCGGCCCAGAAAACCGCCCCGCACGTCCCGGGATCCCGGCGATCAGAAAACCCTGTTTTGATTTTCAGATGCATGGCGCATAATCGAGCCCGATGAACATCTTGGACCAGAATTTCAAACCTGCCGAAGCGGTCGTGCGCTATCTCGACGCCGACTATGTCGTCGTCAAGCCGGGCAGCTTCGTGCGCTGCGCGATCACCGGCAAGGCGATTCCTCTGGACGAGCTCTCCTACTGGAGCGTCGACCGCCAGGAGCCGTACGCCGACGCCAAGGCCGCCTACGAGGCATATCTGAGGGCTCGCTGAGCCCGCGCATGCGCGTCCTGTTCGTCTCCAACGGTCATGGCGAAGACTCCATGGCGGCCCAGATCGCGCGCCGCCTGCCGACGCCTGTCGAGGCCGACGCCTATCCGACGCTGGGCGCCGGAAGAGCCTACGAAGGGGTCTGTCCGGTGGTCGGCCCGCGCGCGCAGCTCGCCACTCAAGGCGAGCGCATGTTCCGGGGCTCGCATGTTCAGGATATTCCCACGGCCAGGCCCGGCGCCGCGTGGCGGGCCATCCGATTCATGCGCAACGCGCGCCAACGCTACGACAGGATCGTCGTGCTCGGCGACATGGTCGGCGTGGCGTTGTGCTGGCTCGCCGGGGCCCCCATCGCCGTCTATGTCGACGTGTTCAAATACGGTCAGGCCCACCGCTACAGCCTCATCGAGCGGTGGATGATCCGGCGCGCCGTCCGAACCGTCTTCAACCGCGACGACGTCCTTGCGGGCCAGCTGCGCGCCGCCGGCATCGACGCGAGGTCTGCCGGCAACATCATGATGGATACCATAGAGCGAGGCGACTACGACCCGGCGCCGAAGCGCGCCCACGAACTCGTCCTTGTCATCCTGCCCGGCAGCCGCGCCGTCGCATCCCGTCAGTTTGCCATCCAGGCGGACGCAGTCCGCGTGCTGCCCCTCGATCTGATGCCGGATGTCTTCGTCGCCCTGGCGCCGGGGATCGAACCCGAGATGCTGGCCGAGGCGGCGGGGTTGCACTGGCATCCTCCGACCTCCGAAAAGGGGGCGGATCTGGGACGGCTGGTCGGCGGCGAATTGGTGTTCCACCTCGCCCGGGGCTCTCTGGGCAATCTTCTGGAGACCGCCGACGTCGTGCTGTCGCTGGCCGGCACCGCCACCTGGCAGGCGATCGGCCTGGGCAAGCCGGTTGTGAGCACGCTCTCCGCACCAACCCGCCGCAAGCGCCTCCGGGACGAGGCGGCCCTGACCGGCCCGGCGCGACAGGTTTGCAGTGCCGACCCCGAGGAGGTCGCCGGTGCGCTGACGACTTTGTTGTCCGACCCCGGGGAACGCGCGCGGCGCGGTGCCATCGGCCGCCGGCAAATGGGCTCCCCGGGCGCCATCGACGCGATCATCGCCGAGCTGGCCTAGCCGCGCGGCGGGTCCCCGTCGGCGATCGCGAAGGCGCGTTCAAGGGTCCGGTCGAGCGCCGTCCCGACTCGCTCCGAGTAGGGCCCAAGCTCCGCGGCGTCGCCGGGCACCCACACCGGCTCACCCATCACCACCGCGATGCGCGAGAACGGATAGTTGATCTGAACCTTGTCCCACTGACTTTCGATCACGCGCCGCCGTGAGGTCGCAATATTGAACGGAACGATCGGCCGACCGGACAGTTTCGCCAGCAGCGGCAGCCCGTCGCTGACCTCGCGCCCCGGGATCGGCGGCACATCGCCGGTCAGGCCGATACTGTCGCCACTCGCCAGAACCCTGAGCATCCGCCGGACCGCGGCCGTCCCGCCTGTACCGCTCGGCTCCTTGAAATTGGCCCCCGATCCTTCGATCAGCCGCAATCCCATCGACCCCGCGGCCCCCGCCACGATCTGTCCATCGGGGTGGCGGGAGATCAGGATATGCATGCGGGCCTCGTCCGGGGAGAGAACCGCAAAGGTCAGAAATCCCTGCCCGTGCCAACAGGTGAGGATGAACGGCATCAAATCGCGCAGCCTGTCGAGGGCGTCGGGCGGCTCGTAGGTCACGCCGGACGTGGCCGACACGAGGCGGATCCACCCACCCACAAGCACCGCTCCGGCGGCGCGTCGCAGCCACAGCGAGGCGGGCGAGGCCCGGTCCCGGTCAGTGAGCCCGGTCGCTTCGGGCATCGCGCTCAGGGTCGAGCAGCCGGTGAACATGCACGATGAAGTAGCGCATGTGCGCGTTGTCGACGCTCTCCTGCGCCTTGCGCTTCCAAACGTCGTACGCCGACTTGTAGTCGGGATATACGCCCACCATGTCGACGGCGCTCAAATCGCGGAACACGACCTCGTCGAGCTCCTCGAGTTCGCCCCCGATCACAAGATGCAGCAGCTGCTTGCCGGGCTTCTCCGTCATCGCCGTTCCCGCTCCGGTTCGACCCGGGATTCGGGCGGGCAGTCGTAGGCGGCCTTGAGCGCGGCATGCAGCGCCGGGCGAAGCGCTTCGGTGCGGGTCGCGGCCAAGGCGCCGTGGGTGGTTTCGGCACGATCGAACAGCGGCGGGCCGGCGCACACGTCCTCGAGCGCGATCCCGCATTCGGACAGGATGAGCGTCGCCGCCGCGATGTCCCAGTCATGCACCCCGTCGGAAGTCGCCACCGCGTCAACCTCGCCGTTCGCCACCTGCATCAGCCGATAGGCCAGGGAGGGGATCAGCTTGCCGTGCCGGTAGTCAAGGCCGAGCGCGCTGAGTTCGCGATGCACGGATCGAGGCGCGGGGATGATCGCCCGATGGGGGCCGGCCTCGCCGGCCTCGATCGGCCGGCCGTTGAGCCTGGCGCCGCCGCCAAGTACCGCGTCATAAAGCTCGTCGCGAACCGGCGCGTAGATCACACCGACGACCGGGGTGCCCTTTTCCACGATCGCCACGGAGATCACCCAGCCGTCCTCGCCGCCGATGAACGCCCGCGTGCCGTCGATCGGATCGACCACGAAAACCCTCGGGCTGATCAGGCGCCCGGCCTCGCCGCTCTCCTCGCTCAGCCAGCCGTAGTCCGGCCGAGCCTGGCGAAGCACTTGGCCGAGATACTCATCGACCTTGATGTCGGCTTCGGAGACCGGAGAGGCGCCTTGCTTTGTCCAGCTCTTCACCTCGCCCCGAAATAGCCCGAGGGCGAGAATGCCGGCGGCGACCGTGGCGTTTTTGACCAGTTCGACGTCCTGCGTGAGGTCGGAGGTTGTCACCATTGTCGGGCGGTTTGCGCGGGTTCGGGTTGCGGTGCCTTGACTTAGGCAAGGGCGGTTGGCGAGGCAAGCGAGCAATATCTAAACAAAGCTCTTCGGACCGGGTCAGACGCTGCTAACCCTTTTTGAAACAAGACAAACTTAACCCCATTCCTTAAGCGGAATCCAAGCCGCCGCGGGTAGTTTGGGCGCATCAGCGAGAGACGAAACGAAGCTCTCGGAAGTTAGCAGTGAGGCAACACGATGCGTGGTGACGCGGGCGACACCTTGGGTGCCGCAATCGTATCGGGTGAGACAGGCAGGTACCCCTCCGAGTTGCGGGGCGCCAACGACAACGGCGCCCCCGTCGAGGAGCGCACCATCACCTTGCGCCGGAAGCTCCCCAAGAGCGGGGTGACAATCAAGGTCAAGGTGGCGGTCGCCGACTTCATCGGCGTTGCCGTCTCCACCACCATCAACGACGACGGGGTGCTTTTCTCGGCCGTGGATCTCGTCCACTCCGACCCCGACCTCAATTATCGTGTGTTCGAGGAAGAGGGGAACAACACGGTGGTCGCCGAGTGGCAGAACTGGGGTCGCCAGCTCTCACTGCCGCTCTACATCCGGGCCGGCAACGGCAATCTGATCGCCTACTCCCAGCAGGTTGGCGGCGTTCTGATTGGCGACACCTCAATGCGCCGCAGGCTCGGACCGGAGGCCGGGCGCCGCCCGCGCTTCCTCAATCGGCGCCAGCTCGGAATCGTGGTCTCGAACTAGAAATAGTACTCGATCCAGTAGCTGACGGTCACCGCCAGCCCCACCCAGCCATTCGATCTGAAGCGAACCAGGCAATTGCCGGGGTCGTCCGGATCGAGGGTGACGAGCTGCCAAACAAGGATGGCGGGTCCGAGCCAACTCACCCACAAGAACACGGCACCCGCGCTGGCCGCCAGTCCGGCGGCGATCCACAGCGCCGTGGCCGCGGCGTAGCACACCGCCACCGCCAACCGGGCGTGACGGCCGAACAGGCGCGCCGTCGACCGGATGCCGACCAATGCGTCGTCTTCCCGGTCCTGCAGCGCATAGATCGTGTCGTACCCGATCACCCAGACAATCGAGCCGACGTAAAGCAGCACCGCCGGCACATGCAGCGCCCCGAGCTCCGACGCCCAGCCCATCAGCGCCCCCCAGGAAAAGGCGAGGCCCAGAAACAGCTGCGGCCACCAGGTAATCCTCTTCATGAACGGGTAGATCGCCACCAACACCAGCGAGGCGAGGCCGAGCCAGATGGTGAAGGAGTTGAACTGCACCAGCACCGCGAGCCCGATCAGCCCCAGCACCGCCATGAAGACCAGGCCCTGGGTCACGCTGACCCGCCCCGAAGCGAGCGGGCGCGATCGGGTGCGCGCCACCGACCTGTCGAGATCGCGGTCAACCAGGTCGTTGTAGACGCAGCCCGCGCTGCGCATCGCGATCGCGCCGATCAGGAACCAGATCACCGTGATCGTCGGAAATGCGGTCATCGGCCGTGCCACCGCCGCCAACGCCAGCGACATCGCGCACGGCCAGAACAGGAGCCAGTATCCGATCGGCCGGTCGAACCTCGCCATGCGCAGGAAGGGTCTGACGCTCTCCGGCGCCAGCCGGTCCACCCAGTTGACAGCCGGCGCGTCGGGCATTCGCCCGCCGCGGTCAGCCTTGTTCGGGTCAGATTGCATCGGCGCGATCTGTGGGATAAGTCCGCCGGAACGCTAGACGCGCCCCCCGGGAAGTCAAGTCGCCGCCATGCCGCGCACCCACGCCTCTCTGCCGCGCCTGTTCGTGGAGCCGGACCTCGTCAAGGGCGCCGCGATCACCCTCGACCCGGACCAGCGCAGCCGTCTGGTCAATGTTCTGCGCCTGAAGCAGGGCGACCATCTGGTTGCCTTCAATGGCAGGGACGGGGCCTGGTTGAGCGCCTTGGGACTCGCCGGGCGCCGGCAGGCCGAACTGATTGCGATCGAGCCCATCGCGCCGCAGAGCTCGCCTTCGGATCTGTGGTTGTTCTTCGCGCCGGTCAAATCGGCGCGCCTCGACTACATGGTCCAGAAGGCGACCGAGATGGGCGCCGCGCACATCCAGCCGGTGATCACCCGGCGCACCGTGGCGGGACGGGTCAATCTGGCGCGCATGCGGGCCAACGTCATCGC
>Ga0315553_10002750_pt1 | contig 14003 bp, 10 predicted proteins | sample SalMarSW160140MG_FD_203099 | JGI IMG/M metagenome (GOLD analysis project Ga0315553, IMG submission 203099) | Salt marsh sediment microbial communities from the Plum Island Ecosystem LTER, Massachusetts, United States - Salt Marsh Sediment SW1601-40 ... | reverse complement strand
GTGCGTGCGCGCCGGCGGCAAGCACAACGACCTCGACAACGTCGGCTACACCGCGCGCCACCACACCTTTTTCGAGATGCTCGGCAACTTCTCCTTCGGCGACTACTTCAAGGAGGGGGCCATCGAGCTCGCGTGGAAATTGCTGGTTGAGGAGTTCTCCCTCGAAAAGGAGCGCCTCCTCATCACCGTCTATCACGACGACGAGGACGCCTTCCGCATCTGGAAAAAGCTGACCGGCTTCGGCGCCGACAGGATCCTGCGCATCCCCACCTCCGACAACTTCTGGCAGATGGGCGACACGGGGCCGTGCGGTCCCTGCTCGGAGATCTTCTTCGACCACGGCGACAAGATCCCCGGCGGTCCTCCGGGCTCGCGCCACGCCGAGGGCGACCGCTTCGTCGAGATCTGGAACCTGGTGTTCATGCAATACGAGCAGCTCGGCCCCGGCGAGCGCGTCGACCTGCCCAAGCAGTGCGTCGACACCGGCATGGGGCTGGAGCGTATCGCCGCCGTCTTGGAGGGCACTCACGACAACTACGAGATCGACGTCTTCAAGGCGCTGATCGCGGCGTCCGTGGCGGCAACCGGCGTCCTGGCCAAGGGCGAGCACAAGGCCTCCCACCGCGTCATCGCCGATCACCTGCGCGCCTCGAGCTTCCTGATCGCCGACGGCGTGCTCCCCTCCAACGAGGGCCGCGGCTACGTGCTCCGCCGCATCATGCGCCGCGCCATGCGCCACGCCCACCTGTTGGGCGCGACCGAGCCGCTGATGCATCGCCTGGTCCCGGCGCTGATCCACGAGATGGGCGATACCTACCACGAGCTGCAGCGCGCCGAGGCGCTCATCACCGAGACGCTGCATTTGGAGGAGACGCGCTTCAAGAAGACGCTCGCCAAGGGTCTCGGTTTGCTCTCGGAAGCCTCCGGGGCGCTGAAAAAAGGCGACGTCTTCTCGGGCGATACCGCGTTCAAGCTCTATGACACCTACGGCTTTCCCCTCGATCTGACCGAGGACGCGCTGCGCGCGCGCGGCATCGTGGTCGACACCGACGCCTTCGATGCAGCGACGGAGAGGCAGAAGGCCGAGGCGCGCAAGACCTGGAAGGGCTCGGGCGAGGCCGCGACCGAGACGATCTGGTTCCAATTGAAGGAGAGGCTCGGGGCGAGCGAGTTCCTCGGCTACGAGACGGAGACCGGGGCGGGCGAGATCTCGGCGCTCGTCAAGGGCGGCAAGGAGGTCAAGAGCCTGAAAGCCGGCGACGAGGCGGCGCTCATCGTCAACCAGACGCCATTCTACGGCGAGTCCGGCGGCCAGGTCGGCGACCAGGGCGTCATCCGCGGCGCCAAGGGTGCCCTCTTCCGCGTTGCCGACACGCAGAAGAAGGCGGGCGGCCTCATCGTGCATTTGGGCAAGGTGGAGAAGGGAACCTTCAAGCTCTCCGAGACGGTCGATCTGGAGGTCGAGCACAAGCGCCGCTCAGCGACCCGCGCCAACCACTCCGCGACCCACCTCCTGCATGAGGCGCTGCGCCAGGTTTTGGGATCTCACGTGGCGCAGAAGGGCTCCCTCGTTGCGCCGGATCGTTTGCGCTTCGACTTCTCGCATCCCAAGCCGATGACGGCCGACGAGGTCGCCGCGGTTGAAGCGCGCGCCAACGCCGTCGTCTTGCAGAACGCTCCCGTCGAGACGCGGCTTATGGCGCTCGATGACGCGCTGGAATCGGGTGCGATGGCGCTGTTCGGCGAGAAGTACGGCGATGAGGTGCGCGTCGTCTCCATGGGCATGTCCGGATCCGCCGCCAACAAGGCTTGGTCGGTGGAGTTGTGCGGCGGCACCCACGTTGCGCGCACGGGCGACATCGGTCTCGTCAAGATCGTGGCCGAGAGCGCGTCGGCGTCGGGCGTGCGCCGCATCGAGGCGCTCACCGCGGACGCTGCCCGCGCCTATCTCGCCGAGCAGGAAATGCGCCTCAAGGAGGCGGCCGCGGCCTTGCACGTGCGGCCCGAGGACGTCGTCGCCCGCGTCGAGGCCCTTGTCGAGGAAAGAAAGCAGCTCGAGCGCCAGCTCGCCGAGGCCAAGAAGCAGATCGCGCTCGGCGGCGGCGCCGGCACCGGAGCGCGCGGCGCTCAGGCCACCGACGGCGGCATTAAGACTGTGGGCAAAGTCAAGCTGATCGCGCGCACGGTGCAGGGCCTCAACCCGAAGGACCTGCGCGGGCTCATCGACGACGGCAAGAAGCAGGTCGGCTCCGGCATCGTCGCCATCGTCGGCGTGACCGAGGACGGCAAGGCGGGGCTCGCCGTGGGCGTCACCGAGGATCTCACCAAGACCTGGAACGCCGTCGATCTCGTTAAGGCCGGGGCGGAAGTGCTGGGCGGCAAGGGCGGCGGCGGCCGCCCCGACATGGCGCAGGCGGGCGGACCCGATGGCAGCAGAGCCGCCGCCGCGCTGCAGGCGATAGAAGCGCGCTTGAGCGCCGCGGCGTGAGGCGCATTTAGCCATCGGGGCTAACCTCGCCGCAATATGCGCATCCTTTGATAGTGCGATGCGGGTAATCGCAATGTAGGCGAGGGCATGACGGAAGCTCCCGATTTCGGCATTTATCGCGAGGCGATGATCGTGCTCGCGACCGCCGCCGTGCTCGTGCCGCTGGGCCAGCGCTTCAAGCTGAGCCCGATCCTCGGGTTCCTGATTGCCGGCGCGCTGCTCGGGCCGGGGGGACTGGGCGCGCTTTGGTACAGCTTTCCCGTGGTCAGATGGGTCGCGATCACGGATGGGCGCGGGCTGGAGGCCATCGCGCAGCTGGGCGTGGTGTTTCTGCTTTTCATCATCGGCCTGGAGCTTTCCTTCAAGCGTCTTATCACCATGCGCCGCCTGGTGTTCGGGCTTGGGACCTTGCAGGTCGGCATCTCGGCGCTTCTGATCGGGCTGATCGCGGCCTTGCTCGGCGCGCGGCCGGGCGCCGCCGTCCTGATCGGGCTGTCGCTGGCGCTGTCCTCCACCGCCATCGTCATCGAGGTCTTGGCGCGCAAGCAGCGGCTCACCACGCTAACCGGCCGAACGAGCTTCTCGATCCTGCTTTTGCAGGACCTCGCCGTCGTACCGTTGTTGTTCCTGGTCACGATCCTCGAACCTGAGAACAAGGGCTCGCTCTTGGGCGGTCTTGCGCTGGCCTTCGGCCAGGCGATCCTGATCATTGCCGCGATCGTGTTCGCCGGCACCCTCATTCTGCGCCCGCTGTTCCGCCTCGTCGCTTCGGCCGACTCCACCGAGCTGTTCGTGGCGGCGGCGCTGCTCGTCGCCGTCGGCAGCGGGCTCGCGACCGCGGCGGCCGGGCTGTCGATGGCGCTCGGCGCCTTCGTCGCGGGGCTCTTGCTCGCGGAGACCGAGTATCACCGGGCGATCGAGGCCACGATTGATCCCTTCAAGGGGCTACTTCTCGGCGTGTTCTTCTTTTCCGTCGGCATGAGTCTGGACATTGGCGGCCTTATCTCCCACCCGCTCCCCATCGTTGCGGGCATTGCCGGCCTCATTGCGATCAAGGTGGCGGTGCTCGCAGGCCTGCTGCGGCTCTTCCGCGTGCCGTGGCCGGCGACGGCGGAGACCGCTCTGCTCCTGGGTCCCGGCGGCGAGTTCGCGTTCATCGTGATCGGGCTTGCCGTGACCAAGGACATCGTCGCGCGTGACACCGGCGCGCTCGTGCTCGCTCTAACTTCGTTCTCGATGGCGATCATTCCGCTTTTGGATATGCTTGGCCGCCGCATCGCCAGGGAGCTGGGCGAGGAGCAGGAGCCCAACCCCGCACTGACCGTGCCGCCGCCGCAGGAGCGCGTCGACGCCATCGTGATCGGATGCGGCCGCGTGGGCAGGCTGGTGTCGGAGATGCTCGCAGTGCACAGCGTGAAGCACATCATCGTCGAGAGCGATCCCGGCGTCGTCACCAAGTGGCGCGGCGAGGGATGGCCGGTCTATTTCGGCGACGCCAAGAACCCGGGGTTCCTGCGCCATTGCGGTATAATGGGCGCGAAGGGCGTGATCATCACGGTGAACAAGCCATCCGTCGCCGACGAGATCGTCACCACCATCCGCGAGCTGCGTCAGGACATCGTCATTGTCGCGCGCGCGCGCGATGAGGGGCACGCCCGTCACCTTTATAAGCTCGGCGTGACCGATGCGGTGCCGGAGACGGTGGAAGCCAGCCTGCAATTAAGCGAGGCGACGCTGGTCGGGCTCGGCGTGCCCACCGGCCCGGTGATCGCCTCGATTCATGAAAAGCGCGACGAGTTCCGCGAGGGCCTGCAGGGGGCGGCAGGGCGCCCCACTCGGGGCCTGCGCGCGCGCGAGACACAGAAATCGAGGTAGGCTGCGGCCGCAACTGGGGCTGATCTGCATCAAGGGATCGGCTGCGCAATCGGCCTATTGTGGCCCCTTGCTAGATATTCGCCGCTTTTGCCTGCGATTTTGCCAGCGAGCAGAATGACCCCGGTCCGACCCAACCAACAGGAAACCTACGATGCCTTTCCCGCTTTCGTTTCGCGCCCTCAGCACAGGCCTCCTATCCCTGGCGCTGGCGGCGCTCGCGGCCGCTGGTCCCGCCGCCGCCGCGCACGTCGAGATCGGCGTGCTCAACTGCACCGTTTATGGCGGGGCGGGCTTCGTTTTCGGCTCGAGCAAGGACCTCACCTGCACCTTCAAGGGCACCAGTGGCGGCACCGATCATTACCGTGGCTCCATCAACAAGTTCGGGCTCGACCTGGGATTTACCGGCCAGAGCACGATCATATGGACGGTTTTCGCACCATCCGCCGATGTCCCCTCAGGGGCGCTTGCCGGCAACTACGGTGGTGTCTCGGCGGAAGCCACTGTTGGCCTGGGAGTCGGCGCCAACGCGCTGATCGGCGGGTCCAAGGACTCGATCGCGCTGCAGCCGGTGAGCGTGCAGGGACAGCAGGGCCTCAATATCGCCGTCGCCATCTCGCAATTGCAGCTGCGGCGCAACTAGCGTGCGTTAGGCCGCCGCCGCCATCGCGGCTTTGAGGTTCTGGCCCACCTTGTCGAGGAAGCCGCTGGTCGACAGCCATTTTTGCTCATGCCCGACGAGCAGCGCCAAATCCTTGGTCATGAAGCCGGACTCCACCGTGTCGATGCACACCTGCTCCAGAGTCGTGGCGAAGCGTGCCAGCGCCTCGTTGTTATCGAGCTTGGCGCGGTGGGCAAGGCCGCGCGTCCAGGCGAAGATGGAAGCAATGGAGTTGGTCGAGGTCTCCTTGCCCTTCTGGTGCTCGCGGTAGTGGCGAGTGACGGTGCCGTGCGCGGCCTCGGCCTCGACCGTCTTGCCGTCGGGCGTCATGAGCACGCTCGTCATCAGCCCCAATGACCCGAAGCCCTGCGCCACGATGTCGGACTGCACGTCGCCGTCGTAGTTCTTCATCGCCCATACGTAGCCGCCCGACCATTTGAGGGCGGACGCCACCATGTCATCGATCAGACGGTGCTCGTAGGTCAGCTTGTGCTTCTCGAACTCTTTGCGGAACTCGGTGTCGAACACCTCCAGGAACAGGTCCTTGAAGCGGCCGTCGTAGGCTTTGAGGATGGTATTCTTGGTGGACAGATAGACGGGGTAGTTGCGGATCAACGCGTAATTGAAGCAGGCACGCGCGAAATCGCGGATTGAATCGTCGAGATTGTACATAGCCATGGCGATGCCGCTCGATGGCGCCTTGAACACCTCCCGTTCGATGACCTCGCCGTCGGCGCCTGCGAACTTGAGGGTAAGCGTGCCGGCCCCGGGAAAGCGAAACTCGGTGGCGCGGTACTGGTCGCCGTAGGCGTGGCGCCCGATTATGATGGGCTGGGTCCAGCCGGGGACCAGGCGCGGCACGTTGCGGCAGATGATCGGCTCGCGGAAGATGACGCCGCCCAGGATGTTGCGGATGGTCCCGTTGGGGCTCTTCCACATCTGCTTGAGGCCGAACTCTTTGACGCGCGCCTCGTCCGGCGTGATGGTCGCGCACTTGACTCCCACGCCGTGCTTCTTGATGGCGTTGGCGGCGTCTATCGTGACCTGATCATCGGTCTTGTCGCGAATTTGAATTGAGAGGTCATAGCTCTTGAGCGGCACGTCGAGGTAGGGATGGATAAGCTTGTCTTTGATCTGCTTCCAGATGATCTGAGCCATCTCGTCGCCGTCGAGCTCGACGACGGTGCCGGTCACCTTAATTTTCTGCATATAGGGGCCTCGGAGCGGGGGCAGGATATTGCTTCGGCAGCACCATATCCGGGGCGTTGCGGCGCAACAAGAGAGCCCCAGCGATGACATTGGCCCCGCTGGTCAACATTGTTAGCGATGCAGAAGGCCGGCGTGTGCCGCGCCTTCACGGCAGCGCGGCGGCGCTCGCCGAGGTCGTGCATGCCTGCCACGAGAAGACCATTGATCAGGGCCTTGCCGAGCTCGCCGTTCCCGGCCTCGACCGCACCACGCTTGAGGCGGTGCTGACCTATTGCGCCGAGGAGCGCTGCATCGCCGACGATGCGACCTGCTCGGGGTGCCGCCGGCGCACCCAAGCAGAGGGGATTACGAGCTTCGATGAGTTCGTCACGCGCCACCGGGAAATCGTGGTCGGCGAAGGCGGCCTGCGGATTACCGGCAAAGGCGAGAAAACGCTCAGCGTGGAAAGCCTCGGCGCGCTCGCCGAGACGTGGTCGGGCGAAAAATACTGGTATTGGGCGCGGCGCGTCCTGCGCAAGCTGCGGCACGGCATTCGCCGCGCCCACATCAAGGGCGCTGCCTTCGCGCCAGAGGGCGAGACGCCCGCGGTCCTCTTGATGGAGCCGCAACTCGCCGACAACGTCGGCATGGTCGCCCGCGCCATGGCAAACTTCGGCCTCGATGCGCTGCGGCTCATTGCCCCGCGCGACGGCTGGCCCAACGAGAAGGCGCGCATTGCGGCCTCGGGGTCAAACTACATCATCGACGACGCTGCGGAATTTCCAACGCTGGCCGCCGCGATCAGCGATCTCAATTGGCTGGCGGCCACGACAGCGCGCCAGCGCGATCTGCGCAAGCCGGTGATGACGCCGGTCGCGGCGGTGGCCGAGATGCGGGCCCGCATCGCGCGGGGCGAGCGCTGCGGCGTGCTGTTCGGCCGCGAGCGCAACGGGTTGGAAACCGCTGAGATCGCCAACGCCGACGCACTCATTATGATTCCGGTTAATATGCGCTTCGCCTCGCTCAATCTGGCGCAAGCGGTGCTGATCCTCGGCTATGAGTGGATGCGCGTGAGCGAGGCGCAAAGCCTGGGGCGGGTGACGACGTATGAGACGCCGATTGCCGCGGGCCTCAACCTGGGCGCCGACCGGCCCGCGACCAAGGAAGATCTCCTGGGATTTTTCGAGCATTTAGAGGGAGAGCTCGACCGATTGGGTTTCTTCAACCCGCCGCACAAACGCGCCACTATGGTGCGCAATCTACGCACCATGTTCTCGCGCATGGGTGCGACAGAACAGGAGGCGCGCACACTGCGTGGTATTGTTGCAACGCTTGCAAAAGGCAAGGGGCGAGCCCGCAAGCCGCCTTCATAGCCGCCATGATCTGGCCAATTTTTGGGCTGAGCGATGCCGCTCCAAAAAGCGGCATTTCCCGCTCGGAAAACGTCGCTAAGATGGAGCGACAAACAGCAGTAACGACATAACAGCAAAGACAGCTCAGGAGACGCGGATCATGAGAAGGGCGGGGAGGGGTTGGGCGTGCGCGGCCTTGCTGGTTGCCTTCTTCGTGGGGGGCCCCGCCAGTGCGCAGGAGCTCAGCGAGAAGGCCACGCGCGCGTTCATGGAGTACGCATGGTCGCTCACCCCGGAGGCGTTCACAAAGCCGAATGGTGAGACGATCCTTATCGACAAGGCCAAGAAAAACGAGGTTTTGATACCGCTCGATGTGGCGCGCGAAGTGATCCGCGCGGGCCGGCTCTCGGCGCATGCCCAGGTGTGCGAGCTGGCGCAGGAGCAGGCGGACAATCACAACTCGCTGATGCGCCGCGAGATAAAGAAAAACAGGTGGACGCCGCAGCAGATCGTCTACATCAACCAGCTGCACCTGACAGTGGTCATGCTTCTGACGGGACGGATCAAGCTCGTCGAAAAGGGCGGCGACAAAGAGGTCGTGATCGAAGAGGGCCAGAAACAGGGGCAGTCGTGCACGGCCGAGCAGAAGCAGAAGGTCAAAGAGCTCATCACCGCCTACGTGAAGTCGGGCCCTGCGCTCGCCTCAACGACGCCGGGCACGGCCGCGGAGGCGGAAACCGCCGGCGCCCCCGTTCAGAAATAGCAGGAACGCCCTCAAAAGAAGCCCTGCTGGCCGGGTTTGGTTGACGACGGCCCGGCGCATGGCTATTTAGCGGGTCGCAACGCGGGTCATAGGCATGGCCCGCGTTTGCTTGCGCACCCGCGGCAACGCTGCAGAGCGGCGTTGCCTGTCGGTTCTCCGGGGCACGATCCTTGAGAACAGAGGAGGGGGCGCTCCACGAAACGAGAGCGATCAAACCGTTGGAGTGCTGTTAATGACCAAGCGCATTCGCGCCAAACACAAGATCGACCGCCGCCTCGGCGAGAACATCTGGGGGCGCCCCAAGAGTCCCATAAACCGCCGCGAGTCCCGGCCGGGTCAGCACGGCGAGCGCCGTGTCCAGAAGCTGTCCGACTATGGTCAGCAGCTCAAGGCCAAGCAGAAGCTCAAGGGATATTACGGCAACCTCACCGAGCGCCAGTTCCACCGCATCTACACCGAGGCCGTGCGGCTCAAAGGCTCGACGTCGGAGCACGTGATCGGCCTGTTGGAGCGCCGCCTCGACGCCGTCGTCTATCGCGCCAAGTTCGTCCCCACGGTTTTTGCCGCGCGACAATTTGTGAGCCACGGCCATGTCACCGTCAACGGGCGCCGCGTGACGGTGCCGAGCTACCGCTGCAAGGTCGGGGACGTGGTCGAGCTCAAGGAGAAAGCGCGGCAGCTGGCGCTGGTGCTGGAGGCCATCAAGAGCCCCGAACGCGACGTGCCCGACTACATCGACGCGGACCACAACAAGATGGTGGCGAAGTTCAACCGGGTTCCGGCGCTGTCGGATGTGCCTTACCCGGTGCACATGGAGCCGAACCTGGTGGTCGAGTTCTACTCGCGCTGATCATCGCAAATCTTGCAGCTGAGGGCTCCGCCGCGCGGGGCCCTTTTCGCATTCAGCCCGCAACCGCGACGTAAATCCCTGCACCCGTCAGCAGGGCGGCGCTAAAGGGGGTGAGATTGGCGCCGAAGGGGGCGAGCTTTTCCAGGAGCACGAGGATCGCCAGCCCGGCGATCCACACCAAGTTCATGATCCCGGCGGCGAATAGCAGCAGCATCAGCGCCCAGCAGCACCCCAGGCAATAAGCGCCGTGCACGATGCCGAGGCGGAAAGCGCCCATTTGCCCCGGCCGCCAGTGCCGCGACAGGAACGCTGCCGGCGCGCGGCAGTGGTCGAGGCAGGTGGCTTTCAGCGGAGAGAGCTGGAAGAGCCCGGCCGCGACCAGAAGCCCCGCGGTCAGCCAGCGGCTTGTCGACCACATCATCATGCCGTCGACGTGACCAAGCCGCTCCAGCGCAAACTGGAGACAAGTCGCAAGCGCGCTGAAGGCCAGCCAGCAGACGAGATAGCCCGCCGCGAATGCCGCCGTCGGCGCAAACGAGTCCGGAATCTGCCCGCGCGATTGGCCGTGACGGAAGACACGCGCATAAAGCAGGATCATCGGAGCGGCGCTGGGGATCATCATGGCGATCATCATCACCCACCACATGACGAGCATGGTCAGCCAGTAGGTGGCGCCCCACTCGCCCATCATCATCATCGACGGCCGCGGCGGAGGGAACTGCCATGTCGTCATGGCGATGGTGCTCATGCCGGTGCCGGCGCCCGTGAAGACATAGAGCCAAGCCAGCCCCGTGATCGCCGCAAGTCCGAGCGCGATGAGGGCCTGCTCGCGACGCACGATGCGCTCGGTCAGCGTCGGTTGCGACATCGATGCGATCCTCAAAGCGGCCGGCTAGCGCACGATGCCATTTTGGCAGAGATGCAAATGAGCGAGCTGGGCATAGCTGGCCTCGAGCTTGAACGAGATCGGGCCGGCGACGCGCGAGCTGCCGCTGCCCATCTCTGCGATGGAATATTCGAAGCCGTCGGGCAGGTCGATGCGGGCGCGGTGCTCATCGCCGGTCACGGGGTTGCGGATGGGCTCGGCCGTCATGTCGACCAGCTTTCCGGCCGTCACCCGGCCGCGGCGCGCGTCGACGTCGATGCTCAACTCAATCGTCTCGAACAGCGGGTCGTGGACGCGCTCCATGGTCGAGGCGAAGACGTTCCACACGGTCTTGCCGGGCTCTGTGTCCTCGCCGGACAAGATGCGCAACAGCGCCTGGCGCTGGGCATCGTCGGCGCGAGCATCGATGATGACGAGGCCCTCGCCGCGGCCTTCATGGATCGGCCCCGGCCACTTGAAGACGCCGATGGAGCAAAGTCCGTCGAGGCGCACGTCGCCGTGATGGCCCGATTTGATCTCGAAAGCACCGAGGCCGATGCAGTTGCCGTGGGTCGGCAGCGCGTTGAACTGGCAGGGGCAGCCGTAGGCGCAATTGCAATTGACGAGCTCGGTGCCCTTGATTTCCCAGGGGGTCATGACGGTCTCCTTCAGACGGCAACTTACGGCCTGTCCTCGACGATCCCATAGGGACCGTAGGCCACGTTGAAAAGCACGCCGTAGCAATTCTGGCGGTTCATGGGAAGCGCCTCCCCCGTTGCGTGAAAGTCGGCGCTTGCGGTCTCGGCGACACGGAACTCGAAGCCTTCGGGCAGAGAGATGCGGGCGCGATGCGGAGCGCCCGTCACCGGATTCTTAATCGGATCGATGCGCAGCTCGAGCACGCCGGGCACGGCGAAGTGGCCCGTGCGGTTGTCGATGTCACAGGAGAACGCCAGCTCGGCAAAGATGGGGTCGAGCTCCTCGGCGATGGTGGAGCCGTAAATGTTGAAAACCGTGGTCGGCTCCTGCTCCTTGCCGCCCAAAATGGCAAAGAGCGCCTCGCGCTGCTGCTCTGTCGCGCGCTCATCGATGAAGCCCTGCACGACGCCGCCGCCTTCGTGCACGGGCCCCGGCCAACGGTAGCGCGAGCCTATGATGAGACCGTCGAGGCGCACGTCGCCGAACCAGCCTTCGTCGATGCGTTGCGCGTCGAGTCCTTCGCAGTCCCCGTTGGTCGGGCGGGCGTTGAACTCGCACGGGCATCCGTAGCTGCAGCTGCAGGCACCGAGCTTCGGTCCTTTGATCATCCAGTCGACGTACGCCATGGCTGTCCCGCGGGGCTGCGAAAGGGTGAGGTGCCTATATGCAGAGGAGATCGGGCGATGTCACCAGGGGAATTGACGAGGCGAATATGCAATCCGTGCAATTCACGCCGGGCGGTGACGGCGGCCGGGATTGGTCGGCAGGGTCACGACCTCGCCGGCGGATGCGGGTGCCCGCGCCGGCACGGTGTTGGCCCAGCCGTAGGCCAGCATGGTGATCAGCGCGGAGGCGGCGAAGAAATAAACCCCCGGCATGACGATCGCTTCGGTATAGCCCGACGAGTTCACGTAGAAGATCATCAGCGCCAGCACCATCACGTCGGTCATCGAATAGCGCCCGAGCCACTCCATGGTGGAAAAGGAGCGGCGGCGAAACTCCGGCGACAGGTCCGGCGAGGTGACCAGCGTCAGCAGGTAGAACAGCTTCAGGAACGGAAAGAAGATCGAGACGGCGAACACCACCGCGCACAGGAAGTACTCGTTGCTCTCGTAGAGGGCATAGATGATGGTCGCGATCGAGTGCTGAGCCGTCCACACGTAGACGGTGGTGAAGCGGATCACCGGCAGAATGATACCGAGCGCAAAGAAGACCGTCGCCAGGATGATGAGGAAGCTCAAAAGGACGTTGCGCACGGCCGAGAGGGGCTTGGGCAGCTCCCGTTCCAGGGCCATGCCGCCGACCGCGGCGACGTCGGTCTTGAGCCAGGCGTAGGACAGGATCATCAGCACGACCGCGGCCGTGAACAGATAGACGGCGGGCAGGCTCGCGGCATCGTAGAAGCCCTGACTCTTCAGGAAGAAGATCATCAGCGCCAGCACCAGCACATCGTGCATCGACCATTTGCCGATCCATTCGATCGCCTTGAGGCGCTTGGCGTGCCGCTTGAGCTCGGCGGCGGGCAACGTTGACGCCACCAGCAGATAGGTCAGCTTCACGATTGGGAAGATGATGGAGAAGACGAGAACGATGACCCCCAGAAACGTCTGACCATCGCGGATCAGCACGTCGACGGTCGAGATCAGGGAGTATTCCGAGGACCAGAAAACGAACTTCGTCAGCTTGATGATCGGCAGGGTGAGCCCGAGCGCCAGGCAGACGGCGGCGCCGATAATGGCGAAGCTCAACAGAAATCGCCGCCCACCCAAGCGCATTGCGTCCTCGCTCCCGCAATTGTCGGTCAGGGGGCCAGTGAAGGGCGCTGCGGCGGCAAAACTAGGGCCGGAGCGCAGGCAGTAGGCAGTAGGCAGTAGGCAGTAGGGGGCGGCACGGCGGACGACGTCTCTCACGACGATGATCGCACGCGCGAATGGCGCGGGAACAACGCATGGGGCCGGAACCGGCCGAGCAGGCGGCCGTAGGTGGCCCGTATCCGTTTCAACTGTCATCCTCGGGCTTGTCCCGAGGACCCAGTTTTCCACTTGCTCCGACGCTCGCCGGATGAAACGTCGACGCCTGCGATTGCTGCGCGGTGGGTCCTCGGGACATGCCCGAGGATGACACGTGTGGCAGGCCCCGCGCCCATTCTCAAACGTCATCCCCGCGGAGGCGGGGATCCAGTCCACGTTGAAAGGCGACTTGCGCCCTCAATTTTGTGGCGGTTCCGCGCGCAGTAAGTCTCCCAGTTCAAACTCGGCTTTGACGCCGTCCGCCAATAAGGATTACGTTTGTTCATTAGCTGCCCGTTCAACGAGCGATCCAGCCCAGGGAGCGAAAGTGTGTCGCCTGCTGCAACGAGACGGCAAAGCGCCGGCTTTATTTCGCTGGCGCGTTGCACGGCCCTTTGCCCGCCGCCGCTTCAACGGCGTCGCAACGCCGCGCCTCGGCTTGTGGGGCGTGATCGCTCGCGACGGCGATCGCCTCACGGCAAAGAGAATGCTCCCGACGGCATTAGGCTAAGCTTCAACAAGATTGGCGAACAACGCCCTTTGAGGGAGGCTCGTTATGAAGTCCCGCCTAATCCCTTTTACACTTGGCTTTGTTGTCATGTCATTTGCTGACGGTCACCTCTGTCAATTGACCGCAGATGATCGACGCGATTGTAGCTATGCCGCCGATCTTGACCTAGCGATCCGGGCCTGCACGAAAATTATTGACGGCGAGTCAAAGGGAATCCCTTTCATAGCCTATAGCCGGCGCGGCAGCCTTTTTGAAAGAAAAGAAATGTGGGATTCGGCTATCTCTGACTATACGGAGTCGATCAAACTCGATCCCAAAATACCTTATGGTTATGCCAGTCGGGCGGAAATCTATAAACGCAAAAATCAATGGGAAAAGGCAATTGCTGATTATGATCAGGCAATTGCTTTGGGCAATCGGGAAACCGATAAACTTCTTAGAAAATCATTATACACTCTCTATGAGGGACGAGGAGGAGTTTATGCCGCTATGGGTGAGCAACAACTGGCAGAGCGTGATTTCCGCAAGGCACGTGAGCTTACCCCAGCATTTAATAGGCCGCCCGCTCAGAAATCACCGGCCAAAAGAAGGGCCAAACGGTGCAGTTACCAACAGAAATGCACCAGAGTGCGTTACCCCTACACCGTAAACACCCCGACAACCAGTTGCTATCCGGACCTCAATGGCGGCACTCACTGCAACACACACACGGCCACTTCGACTCATTATGGGTATCGGCAACAGT
>Ga0315553_10002749_pt1 | contig 14005 bp, 10 predicted proteins | sample SalMarSW160140MG_FD_203099 | JGI IMG/M metagenome (GOLD analysis project Ga0315553, IMG submission 203099) | Salt marsh sediment microbial communities from the Plum Island Ecosystem LTER, Massachusetts, United States - Salt Marsh Sediment SW1601-40 ... | reverse complement strand
TTTGTCCCCATTTGTTGTTCTTGGCCAGGGCGGCGGTTGGCATCACCATTATCAGCAATAAAACCACCGCAAGTGTAACTAGTATTATTCTTTTCTTCATCCCGTATAACCTCCTTTAATTTTTGGCTTTTCTGATGCTGTTTCGCGGGTAACCTCTCCTGAGCCCTCTTATCCCGCAGTTGATTCCAATATCAGCTCCTGGGGTTCGGCAGCCGCGGCCATCAGCCGGTCGAACTCGGGCTCATTTCTCTTCAGAAGCCTGAGGCAGGCGTGCACCACTTTGGAATCGTACTGAACGCCACTCGACTGTGATATTTCCTGCAGGGCTTTTGTCAGACCCAGCGCCGGACGGTAAGGTCGGTGGGAAGACATGGCCTCAACGACGTCGGCCACGCCGAGAATCCTGGCTTCGATTACTATCTGGTCGCCCGATAGTTTATCGGGATATCCGGAACCGTCCAGTCTCTCGTGATGCTGGAGAATTGCCCTGGTTACCGGCCAGGGGAAATCTATTTTCTCCAGGATTTCATAACCGACCTGGCAGTGGTTTTGTATTATGCTGTATTCATTATCGGTTATTTTTCCCGATTTACTGAGAATCTCCGCCGGTACGGCTACCTTGCCGACATCATGCAGCAAACCGGCGACATAGACACCCATAATCTGCCAATCGGTAAGACCCATTTCCCGGGCGATAGCCCGGGCCAGCTCGGCTACCCTCCTCTGGTGGCCGGCGGTATAAGGATCCCTGGTCTCCACCACGAGAGAGACCGCGTGGATAACTCCGTCCAGCGCTTTCTGCAATTCCGTTTGCCTTTGTTTGACGTTAGCATACCGGTTGGCATTGTCGATATTTATCGAGACATTGGCGGCGACATTCCGCAATAGTCGCCTCTCTTCATTAGTGTATGGCTCCTTGGAGATTTTACTACTGAGTAGCAGCATTCCGGCCAGGCCGTTTTCGCCGTGCAGCGGTACAAGTAACTCGATGTCGTTTTTCTCTAAAGCCCGGCGGTCAATATCACTCAAGCTCGCCAGAGAGGGTATAATTTCCATATCATTGTTATCAAAAACCGTGTTCATTTCCTCCAGGGTAGTTACCAGAAGACTCGTCGAATGGAAGAAGAGCCGTCCTTTACCTTTTTGTCCACAGTAAGCGTAGGTAACGAAGTTACCGGTGGCCGGGGACGGCAGCATCAGGTAAACCCCCTGGCTGTGAAGACCGTTAGCGATAGCGGTAACCAGTGACGAGGCCAGTTGTTCCAGATCCAGTTCACCTTTCATGTCCTGGTTGAACCGTCTCAATGTCTGGATATGGTCATACCTATCCCGGAAGAACCACCGGTCTACCGTGTGTTGCAGCCTGGAAAGGACCGGCTGAAAGAGTAATGCGGCCATAAACACCATTATCATAGCTATCGTCAGCGAACCCGGACTCAGGAAATCCTGGAAAAGACGACTAAGCAAGTAAATAATCGAACCGAACATGCTGAAGATGAGAACGGTGGTAAGGGAATAGGTAGCCACTTTCCTCAGGACGACTTTCATTTCCAGCAGATTATATTTCAGCATCGCTACGGTCGCGGCAACACAGAAAAGGATGTTACCGATAATACCCAGCGGGTAAATATTCACGCCCAGTACCGGGAGATAATCGGTAGTAGCACCCACGAACATAGTGGCGATTCCGAAAAGGATATACTGGGCTCTTACCCGGTCATTAAAATTCCAGGAACGCCGACTTTGCTTCACCAGCAATATCGCGCTTAACACAATAGGTACATACACGCTAAAAACATAGAGGGGGAAGAGGGGTCCGATAACCGGGGCCTTGCCGTACCACATCATCTGTATATCTTTGACGATAAGTCCGGAGGGAATAAGGAACAGTACTAATAAATATGAAATGTATACCGGATAAATCCACTTCTTACCCGGGCTTTTACCGGTAAGAGTAATGGCAAACCGGAAGAAAAATATAGCCCCGCTGATAATAGCCAGAAAGACCAGTTTTTCCCAGATTAACGCTGTAGATGTATCCGGAGCCGCCCGCATCATGAAAATAAAGAAACCCCATAGCGTCATGGAAACCAGGAACAGCGAAAACGGCTTTCTGGCAATATGCTTTTTACCGGATATCATCAGGATAACCAGCAAGCTCAAACAGAAAACTACTTCAATTATGGGAATTATTAAATACATATACCTTCAGGCTCCGAGAATACATCATAATTCTCTCAGCTTTACATTTGATTTACCGGTGCGGGGCTTCTGTCTACAGCGCCGGTAAGCTCCCGGATGATATCATCCGGGGCATTCATCTTCGGGGGTCGACTTTGGGCCAGCTCGGCGCCGCTTCCCTGCTTCCGAAGGTAATATTCTCGGAAAACTCCGGGGGGTAATACCGTAACCTCGAGCGGCTTAATCTCCATCATGGTAGCCAGGTCATGATAACCGGGATCGGTTTTCATCAATTCATCATGCACCGCTGGGCCGACCATCTCCCGGCGAAAACCGTTATTGAGCTCGATATAAAGGTGTAGAGAGGGTTTTTCATCTATTATCTCTTTCCGAATAGTCCAGTCTTCATAATCAATACCGGCATCGGCGATAGCCCGGGTTATGGTTTTCTCACTTATCCGGGTGAATCCGGCAATATCAATAAGGTCATCTGCCCTGGCTTCAAAGACCATCTGCGGCAGGTGAATCCCGGCAGCTTCATCTTCCAACGCGGTGATGCGGATAAGGTGTCCCAGCCGGTAGCGGATAAACGGCATCCGGTAAAAACTGGTTATTACCAGCTCGTAGCGTTCCCCCGCCTGAACGTCTGGCAACAGGACCGTATTCGGCTCGTAAAAGGCGTCTTCATGATTTTTCTTCCATTCCGATTCCGGAATAAACTCATAGAAATTGGAATAAGGGAGAAACGTCATGCCATCCCGGGTCCAGCTCTGCAGAGCCATAATCCCGCCCTCGGTGCAGGCGTGAAATTCATACGGGTAGGCTCCCCAATAATTGTATATATGCTCGCGGTAGATGCTGGTGTCTATTCCCCAGCCGATAATCGCCTTAAGAGTCCAGATATCTTTGGGCAAGATGTGTCTTTTTTCGATCTTGCTTTTCAAGAAAGCCCGGAGAATCCGCGCGAATTCAGCGGGATGTAAGTGGCTGGTAATTTTTCCCTTTCTAGACATTTGGCCGAATTCTTTACCCGTTTTCACCAGAACACTGGTCATGGACATCAGGATATCCATGCCCGTCTTTAGAGACATATTAAACCCTTCGGTCATTTTATCCCGGAAATCCATGTCGTCATGCATTTCCGGCGGCATTATCGGGCGCAGATTGAAAATCCGGCTGGCCCCGGTTGCCAGAATCCCGGAAAGATAGGGCGAAGGGGCGACATTGTAAAGCACGCGGTCGCCTTCCATAATCGAACTCTCCCCTCTTTCCCTGGCGCAGGCCAGAATAAGGACCGACATCAGATTGTCCAGCGCGCGGTTGTAGGCTTCGTAGGTTATGGGAACGTGACGGCGTACGCCACCGCTGCCCGACGTACTGGCCCAGACATACGGTTTTTCCGGCAATGCGGTCTCATCACCCGGGTCCAGTTCCGGCAGATAATCTTGGTAAGTGCTCACCGGCACGACCTGCCTGAACTCGTCAAGAGTAATCGGCGTCCTTTTACCCAGCAGTCTGTTCCCCAGAGAACAATTGGTTATATGGGCTATCTGCTGTAATAACAGCGACTCCTGGATTGACATGAATTGCTGCAGGCTAAGGTCCAGAAAACCGCAGTACTTCGTCCAGACCCGGTCATCCTCCGATTGAATCATCGGATAACGCACGCCCGGCAATATCCCTCCTCTCTTATAAGAGATGCTGGTATTACTTTTTTCTCCGGTCATTTTTTCCCCTCTACGCTGGTAAGTGTAGAAATACCACCTCAAAAGGACGTCACAATATACGGCGTAGTTTTATCAAAAAGGTCACAAGAACCGGGGAACAACGCGGTTGACTCTTCTCTGCTTTCCATCGGATTTTTCCAACCGCCGGTTTGGAAATCCGGTCGGCGGTTCACTCCCTGGAAACGTGGTATGAACTTGACAAGGAGAAGCCGACTATAGTAGATTTTTTTAGGGGTTGCATAAAATCAACCGAATTTTTTACTAAATTTCCGATCAGAATCGAAATACCGCATCAATCCATTACGCAAAAGGCGTAAAATATTGTACATATCTGCGCAATCGATTACTTTTAAGGAGAATTAATGCTATGTCTGACGGAGAAGGCAAGAAAGTGGACGTGAAACCGGATAAAACGGTAATCAAGGCCTTGGCTCTCGGTGGTCTGCTCGGCGGCGGCGGAGAATGTGCCGTTGACGTGAAAGACGGCAAGGTAGTGAGAATCAGACCCTTCCATTATGATTGGAAGTACGACCCGGAATCTTTCCGTCCCTGGAAAATCACCCGTGACGGCAAAGATTACAAACCCCTGATGAAATCCGTCCCGGGACCGTTTTCACTGGCCTATAAAAAGAGGACTTTCTCACCCAACCGCATCAAGTACCCCCTGAAACGCGTTGACTGGGACCCCAACGGCGAGAGAAATCCCCAGAACCGCGGCAAGAGCAAGTACAAGAGGATTTCCTGGGAGGAAGCCTCCGATTTGCTGGCCGACGAGGTGAAGAGAGTCCACAAAGAGTACGGTCCGCTGGCCATCCTGGTACAGGGCGACGGCCACGGCGAATGCAAGACCATCAATACCCCACACGGCCACTCCGGCCGGCTTTTCGATATGATGGGCGGCTTCACCCAGCAGGTGAGGAATCCCGACAGCTGGGAAGGCTGGTACTGGGGCTCCAAACACGTCTGGGGGCAGGGTATCCAGGGCATGTACAACCCCGCCGATAACATCGTGAAGGATATGACCGAGAACTGCGATATGGTCCTTTTCTGGGGCGGCGACCCGGAGACAACCCCCTGGGGCTTCACCGGGCAATGCGCCACCCGCCTCTGCTACTTCTGGACGGAGGTCGGCATCAAGCAGGTTTACATCTGCCCCGACCTTAATTACGGTGCCGCCGTCCACGCCGATAAATGGATACCGATTTTACCGAATACCGACGCCGCCCTGCAGCTGGCTATCATCTATATGTGGGTCACCGAAGGTACTTATAATAGAGAATATGTAGCCACCCACGCCGTCGGTATGGAAAAGGTCGAAGACTATGTCCTCGGCAAGGAAGACGGCATCCCCAAGACACCGGAATGGGCCTCCCGGAAATGCGGCGTGCCGGAATGGACGATTAAAGCCTTAGCCAGGGATTGGGCTAAGAAGATAGTCTCCATCGCCCATTACTTCGGCGGCTCTTATGTACGCGGTCCCTTCTCCCACGAGCCCGGCCGGCTGGAATGCATCCTGCTGGGCATGCAGGGACTTGGCGGACCCGGCGTCCACCAGAGCCAGATAACCTATACCGGCATGCCGAGAGCCGAGGGACTGCGCAGCACCCGGTTCTTCAACCCCGAGCTTTCTGAGCGCATCACCAAGCCGGTAGCCACCACTATCCGCGCCTGGGGTAAGCAGCTTATCCCCAAGACCTGGATACAGCAGGCCATCGACGACCCCCCACTGACCTTCTACGGCAGCGGCGCTATCGAAACACCCACCGAGGACCAGTTCAAGAAATATACCTATCCGATACCGAAAGAAGAGGGCGGTACCGAGATACACATGATATGGACGGATACCCCTTGCCGCATCACTTGCTGGAACCACGGCAACTGGACCATCGAGGCTTTCCGAAATCCCAAGATTGAGACCGTGGTTGCCCAACACCCCTGGCTGGAGAACGACTGCCTGGTAGCCGATGTTATCCTGCCCTCCAACACCACCCTTGAGGTCGAGGATATTGTCACCAACGTCCGGCAGGGCGTTAACTTCCACAGCATCGCCATCATGGAGCAGGCTACCCAGCCGGTCGGCGAATCCAAGAGTGACTACGAAGTCGTGCTGGAAATCGCCAAAAAACTGGATTACGGCGATAAGTTCAGCGAAAATAAGACCACTCGTGACCTGCAGAAAGAGGTCTTTAGCGATATGGAAATAGACTACCTTATCTCCTGGGAAGATTTCCTCGATAAGAAATATTTCGTTTTCCCGGCCGCCAAGGACTGGGAAAACGATTCACCGGGCTTCCGTAAGTTTTTCGACGACCCGGAGAAGAATCCCCTGCCCACCCCCACCGGGAAGCTGGAGTTTTACTCAGCCAGGCTGGCGGAGCACTTCCCGGATGATAAGGAAAGGCCGCCGATTCCCAAGTGGATTGAGAAAAGCGAGACCCACGACGAGAGGATATCCAGCGAAAGGGCCGCCATGTTCCCATTACTGTGCATGTCCAATCACGGACGGTGGCGCACCCATGCCCAGGGCGACGATATCACCTGGACGCGTGAAGCCCCCACTTGCAAGGTCACCGGAGTGGACGGTTATAAATATGAGCCCGTCTGGCTTCATCCCAGTGACGCCGGGAAGAGGGGTATCAGGGACAGCGATATCGTTAAGGTATTCAACGAACGGGGTATTGTCCTTTGCGGCGCCCGCGTCTGGGAAAGATTGATGCCCGGAGTTGCTTACGTCGACCACGGCGCCCGTCACGACCCGCTGGTCCCCGGCTGGGTAGACCGCGGCGGCGCTATCAACACTATCGCCCCCTACGGGGTCTCCTCCCGGAACGCCGTCGGCCAGGCCACCAGCGGTTACCTGGTAGATGTCCAGAAAGTCACCGAGAAAGACCACGAGGAATGGCGGAAGATGGACCCCGAAGCCTACGATGCTGCTTATCAGCGAGAATACGACCCGGCGGCCGGACTGCGTTTTAACGCCTGGGTTGAAGGAGGTATGGACTAATGAAAGCATTTGTCATCGACGTTGGAAGGTGCAACGGCTGCTACAGCTGCCAGATTGTCTGCAAGGATGAACATGTCGGCAACGACTGGACGCCTTACGCCAAGCCCCAGCCGGATACCGGCCAGTTCTGGATGCGGCAGACGGAGCATATCAGGGGCACCGTGCCCAAGGTAAAGATGCATTACATCCCTATACCCTGCATGCACTGTGATGAGGCGCCCTGCATACCGGCCTGCCCGATTGAAGGCGTTATCTATAAGCGGGACGACGGACTGGTTATCATCGACCCGGAGAAATGCACCGGCTGCCAGGCCTGCGTTGACGCCTGCCCCTATAACGCCATCTTCTTCAACGAAGACCTCAATATAGCCCAGAAATGCACCGGCTGCGCCCACCTGCTGGACAGCGGCGAGTGGACCGTCCCGCGCTGTGTCGATGCCTGCCCTACCGAGGCCATTCAGTTCGGCGAGGCAGAAGACCTCAAAGACCTGATTGCTAAGGCCGAGGTGCTCAAACCCGAACTCGGCCATAAGCCCAGGGTATACTATTTGAATATCCCCAAGAAGTTCATCGCCGGCACTGTATATGACCCGGTGGAAAAAGAGGTTATCATCGGGGCCAGCTGCAAACTCAGCGGCAACGGTAAGAACCTGACGGTCACTACCGATAATTACGGCGATTTCTGGTTCGAGGACTTGGAAGAGGGCGTTTATTCCCTGGATATCGAGGCCAGTGACTTCGCCTCTAAAAAGTTCGATGACCTGAACACGGAAAAAGACATCAACCTGGGAGACGTACCGCTGGAAAAGTAGTGTAATATATTATGTAAATTGTGAGGGAGTCCGTAATTCACGGACTCCCTTTTCTTTTATTTATCGCCTTTTGCTCTTGTCATGGTATAGTCAGTTGTAAACATCAGGTTCGTGAAGAGTACTGGCTTGGCAGGATCGTTTACTCTCTTGAAATTGAGCGGGCAATGCCATAATCCTTTTGTAAGATGAACGGCTGTGGAAGTTGTAAATACGAACTTTTCCATGTTATCCGGATCATCACCTAAAGAAAATTCGACTTCACCCCCCAGGTCTAACAGGTTGGTAGTATCTCCACCGATGAACATGAGAAACTCGTCCCAGTCGTGTACATGAGGTTCCGGCGCCATCAAAAAGGCTTCTGTTATCGGCACCCAGGACAACGCGAAGGGCAAATAGGTGGAACCTTCCATCTTATCCATCCTTAGACCGATAACCGGTTTGGTGACCTCAGCATGGAAGTCGGTGGGGTATGTCTTGTGCCACAGGTCTCTTACGATGTATTTTTCAAATTTTGATTCTGTCATCTGGTTTCCTCCTTCTAATATTCACGGTTAGATGCATATGCATACGCAGCGAGTGCTGTAACCCAGGATGATACCAATATGCTTTTATATTAGTGTTCTCCCATGCACCAGTCCCAGGTCTTTTCCGCGTCGGTGATGACCTGCCCATCCGTGCGGAAATCCCGGGGCCCGCAATCATCGTAGTGGATTATCTCGCCCAGGTCCCTGACTTCCTTGGGATTCGGCGGGGCGGCCGGATATCCGAGTACCATCATATCGTAGATAGTCAGAGGCTCAGGGATGCCGATGATGTTCCTGATGGCCTGTTCCGTTTCCGGGCGGGATGTGGCCGTGTACCACTGCGAAGCCAGCCCGAGGGATGCCGCCGCCAGGTGCAGGTAGAGGAAGGCGCTGGCGAGGCTGGAATTATACAGGCCGGTAACCAGTGCGTTGTTTTCCTGGGGATGACCGGGCAGCCCAACCTTGGCCCGCCAGTCTGCCAGCAGGAATATGAACACCGGCGCGTCACGGAAGCTCCGCCGCGGGGAGGTCGGCGCACTGCTATCCCCGGCGGTACGAGTAATAGGCGGGCTGTGCCGGTCTATAGCGGCCACGACGGCATCCTTCACTTCCTTCTTCTTAACGACGACGAATTCCCAGGGCTGCGTGTGGAAACCGGAGGGGGCCCAGCGCGCCACCTCGATGATTTTCTCGATGTATCCGTCTGGCACGGGGTCGGGCTTAAACCGGCGGATAGTACGTCTCTTCCTTACCAAATCCAGCAGACAATCATACACTTCATTCTTGCTCATGGCACCTCCCATTTTTCAGCTTGGTAGCGTTACGGAGCTTACTTCATAATAGCAAAACTGCTTCATCCCCTCAAACCCGATACTTTTTCCGGGGGATTCCGCTACTGACCAACCGGTTTTAGCATTCACATTTTTACCTCACGGTCGGTTTTCACTTCGTACCTGTTTTCAAGTTATAATAGGAACAGAGACAAATGACCGGAGGTACAGCTATGCCCAATCAAAACCATATCGTCATCATCGGGGGGACGGCCTGCGGGCCCAAGGCCGCCGCCAGGGCACGGCGCTGTGACCCTACGGCGAAAATCACCCTCATCGAGCAGAAGGATAATCTATCCACCGCTACCTGCGGCCTGCCCTACTATATATCCGGGGTTATCAAGGACAATAGTGCCATGGTCGCCCGGGACGTCGATTATTTCCGTGGTGTTTTCGATATGGAAGTGTTGAATCAGACCCGGGCTGTTAATATAGATAGGAAATCTCACACGATAGAAACACAAAATCTCGCCGGCAGTGGCAAGGGGACAGTCGCCTACGATAAGCTGGTAATCACTACAGGGACTACCCCGATAGTACCCGACTGGGAGGGCAAAGACCTCGGCGGCGTCTTTACGCTAACGGGCATTCCGGATGCCGACGCTATCCGCGACTACATTTCACAACTCGATACCAAAGATGTGGCCATCGTCGGGGCGGGGCTTATCGGCATGGAAATGGTGGAGTGTTTTACCGCTCTCGGATTAAACGTTACCGTGATTGAGGCCCTCGACTGGATGCTGCCGAAACTACTCGACTTCGAAGTAGCGGCCTATGTCCAGAAACACCTGGAAGACCACGGCGTTCGAATGCTCTTCGGGCAGCGCGTTACTGGACTCGAAGGTAATAATGAAGGAAAAGTGCGCAAAGTAATCCTGGAAAACGGCGAGGTAGCCGCCGGGATGGTGCTGCTGTCGCTCGGGGTAAGGCCCAACGTCAGCCTGGCCCGTGATGCCGGTCTTACTATCGGGAAAACCGGCGGTATCGCTGTTAATGAGTACCTGCAAACCAGCGACCCTGATATCTACGCCGGCGGCGACTGCGTGGAAAATACCCACCTCATTACCGGTGAAAAAGTGCTCGTCCCGATGGGTTCTACCGCCAACAAACACGGCCGGATTATCGGCACCAATCTTACCGGCGGCACCGATACCTTCCCGGGCGTACTGGGTACCGCCGTGGTAAAAATGTTCGAACATAACGCGGGACGGACGGGACTTACCGAGACGGAAGCCCGGCAGGCTAGCTACGAGACGATAACAACACTGGTGCCGGGGCCGGAATACGCTGACTATTACCCCGGGGGTAAGCAAATCCTGGTTAAACTTGTGGCTGAAAAATCCGGCAACAAGCTCCTCGGCGCACAGGTAGTCGGACCGGGTGAAGTCGCTAAAAGAATCGACGTTATGACAACCGCTTTGACCTTCGGGTGCAAAGCTGAGGACCTGGCCAATCTGGACCTTGCCTACGCGCCCCCCTACAACAGCGCCATGGACCCGCTGCACAATGCCGCCAACGTAATACGCAACAAGCAGGACGGACTGGCCAAGACCCTAACGCCGATGGAAGTTAAGGCTAAACTGGACAACGGTGACAATTTCGTCCTGCTGGATGTCCGTGAAGAGGACGAATGGAAGATGCTGCACTTTGATGTTGAACAATCCCGGCTGCTGCCTTTGCCAGAGATTAGAAAGAGACTCGGCGAACTCTCCACTGATGACGATATCACGATTTTCTGCCACACCAGCGTCCGGGCCTACCAGACACAACGGATACTCGAAGGCGCCGGTTACAAAAACGTGAAATTCATGGAGGGCAGTCTTTCCGCCTGGCCTTACGACGAATATCTGAATTTATAACGGTACCGTTAGTCCTGCCTCCGGCGATACTGCGGTATTCCCTTCAGGAACATGTTTATAATCAGAGCCGCTATCGTTACAAATAGAAATACAAAAAAGACCTGCGTTAACGCCGAATTAAGAGCATTCTGCAGGGTATGAATCAGCTGGTTGAACAGCTCGGGGCCCTCGGCGCCCAGCCCGGAGAACATCTCCTCGAGATTCATACTCGCTTCGGTATTGACCAGGGCTTGAGGATTATCGACAATCGAATTCAATACTTCCGGTGATAATACCTCCCGGACTCTATCGGAAAGATTACTCATGAAACTGGAAGCGAAACGGTTGTTAAGAATGGAGCCGACGACAGCCATCCCGAAGACACCGCCGAGCGGCCGTAGCAGGGTTATCATGGAAGTAGCCGAGCCCATGATTTTGTAAGGGACGGTATTCTGCACCGCCAGGGTGTGCACCGGCATCACCAACCCGCTGCCGAGACCAACTAAAATAATATTAAATATAGCCACGCCGTAGCTGGTCTCCGGCGTCATCATAGATAAAAGGACAAATCCCACGGCGGTAAGTACGAAACCGATATTGCTCTGCAAGCGGTAATGTCCCCCCGCCCGGGAAAGAAGCTGTCCACTGGCGAAACTGCCCAGCGAGGCTGCCAGCATCATCGGGGTGAGAAAGCCGCCGCTGGCCGTTGCTGTCGAACCCAGTACGCCCTGGAAATAGAGCGGGATGAACGTAATTACGGGGAAGAAGGATGCTCCCATGAGGAATCCTACCGCCGCAGATATACTCATCACCCGGTTATTAAAAAGCGCCAGCGGCACGATGGGTTCCTCCACCTGTTTTTCGATGAATAGGAAAATAATAAACATCACCGCCGTAAAACCGAACATGCCCAGGATAACCGGGGAGATCCAGGCGTAGTCGACGCCGCCCCAGGTCAAGGCCAGCACCAGCGGCACCAGGAATAATGTCATGGCGATGGCGCCGGGGTAATCGAGTTTATGCTTCTCGTGGCTTACCTTGATCTGCGGGAAAAGGAAAATAAACAGGATTATAATGATTAAACCCAGGGGAATGGTGATAAAAAAGCACCAGCGCCAGCCGAGGTTATCCGTTAAAATCCCGCCCAGGGTCGGACCGATGATAGTGGAAAGACCGAAAACACCCGCCATAAATCCCATATATTTACCGCGTTCCTCGGGGGCAAATAAATCGGCGACGACGATAAAACCCAGGGCGGACATAACGCCGAAACCCAGACCCTGTAACGCCCGGTAAATAATCAGCTCCATCATGCTGTTGCTGATGCCGCAGAAGAAAGAACCCACCACGAACAGAGACATGCCGATGATGAACAACCATTTACGACCGTACATATCGGACAATTTTCCGGTCAGCGGCAGGGCTATCGTCTCGGCCAGAATATACGACGTAAAAACCCAGGTATACTGGCTGAAACCGCCGAGGTCGGTGATGATGGTCGGCATGGCGGTGGCGGTAATCGTCATGAATATCGAGCCGAGGAACATCGACAGCATCGTCCCGCCCAGAGCCGTGATTACCTGCTTTCGGGGCAGGTGACTTTGATAGGTGACCAGTTGTTCCTGATTATTCATGAATATTCCAGCGATAATTATATTTTAGAAAGGATAACTCTTAATTTCCGCAGCGATATCGAGAGTTCTTTCAATTCGTCATCCGTCAGGTGAGAAAGCTTGACCCGGAAATTAACCCTCAATGTCCGGTCTTTTTCCTTTAAAATGGCTTTACCTTTATCCGTAAGAATGATATTTGTAAGGCGCCGGTCCGTTTCATCCGTTTGCCTTTCCACTATCTGCAAACCTACCAATCTGTCTATCAGGGGTGTCATCTGTGATTTAGGTATCAGCAGTTTTTCCCCTATTTCGGCGATATGCTGCGTGCCGGTCTCCTGGAGCAATCTCATTATTTCAAAGTGGGGAACAGAGATATCTTCGCCGACCTTAGCAAAAGCCGCTTTAATCACTTTCCGATTGATACCGCGCCTGATTAACGGCGGCACGGCCAGTAAATCCCCGATAACGATATCCAGTAAATCTTTTTTCATCAACAGCTCCGAATCCTTTATAGTTCATAAAGTTAATGGTTATGATTGTGAACTATTCTATCATTTTTCCCCTTCCGGGTCAATCAGCCCGGGACGAAATTATTGAACTCCAGAGACATATTATAATAGAATTAGCTGGGTGGATACCCTTAAAAAATGAGCCGATGGATTGAGGAGAAAAAACAGGTACTGGAAGCGGCCGCGGAACTGCTGGCTAAAGGACTTGTCGTCGGTACTTCCGGGAATATCAGCCTGCGTCTGCCGGCTGACGATGAAAGGCAATTGATTGCCATAACTCCCGGTTCTTTATATTACGATTCTATGAAAATCGAGGACATACAGGTCGTCGATTTCCGGGGGCAAACGGTCGAGGGAAATCTGACTCCTTCAACCGAAACCAGACTGCACATCGCCATCTATCAGGCCAGGGAAAAAGTTAACGCCGTCATTCACACGCATTCGGTATTTGCCAGCGCGCTATCCGTCGCCGGGATGGATATTCCCCCCATCATGGAAGACCAGGTTGCCTTTCTCGGCGGTGAAATCAAACTGGCCAAACAGGCTGTCTCTGGCAGCCGGGAACAGATAAACTACGTCCTGGCGGCATTAGAAAACAGGAACGCCGTATTACTGCCGAACCACGGCGCTGTCGGCATCGGGCAGACCATGCGTGACGCCTTTACCGCCGGTGAACTTATTGAAAAAACCGCCAAGATATATCTCCTGGCCCGGTTAGCCGGGAAGGTCGAGCAGCTTCCCACCCAATTAATGGAAGCTATGCTGACGATTTTCAACAAGTCGCCGGATACGTAAACCGCCGTACCTTTCCGAAAAAGTACGTCGGGGTTTGACATTTTACCCCTAATTACCGTAAACTAGTATGGCATAGTTTCCTATTTAATTAATGCGTGAATAGAACTTCACATCTCCATCTTCAAGAAAGGCTACCAAATCAACCAGGTGTTGAGGCAATAGTAAAAAATGG
>Ga0315553_10002747_pt1 | contig 14014 bp, 15 predicted proteins | sample SalMarSW160140MG_FD_203099 | JGI IMG/M metagenome (GOLD analysis project Ga0315553, IMG submission 203099) | Salt marsh sediment microbial communities from the Plum Island Ecosystem LTER, Massachusetts, United States - Salt Marsh Sediment SW1601-40 ... | reverse complement strand
CCTGTTGAATGGTGAGAACGAGTTGATCACACACGGACCCTTTGCCTATGTGCGACACCCACTCTACTCCATCCTCCTGCTAACCATACCTCCATTAGTCATCGTCTGGTTTTCCGATCTCTTGTTCTTCTTGCCCTGGGGTCTAATACTTGTTCTCTCCCACCACGTGGTCCGCCTCGAGGAGCGAGGTCTGATCGATCTGTTTGGCGAAGATTACGAAAGGTATCGGAGGTACGTCCCTGCGTTGCTTCCCTACAAGGGCGCTGCCGGCAGACACTATCGTGAGGATGCTGAGACAGAGCTCTTCGATTGAGCGTCGGCACGAAGCCCTCGAAGGGCCGCGCAACGGGTCTCTGCTTGACCAACATCGAGTCGAGAGAGAATCTGTGGCTACTGGCAACTCGTGGCGGTCACGGCTTCCGGCGCCGCTGGGCGGCCTTCGGACGTACCACAATTGCGGCAAGAAAGCTCGGACTGATGCCCCAACTAGGCTGACCAGGTGGAACGATGTCCGTTTGATGAGCAGTTGTGCCGCTTTTCGCACCGGCTAGGTGAATCCTATGTCCACGGAATCGCTCTTTCGCATTTTGTTCTGCCTTGTGTTCGCAGGAATGGTCGTTACGCAGGCCTACTATGCCTGCCGGGTCCGTCTGGCTGGGCAGCGTGTGGCTGCCGACCTCGAGGCCATCGAGCGCGAAGGACGGGGCTGCGCCGTGGCTCGGGCCTTTCGCTCTGTTTCCCTCGTCGCTTCCCTAGTGGTGTACGCTATCAACCCGCCGTGGCTTCTGATACTCTCGGTCCCGCTCCCCGACTGGATACGCTGGATGGGGGTCGCCCTGGGGCTCGTGAGCCTGGCCATCTATGTCTGGTCTCGCGAAACGCTGGGCAGGGAATGGTCATCCGAGCTGCGAATGCGTGAGCAGCACCATCTGGTAACCACGGGACCCTACGCCCGGATACGCCACCCCATCTATCTGGCTCTGCTGGGCTTCTTGACCAGCATCACCCTGGTCGCTGCCAATTGGCTCTTCGTCGCCGTGCTCCTGTTCTCCCTTGTGGATCTTGCCGTCCGCATCCCCAGGGAAGAACAGATGATGATCACCAGGTTTGGCGACGAATACAAAGCATACATGAAAAGGACCGGGAGGCTGCTCCCCAGGTGAGGCGGCCTCACCACTCGCCGGAGCAGACGGGGATACAGGGCGATTTCACTTGAAGGGCCCAGGGCCCTGTCCGGTGAGCCCTCAGCCCCTTGGCTAGGCGCGCAATCGCGAGGGTATACGCCGCGAACAGGATGAGACCATGAACATGAGAGTATCCTTCGGAGATTCCTCCATAGCCCGTGTGCTGTTCAGGCTGATAGCCCTGGTGATGGAGAGCCCGCTACGGCGCCGGTTCTTCGACCCTATCAAGGCCTTGAAAGCAGCCGGAATCCGGCCAGGTCAGGTAGTGCTGGAGGTTGGCTGTGGCACGGGGTTCTTCACCCTCCCGGCGGCAGAGTTGGTGGGTCAAGAGGGCCGTGTCTACGCCCTCGACCCGCACCCATCTGCCATCGAGGAAGTAGCCAGAAAGGTGCAGGATGCCGGACTGACCAACGTCAGATTGATCAGGGGTGACGCGACTGAGGCCGGATTGGCTACTGGCAGCATCGACCTGACTTTGCTGTTCGGAGTCATTCCGTCCCCTACCCTGCCTTTGGATCGACTCATGCCGGAGATATCTCGGGTGCTGAGATCGGAAGGAGCGCTGGCGGTGTGGACGGCTATGCCCTGGTGGTCACCTGCATCGCTGACCAGCGGCGGGCTATTCGTCTACATCGGAAAACGGGGCAGCATCTTTCGCTTCGAGAAGACGTCGAAAGACTGAGCGACAACGGTGGCTCCGGAGCGAAATCCTCCGGCTGAGGCCCCAGATAACCAACCGGACCACGGCGACTGGCGATGCCGCGAAGGGGCAGCGGCTGGCCCCAGTGGCGCAATCGAGGTGATAATGGCCTGAGGAAGACAAGGAGGAGTAGGAATGAGAAAGGCCACGAGAGTAGTTGCCTCGCTGTTCGGCATCTTCGCCGGGTTTGGTGGTCCGGAACACGGCTACTTCGAAATCCTCCAAGGGAATGTCAGTCCGGAGAGCCTCATGATAGCTTCAATGGGCCCTCCCTGCGATCCGGAAACGGTGTGGAATCTTTGCGAGCCTGCCATGACCGTTGTTCCCAGCTTCCTGATCACGGGCATCCTGGCCACCGTTATCGGCGTGGTCACGATGATCTGGTCGGCGGGCTTCATCCAAAGGAAACACGGCGGTCTCGTGCTCATGTTGCTGTCTGTCGTTTTGCTGCTGGTGGGAGGGGGTTTGTTCCCTCCAGTGATTGGATTCGTGGCCGGCGCGGTGGCCACCAGGATCAACGTTCCGGTGACCAGGCAGCCCGGCAGGGTCCTGTCTTTCCTGGCCAGGTTGTGGCCATGGCCACTTGTGGCCTTCTTGGTGTGGGCTTTCGGACAGTTCCTCGTCGGATACTTCTTCAACGAGCTCTTGATGCAGAGCGGCTTTCTCAGCCCGCTTCTGATTATCGGACTTCTGGTGCTGTCCATCTTCACAGGACATGCGCACGACCTTGAGGATCGTGGCCCTGTTGCGGTTGGATAGCGCAGACGCCGCTTGATGGCTGACCTGGTGTGTTCTGCGGAGGAGCATCTGGCACTGTCGCATCTTGCGACAGCGCCTCGCCTTCACCACCGACCAGGTATTGAGGAGGACTGCGAGGCAAGGCTCCGAGCCGTTGTCTATCGCTAGCACACGTTGACGGAGAAAGAGAGCCGATGGACTTCGGGACCGTCCTTCAGCGTCCTATCCTTCAAGCTGGCGCGGTCTAATCGGCAGGCCCAACTCGTTGCCCCGTGATCATTCGCGCGGCCGGGGCCACGCGGGGCCGACATCTTCAGAAATCGTAGCTGTCAGAATGGTTCACTTCGAGACGAAATGGTTGCGTGTGGAACGGGGGAAAGCGATGATGGGCCATGGGCGGACGAGTACGTTGAAGATGACGCTGGTGGCGCTGGCCTGCTTTGTCCTGGCCACGCTGACGGCGACCCCAGATTGGGCGCAGGAGGGCGACATCGGACTGCCGCCTGATTATGACTACGAGATAATCTACCGTCCACCGGTGACGGGCCTTAGTGGAATCGTAGCCAGCCACGACGGGACCCTGTACGTCAGGCACCTGGCACCAACCGGCGGGGTATTGGTCTCCGTGCTGGACGTGGACGCGGGAGATTTCTCCGACGACGTCGTCGATGAGCCGCCAGGAATCTCAGTCTCCAGTATCGTCGGCGGCCCGGATGACACAGTTCTTGCGTCTGTAGGCGGGGAGTTCCGCCAGATCGGACCTGATGGCGACTACTCCGTGTGGGGCACTCTGTCGCCGGCAGGCTTTCCTACGTACTACACGGAAGACGACCACATGTTCGGCATATCAAACGACGGGACCGCTGTCCTGGAGCTTCACTCAGACGGTTCCTACGATACGCTGCTCACTGGCCTTCACTCCGCCTACGACCTCGTGGCCTCTGATGAGAATACGATCTTCGTCTCCGATATCGGCGCTGGGAAACTCATTCAACTGACTTCCACTGGTACCTACACTGTGGTGGCGGACATTGCAGAAGACAACACCGAACTGGCCTTCGATCAGGCAGGAGACCTGTACGTCAACAACGCCAAGGAACGTTTCGCCAAGTTCGATCCCGCGACCGGACTCTTCACCGAGATGACGGCGCCCAATGCCGCCTGTCCGGTGATCAGGTGCCCGGCCGGCGTGGCCTTTGACAGTTCGGATAGAGCCGTTTTCGCCGCCTGGGCAGACAACTTGATCACCTGGGCTGACTTCAGCACGGGTGACGGTGGACTGGTGATTCACCAGCCATGGTCGAACTCAAACGCGGCTGATATTGGCCCGGATCAGGCTCTGTACCTCAGCGTGAACGGCTGCGGGACCTCTCCCGCATCGCAAATCGAGCGCTTCACTTCAGATGGCTCGCACGATACATACCTCGATGGTTTGGTGGGCAGTATCCACGGCCTCGCCTTCGACTCTAGTGGGGGGCTGTATATCTCGCTCGGCACAGAGACCAGCAGCGGGGTCTACTTCGTGGCTAACGGCACTGTTACGCCAACGCTGGTACCCGATTCTGCCAGTGCCGGGATAGGATCCGTGGCCGTCCATCCCATCACGGGGCACGTCTTCGGCTATGGCGGCAAAGACCCACTCGATCCGGCTCGCGCCGTGGTGGTTGAGTTTTCCTCACTGGGCAAAGTCAATGAGTACCACGTGAAGGTACCGAAGGAACCCATCGAGGTGCTCTTGGACTTTGCACCTGACGGCACTCTCTACGCGTTTGCGAGCGAGCAGGCCCGCTTCATGTACGGTCCCGAGGTTGATCGATGGATACTGCGTCTCTACCTGATCAGCGAGGCCTCAGAGATCGTGGTGCAGGTCAACCGGTTCGGCTGTTGTCCCATGGGCAGCTTCAGTGTCGATGCCAGCGGATACATCTGGTGGCTCCTCAACCCCGATTTCCTGCTCTATCAGCTCGCTCCTAGTGGCCAGGCTAGGCTATTTGGCTCGAACCTGCCTGTCGACGGCGGGTATGCGAATAGGAATTCGACCGGAGACATCTTCCTCAATTCGCCCGATGGGCTCTACCGGATATGGCAATGGGCCAGCCACAGGGCTTACCAGCCACTCGCTCTACGCTAAGTAAGGCTCCCTTGTGTGCCTGGGCGTATCGTGGCACATATTGATTGATGAGCTGCCGGTCCCTGGGCCGCGAGTTGTCAATGTGCCGACCAGCACAGACGTCCGCTGGCCTCGGCTCTGCTCCGACCACCGGTGTCCAATAGGAGACAAGTGAAGCATGCGCTACAAGAGCATCGTCGTAACCAGAAGAGGGGGCCTGGACGCCCTCCAGGTGATCGAGAATGATCTCCGCGAACCGTCACCCGGCGAGGTCCGGATCAGAATCCTGGCCACGCCCGTGTGCCAGGACGACGTCGCAGTCCGGCGTGGCAACCGGCCGTTTCTGGCCAAGCCACCTTTCGTGCCGGGCTACAGCATCCTCGGTGAGGCAGACGCGGTGGGCGAAGGTGTCACCAGCGTGGCCCCTGGTGACCGCGTCGCTGCTCTGACTCAGTTCGGGGGGCATGCCGAGTACATCTACCTGGGCGAGGACCAGCTCGTTCACGTTCCTGCCACCCTGGACCCGGCGGAGGCCGTGGTACTGATCCTCAACTACCTCGTTGCCTACCAGGTGCTGCACAAGGTGGTACAGGTCAAGCCAGGCGACAAAGTACTCATCGTCGGCGCCAGCGGCGGCGTGGGAACCGCTTTCCTCGAACTTGGCAAGCTGGCGCATCTCGCCATGTACGGGATCGCCTCTCGCAGCAAGCACGACGTTCTGACCGATCTGGGTGCGGTGCCCATCGACTACCACACCCAAGATTTCGTGGAAGTGATCCGACAAGCGGAGCCCGAGGGCCTCGATTTCGTCTTCAATGGCATGGGTGAGGAGTACTTCGAGCGTGGATTGGCGGTGTTGCGGCGTGGAGGCGTGTTGGTGCACTACGGTGGACCGCAGAGTTTCTCACGCTTCTTGCTTCTTGTGGCCAAGTTGCTTCTGTACAACCTGGTGCCGAATGGAAAGTCGATCAAGGGGTATGGGACGCACAGAGGGGACATCAACGAGAACAAGGAAGACTGGGCAGAGCTGTTCAAGCTGCTCGGAAAAGGCCAGATCAAACCCCTCATCGCCGCGAAGTTCCCTATCCTCGAGGCGGCCAGGGCCAACAAACTGCTGGAGAGCGGCTCGGTCACCGGCAACGTCGTTCTGCTGACCCCAGAGTTGTTGTAGGGTACTCGATTCCTCGATATACGATCACAGGGGCCAAGGAGTTGAGCGGAATGCTGCCCGATCGAGAGTCGTACGCGCTGGACTGTGCTTTGTGTCAGTCTCTCTTTCCGGCATCCGGCTGAGCAGGTTCGAGAAGCCGCTCCTTGGACTGAATGGAGGGTGAAATGGAGAAGCAGGTACTGGTGGCCTACGCCACCAAGTACGGTGCGACGGCAGAGATCGCGGAACGGATCGGTGAAGTGCTTCGTGAAGCAGGTCTGGCCACCGACGTGCTGCCAGCGGATCGCGTAGGCGACGTGAGGCCCTACGAGGCAGTGGTCCTGGGCAGCGCGGTCTACATCGGCCGGTGGCAGAAGCCGGCGGTGAACTTCCTGAAGACCAACGAAGAAGCCCTGGCTGAACGGCCAGTGTGGCTGTTCTCGAGCGGGCCTACTGGCGAGGGAGATCCCGTGGAATTGACGCAAGGTTGGGGCTTCCCCAAGGGGCTACAGCCCATCGCCGACCGCATCCAGCCTCGCGACATCGCTGTGTTTCACGGCAATGTGGACCCGGAGAAACTCAACTTCATTGAGAGGTGGATGATCAAGAACGTCAAGGCTCCCTCCGGCGATTTCCGGGATTGGGAAGCCATCGCTTCGTGGGCCAAGGCCATTGGTGACGCGCTGGCGTAGGAGTACCGGCCGCCTCGGTACTCTGGACAGCCCGCGGGCGAAGAGCAGCTCAACAAGTCGTTCAGTACATGGTGCATTTGACACCAGCCAAGGCGGGGGACGTCCCTCGATCCACTGCGGAGGCTGATTTGTCACGACCCGCCATCACAGAAGGAGCGTGAGTATGACTACGTCCAAGGCAGGATCCCCATCCGCCAGTTTGCCGCTCACTCGCGGCCTCACCCCCGTATACGCCCTATCTCTTCTGATCGGCCTTCTGATGACCATGGCCTCGGTCGTCGGCATTCTGTACCAGAACTCGCTCTACCCGACGGAGGAATTGCGTAGCTGGTTGGTCACCAACGACCTCTTCAACCTCGTTGTAGGCCTGCCCTTCCTTTTGATCTCGATGTGGCTGGCGCGGAGAGGCAAACTGATCGGGCTGCTTTGTTGGCCGGGCGCGCTTTACTACGTCCTGTACGTCTACGTCGCCTACGTCATCGGCGCCCCCTTCGGCGCGCTGTTCCTTCCCCGCCTCCTGCTTGCCACGCTGAGCGCCTACGCCCTGATTGGCCTCATGGCCAGCATCGATGGCGAGGTGGTGCGCCAGAAGCTGGTGGAGACTGTGCCAGCCAGAACGACCGGCGGCATCCTGCTGGCCCTGGCCGTTCTCATTCTCCTGCGTGAAGTGGGCCTCCTCGTCGGCGCCCTCATTGACCCGGTGCCGGTGGCATCATCGGAACTCGCCCAATGGATCGACGACTTCGCCGTGGGTTGCCCGGCGCTTCTCGGCGTCGGGATCGAGCTGTGGCGGCGTAGGGCGCTGGGATACGTCGGCGGCGCAGGGCTTCTCCTGGCCTACGGGATCCTGGCTCTCAGTCTCGTCCCCATAATGGTCTCCGGCTCATCCGTCGACGTCGGCGGTATCGTCATTGTTGCTCTGATGGCTGGACTGTGCTTCGTGCCCTTCGTCTTCTTCGTGCGCGGCGCTGTGAGAACCTAGCTCGTCACCCGCCTGGCGAACGCTGGCGCTGTCACCTGACACGGCATCCCGACCTTCAGCCACAACGGCTGCGCGGCGTCGTGGTCATCGTCTCGAGATTCTGCCGCTGTTGCCGAATGGTTGCACATTAGATAGGAGGTGAATAATGAAAGCCTTGATTGTCTATGACTCGGTCTATGGGAATACGGAGAAGATCGCCCAAGCCATCGGCGATGCCGTCAGCGGCGAGGCCAGAGTGCTGCGGGCAAGTGAAGCGGACGTCTCCGAATTGAAGACTCTCGACCTCCTTATTGTGGGCGCTCCCACCCACGGAGGCCGGCCCTCGCCGACGATGCGAGAGTTCCTGGACAAAGTCGAGTCGCCTGCCCTGGAAGGTACCCGCGTAGCTGCCTTCGACACCAGGCTCTCCACGAGATGGGTCGGCATCTTCGGCTATGCCGCAGGAAGAATCGCCAAGAGCCTCCAGAAGAAAGGCGGGACCCTCGTTGGATCGCCGGAGGCCTTCTTAGTGCAAGGCACCGAAGGTCCGCTCAAGGAGGGTGAACTAGAGCGTGCCGCCGCGTGGGCGAAAGAGATCGTCGAGACTGCAAGATAGTTCAACGACCACACATACCTCTGTAGGCGCACCGTGGTTTTTCCACCCCTCGGCCCCAGTCGTGGAACGACCGCGCTGCCAGGGTCCCGAAGTCTTGGTACGGGCGGGCCTCGGACGCGCCCCTGCGTTCTCCCGGACCAGATAAAGCCGGTCCTACCATCCCTAGCGTTGCACTCTCGCCCCATGCGAACGATGGCTACCGACCGACCTCGCGCCGGGCCACAGCCGACGCTGATCCCCCGAGTTGCGCACTTGGCCTAGGTGACGGAAAGGCCCATTCGGGTGTTCAAACGCTCGCCGGTGTACCTGGGATAGCCCTGCGACTGGCCGTCTGCTACGTAACGGTTGTACACTGTGTGGGGGGTCCGTTCCGCCCGAGGTCAGGGAACCCATGCCGCGGCCATGGCCGACGCGCCATGAGAAACCCAGAAGAGGAGAGGCTGCTTTCTGCATTCGATGCCCCACTACCAGACAATGGTGCGAGGACTATTGTCTTCACAGACGGCCACTCCAGCGATAGACCGAAAGGAGATCGGTATGAAGAAGGTAGCGATTGCCGGCAAGGGTGGCAGCGGTAAGAGCACTGTGGTCTGCCTCCTGGCCAAGGGCTTGCGAGAGAGAGGGTATCGCGTACTGGTTGTTGACTCCGATGAGTCAAACCCCGGGCTCTATCGCATGCTCGGCTTAGAGGAGCGGCCCCAGCCACTGCTTGAGCTTGTCGGTGGCAAGAAGAAAGTGTTTGAGGCTTTCTCGGATAGTACAGAGCTGGCCGAGAGCGTCCTGACCCAGGAGAAGATTCGAACCAGCGACCTGCCCTCCGGGTACTTAGTGGACAAAGACGGCATTAGACTCGTCTCCATCGGCAAGATCCTGCAGTCGCTGGAAGGATGTGCCTGCCCCATGGGCGCCCTGAGCCGTGAGTTCCTCAAAAGGCTCTCTCTCGAGGATGATGAGATCGCCATCATCGACATGGAAGCGGGGATAGAGCATTTCGGTAGAGGAGTGGAGACCAGTGTGGACACTGTCTTGGCCGTGACCGAGCCCTCCTTCGATTCCCTCGAACTCGCGGAGAAGATCAGCGCCCTCGCTCAAGAGGTGGGCATGGACGGTGTCTGGGCGGTCCTCAACAAGATCGCTTCGGAGCAGATGGCTTCCACCCTAGAAGAAGAGCTCAAGAGAAGGTCTGTGCCGATCATCGGATCCATCGGCTACGATCCGGAGGTCTTCCAGTCTGGCCTGGAAGGGCGGCCAGCCCATAACAGCGAGGCAGAAAGAGATATCGAGGAGATACTAGACCAGTTGCTCTAGAGGGGGACCGCCATGTGCCTAGCTACCGTCTACGTAGAGAGAAACGGTGAAAAGGAAGAGGTGATGCGTGACGTAGCCTGGGTCAAGCCGGCAGGTCGTGGCCTTCGCTTGATGGGCCTCATGGGCGAGACCAGGCTAGTTCAGGCTAAGATCAAGGATATCGACTTGATGTCGTCTTCGATCACTCTGCAAGGTGCGACCAGCGACTCGGAATAAGCGGTATCCCATCATCAACTGTGGTACCTAGGTGGCTTGCCAACGCGGAACTAACGCCAAGATCGCTCTTCCGAGAGCTGTCTTCACCGGAGGGGTGAGGTACGACCCGCCGGATGCAGGATGTGGCCCCGGCCCGTCCCTAACGGTGCTTTTCGCGTAGGCGATGCACACGCGGTCCGCGATGGATCGGTTACTGCGCCCTAGCAGTAGTGGTTCGCGAACCAAAGTGACTGGAGGAAATGAACAATGACTGAAGCGATGGATACGATGCTTGAGGACCGCTGCATCATATCCTGCGGCATGCTGCACCCAGAAATGACCCATCTCGTGGAGAGCGGTTTCTTCCGCCCGCGCCGCTTATTCTTTACGCCGCCCGGTCTGCATGCCCTGCCCGACAAGCTAGAACAGCATCTCCTCAAGAAGCTGGCCAAGACCAGGGAATGGTGTGCCGACCACGAGATCATGGTCGTCTACGGCAAGAAGTGCCACGTCAGTACCGAAGAGCCACTCAAGCGGGTGGACTCGATCCTGCAAGAAACGGGCCGGGGGATAACCAGAGTTCAGGGAGAGTACGGCTACGACATGCTGGCCGGCTTTGAGGAACGGCAAGAGATCAGCGAGGGAAGACAGGACAAGATACTGTGGTTCACGCCGGGCTGGCTCAGAAACTGGAAGGTCGTCTATCAGAGGTATTCTGGCTGGGACAAGGCCGACGCCAACGCCAACTTTCCAGGGTTCTACGACAAGATCATCGTCCTGGATGGCCTGGAGTACGCCGAGGAGTACGTGGCGCATCACGCCGAGGAGATCCTGGAACTCTTCGACTGGTCGGGCCTGGAAGTCGATTTCCACCCTATCACCCTGGATCGTTTCAAGGGGTTATTGAAGGACGCACTGTCCTAGCTTGCGATGGGGGACACTTCGCATTGACCGAGAAACAGAGCCACGGGGAAAAGCCGGAGATGAAGATGATAACCGCTCAGGTCAGCCTCTACCCGTTGCGGCAGGAATCGATCGGGCCGTCCGTCCGTGAGGCGGCCCGAGTTCTGAGCAAGGGGGGGCTGAACACTCGTGTGGGCGAGATGAGTACGCTGGTTTGGGGTCAGGAGCAAGCCGTCTTCCAGGCACTGCAAGAGGCATTTCACCAAGCCACGGAGCACGGCGACACAGTGATGGCGGTGACTCTCTCCAATGCCTGCCCGCTACCAGCCCAAGGCAGTTCGCGTTCCTCCAGCCAGAGTTGATGGTGGCTGAGAAACCCGTCTTCGGTGGGCAAGTTGCAGCCCACTACGAAGCTTGGTACGAGACGCCAAACGGCAGCCGCGCCGACGAGCTGGAGAAAGCCGCGTTGCGCCGGCTACTGGGCAGCTTTCCCCAGGCCCGAAGCGTGCTGGAGGTGGGATGTGGGACCGGTCACTTCACGCGATGGCTAGGCGAACAGGGGCTGGCAGCAGTAGGTCTGGACCTCTCGGCGGACATGCTGGCGAAAGCACAGACCCTGAACGGCCTCTCCTTCGTGCGCGGCGACACCCATCATCTCCCTTTCGCCGATGGCGCCTTCGACGTGGTGGCTTTCGTGACCACACTGGAGTTCCTGAGCGAGCCCCAGCAGGCACTCATGGAGGCGCTGCGAGTTGCCCGCCGAGGCCTGCTTCTGGGTGTGCTCAACCGGTGGAGCCTGCTAGGGCTGAAGCGGCGCCTGGCGGAGCGCGCTCGCCCCTCGGTCTATCGCGCGGCGCGTTTCTACGGCGTCGGAGAACTGAAGCGGTTGTTGAAGTCCGTCGGCGGTGATGAAGCACATGTGGTGTGGCACACAACGCTCTTCCCTCGACAATGGCCGCGCCCCCAGTCCGCCTTGCCCTGTGGAGGCTTCATCGCCATGGCCTTGCTCATGGCGGAAACAGAGCAACGCGACGAAGAAGGTTGCAGTGACAAGAAGAAGGTGCCCCGCCTTTCCGTTCCCAAGAAGGCGTGGAGCGGCGCAGACGAAGAAACAAAACCAGGAGAAAGAGAGAAGGGCCGGTGAGGATTACTTGTGTAGTTGACGACGCAGTACAGCGCAGTTCCCCGTTCTGGGGCGAGCATGGCTTGGCCTTCCTGATCGAGACAGCGGCCGGGCGCCTGCTCTTCGACACCGCTCAAAGTGGCACTGTGCTCCTCCACAACCTGGAATTGCTGAATGTCGACCCTGCAACCATAGACGTGCTCGCCATCAGCCACGCTCACTACGACCACACCGGAGGCCTCCCGGCACTGTTGGAAACTGTCCGTGCCGGCCAACCGATGTACGCCAACCCTGATCTGTTCCGCGAGCGGTTCTCGCGGCGAGAAGGGAAGCCACGAAGCGTGGGCCTACCGATTTCGGCGGAAGCGTTGGCTGCTCATTTCGCACTGCGCCTGGACGGCGCACCGCAGGAGATCATGCCAGGCATCTGGACCACCAGCGAGATCACGGAACGCCCCGAGCCGGAGGGAAGCAGCGACTATCACCTGATGCGCGAGGGCGATGCCCTGGTCGCTGACGAATACCGCGACGACATGGCCCTGGTGCTTCAAGATGGCGAAAGCCTGGTGCTCCTCTGCGGTTGCTGCCATGCTGGTTTGCTGAACACGCTGGCGCACGTGGAGCGTGCCTTCGAACAGCCCATCAGAGCGATCGCGGGTGGCCTGCACCTGACCAGTGCTACTGACAGCGGACTCCAGCGCATCGCCGATTTGCTTGCGGCGAGGTCGGACCTGCAACTCCTCTATCCCAACCACTGCACCGGAGAAGCAGCCTTCGTGGCCCTGACCGCGATCCTCGGATCTCACGTCATTCGCCCTTGCCCAGCAGGAACCATCCTGGAATTCTAGTATGAGTACAGAGAAATCGTTGTGGCAACTCTTGTCAGAGGACCCCTCGAATCTGACCTGCGAGGAGTGCTTCGCTGTGATGGAGTACTACGCCGATGTTCTGGCCACCGCGGGCCCCGACCTCCTCCCCAAGGTACTCGATCATCTGAGAAGCTGTCCCAGTTGTCGAGCTCAGCACCGCGAGGCACTCCGCCGCCTCATGGAAAGCGAATCAGAGACCAACGGGGCATCAAGGCCTGACAGGGGAGAATCGGACGGATGGGATGAAGAAGAGTAATAGCACCTTGGCCGGTCCCTTACGAGAATCGCGAGCAGTAGGTATGACAGCTTTCGCTTGCGCACTCAGATCGTTAAGGAGCCGGGCCAACAGCAAGAGTACACGACTGCAGTCATGAGAGGAACCGAACCTATGAAGAAGGCGATTGGTCTGATCGTCAATCCCGTGGCTGGCATGGGGGGCAGCGTCGGCCTCAAAGGGACCGACGGAGAGATGTACGGCAAAGCACTGGAACTGGGTGCCAAGCCGGTCGCCCCCAGCAGGACGCATGATCTCCTGCGCCACATTGAGAACAAAGAGGGCATCAGGTTGTTCGTGGCACCAGGCGACATGGGAGAGGAATACGTCAAAGGGTACGATGTCCCGTTCACCGTGATCGGAACAGCGCGCAGCGAGACCTCGGCATTGGACACCAAGAGAATCAGCGACCAGATGGTGAAGCGTGGCGTCGAATTGCTGGTCTTCGTCGGAGGCGACGGAACGGCGCGGGACGTCTACGATGCGATAGATTCTACGGTCCCAGTCGTGGCGGTGCCAGCCGGAGTGAAGGTCTTCAGTTCAGTTTTCGCCGTTAGCGCCAGAGCAGCGGCCCAGATGGTGGATGCGTTCGTGAAGGGCGTTGACGTGGCCGAGGAGGACGTCCTAGACATAGACGAAGATGCCTTCCGGGACGACAGACTGGCCTCCAAGCTCTACGGCTGTCTTCTGGTGCCCAGCGTCCGCAGCTTCCTGCAGTCAGGTAAGGCGGCATCTAGCGTCGCAAGATCCTCTTTGGAGAGCAAGAAGGAGATCGCTGAATACGTGGTCGAGGAGATGGATCCGGAGGCTTTATATCTACTGGGCCCGGGGACGACATTGAGGACCATTACCGATGAGATGGACCTATCCAAGACGCTCCTGGGCGTGGATGCGGTTCTCGCAGGGAAGCTATTGGGGAAGGACCTGAACGAAAAGGCCATTCTAGGTCTGCTCGAGAACTACGACAGGAGAAAGATCGTCGTCACCCCTATCGGTGGCAATGGGTTCATCTTCGGGAGAGGAAGCAAGCAGTTCACGCCGGAAGTGATACGGCAAGTAGGCAGGGATAACATCATAGTGGTGGGGACGAAGGACAAAGTGAGTCAGTTGGAGTGCCTGCGTGTGGATACAGGCGATTTGGGCCTCGATGAGATGCTCAGCGGCTACATCGAGGTCACGGTCGGCCGCAAG
>Ga0315553_10002746_pt1 | contig 14014 bp, 14 predicted proteins | sample SalMarSW160140MG_FD_203099 | JGI IMG/M metagenome (GOLD analysis project Ga0315553, IMG submission 203099) | Salt marsh sediment microbial communities from the Plum Island Ecosystem LTER, Massachusetts, United States - Salt Marsh Sediment SW1601-40 ... | reverse complement strand
GACAATGGCGTTGCCGATGCCAACCACGTCGTAGCTTTTTGCTGCCGTCTCGCCTTCCGCCATGTCCTCGTCACCCCCTTGTTGCAAGCACGATCTGGTATTGGCCGGGGCGCCCACTATATTCGCGACCGCAACGGTTGGAACAGCACATGATCACCGCCGCAGTTCAAGCCTTCCGGCAGATGTTCACGCCGCCCTTCCGCACGGTGCTGCTGAAATGCCTCGGCTTCACCGTGCTGCTATTCTTGCTGCTCATCGTCGGCGTTGAGTGGATCTTCAGCCATTTCGTCTCCTGGCCCGACTGGATCGAGAAGACCATCGAGTGGCTCGGGGGTCTCGTGCTGGTGGCCGGCTCGATCTTCCTCATTCCGCCGGTGACCTCGCTGATGGCCGGCCTCTATCTCGACGACATCGCGGGCGACGTCGAGCGGGTCTACTACCCGCAAGATCCTCCGGGGCATGAGCTTCCAACGCTTGCCGCCCTCGGCGTCGGCCTGAAATTCTTCGTCGTCGTGCTCATGGTCAACATCGTCGCGCTGTTCCTGCTGTTGATCCCGGGCGTCAATCTGATCGCCTTCTATCTCGGCAACGGCTACCTGCTCGGCCGCGAATATTTCGAGATGGTGGCGATGCGGCATCTCCCTTCCGACGAGGCGCGGCGGTTGCGCAAGGCCAATATGGCCTATGTGACCGTGTGTGGCCTGATCATCGCGGGTCTCGCCTCGGTGCCGATCTTGAACCTGCTGACGCCGCTGTTCGCCACTGCGTTCATGGTGCACGTCTACAAGTCGCTCGCACGCCGCGCCGGGCTTGGCCGTCTCGCGGCGCGGCCGGCCTAGATCCTCCGCTAGGGCCTAGGCACGCTCAAGGTTCAGGGGCTTGAGGGGGTAAATCCGCACCGGTCCCAAGCCAAGGCGCATGCGCACAGCTTTCACGCATGACGTCGACTTGCCGTTGCCGAAGCTCATGAAGAGCGCGTACCAGAACCGCAGAGGCTTGCCGCTCCAGCGGGCTGGACCGAGGACGTTATCGTAGAAGCTCATTTCGGTGTCAGCAGCGGGCGTATACGAGGTTTTTGCCATTGGTCTCGGCTCCAACTGGTGTTGGATAGACCTTGGCCAACTAGGGTTAACAATTCCTCACCGCAGTCGACGCGGAGGCCTACTTCCCCGACCTTGGTAGCTGCCTCAACGTCCCGACCTATGACTCTTCCCGCTATCCAAAAAACATGCGGATTACCAGAGCGCCGAGAACCCAACTGATAGCGACCAGGGCCACGAGAGTGACCGCCGTGAATATTAGCCCGCTTGCCCAGTCGCGATCCATTCATGACCCCACACTCTCCGAGCATAACAGCCTGAGGTCATGAGCCAAGGGGTGCCATCAACGTCGTCAATCCCTTGGACGGGAGAAACTAAGTCCATGCCGAAGCTCAGTTATTCATGGATGTTTTAGGCTCAAAGAGGCAAATATCGCTGATGAGACAGCGCCAGCATTCGGGCTTGCGCGCCTTGCACACATAGCGGCCATGGAGAATGAGCCAATGATGGCAGTTGTGCTTGAAGCGCTCGGGCACGACGCGATCGAGCGCGAGTTCGACGGCGAGGGGGTCTTTTCCCGGTGCGAGCCCCGTGCGGTTGGAGACCCTGAAAATATGCGTGTCGACGGCGATGACCGGCTGACCGAACGCGACATTGAGGACGACATTGGCGGTCTTGCGACCGACGCCGGGCAGCGCCACCAGCGCCTCGCGGGTGTCGGGCACCTTGCCGTGATGCTCCTCGACCAGCTTGCGTGACAGCGCAATCAGATTCTTTGCCTTGTTGCGATAGATGCCGATGGTCTTGATCTGCACGGTGAGCTTCGCCTCGCCAAGAGCGACGAGCTTCTGCGGCGTGTCGGCGAGCTTGAACAGCGCTGGCGTCGCCTGGTTGACGGAGCTGTCGGTCGCTTGCGCCGAGAGCACCACGGCAACGAGAAGGGTGAAGGGGTCGCGATAATGAAGCTCGGTCTTGGGGTGGGGATCCAGTCGCTCGAAGCGCCGGAACAGCTCCTCGATCTCGGCCGGGGTGAGCAAGGAGCCAGGTGCGGCACCTTTTCGTCTCTTCGGGCGTTTGACTTTAGGACGAGCGTTCTTCTTGGCGCTTTTCGGTTGAACCCCCATCTGCCACTATCCTAGCAACGACCTCAAAGATGGCGATGACCCTATGACAGACCCCGCCACCGGCGAAGAGGAAAGACGGTTTTCGGCGCTGTTGACGCCGCACCGGTCGCTTGGACCGAAGGGCTTCATGGTGCTGATGACCGCCGTCTGTCTCATTTCCTTCAGCACCGGCCTCCTATTCTACATGATCGGGGCGTGGCCGGTGATCGGCTTCATGGGTCTCGATGTCGCTCTGGTCTATGTCGCCTTCAAGCTGAACTACCGCGCCGCGCGGCTCTATGAGACGGTTGATCTCACGCCGGCGACGCTGACGGTGACCAGGGTGCAACCCTCGGGCCGGGAGCAGGTCTGGCGCTTCAATCCCTATTGGGTGCGGGTCAAGCTCGAGGAGCGCCTCGGGCGGTCAAGCGAACTGTCGCTCGCCTCTCACGGCAACCGTCTCGTGATCGCGTCTTTCCTCACCGACCCCGAGCGCGAGGACTTCGCCAGGGCCCTGTCCAACGCACTTGGCGTCGCCAAGGCGCCGGGCACGGCCTAGTCCGCCAGCGCGCGCTTCTCCGCGACCGAGCCGTCGGTGCGCAGCCGGTAGAGCAGCGGCACGCCGGTGTCGATGCTGAGATCGATCACCTGCTGCGGCGTCAAGCGGTCGAGATGCATCACGAGCGAGCGGAGCGAGTTGCCGTGGGCGACGATGAGCACATTCTTGCCCGCCCGCAGTTCGGGGATGATGCGTTTGGCGTAGAACGGCAGCACGCGCGCCGCGGTGTCCTTCAAGCTCTCCCCGCCCGGAGGCGCAACGTCGTAAGAGCGCTGCCAGAGATGGACCTGCTCGTCGCCCCAGCGCCTGCGGGCCTCGTCCTTGTTGATGCCGACGAGATCCCCATAGTCGCGCTCATTGAGGGCGGCGTCGTGAACGACGGGAATGGCGGCGTTGTTATCGAGCTCGCTGAGGATGATCCGCATCGTGTTCTGAGCGCGTTTCAGCGTGCTGGAGAACGCCATGTCGATATGGCAGCCGTCGGCCTTGAGTATTTCCCCGGCGCGGTGGGCCTCCGCGACCCCTTCCTCGCTCAGATCGACATCCTGCCAGCCGGTGAAGATGTTGAGCCGGTTCCACTCGCTCTCACCGTGGCGCACGAGCACCAGCACACTGTCCAAGGGAAGCGGCTCTTCGCTCTTGCGATCGGACATCGGGCTGGCGCCGTGCTTGTTGGCGCCTAGGCGGGAGCTGATTTCGTGTTGGAGGCGCATGGCGGGCTCTGGCGGGAACTCACTCCTTCGGCTCCTTTTCAGCCTCATGGCGGCGAAAGAGGCTGGACTTTAGGCGCAGCACCCGCATTTTGCCAACCGCTAGGGCAGTCATGCTTTGCGCGGCGTCAAAGACCAAGCACGTCAGCCATGGAATAAAGCCCCGGGCCCTGGCCCCGGGCCCACAAGGCCGCCCTGACCGCGCCCCTGGCAAAAATATCGCGGTCAGTGGCGACGTGAACGAGCTCGATCCGCTCGCCGTCGCCGGCGAAGATCACCTTATGCTCGCCGACGACGTCGCCGCCCCTCATGACGGCGAAGCCGATGTCACCCTCGCGGCGTGGCCCGACATCCCCTTCACGACTGCGCACGGCGTGGTCCTTCAGCGCGATGCCGCGGCCCGACGCCGCGGCCTCGGCAAGCATGAGTGCCGTGCCTGATGGCGCATCGCGCTTATGGCGGTGATGCAGCTCTAGAATCTCGATGTCGAATTCGGGGCCGAGCGTGCGGGCGACTCGTTCGGTAAGACCAGCGAGGAGATTGACGCCAAGGCTCATGTTGCCGGCCCTGACGATGGCGGCGTGCCGCGCCGCGGCTTCGATCTTGGCCATGTCGTCAGGCGAAAGCCCGGTAGTGCCGATGACGTGAACGACGCGGGCCTGGGCCGCGAGGCCGGCGAAGGTGACGGTGGCCTGGGGTGCGGTGAAATCGAGCACGCCATCGATCCCGGCGAACAGCGGCAGCGGGTCATCCGTGATCGGGATGCCGAGAGGCCCAAGACCCGCCACCTCGCCGAGGTCGCGGCCAACTGCGGGCGAACCTTTGGCCTCGACCCCGCCCGCGAGGATACAGCCTTCGGTTGCGGCCACGGCGCGCGCCAGCGACTGGCCCATGCGGCCCGCGGCGCCAAGCACAGCGATCTTCATCTCGGACATGGCTGCGAGACCATCAGCGGAGCTCAACCAGGGCCTTGGCGAGGGCGATTCTCCGCCTACCCCCCCGGGGGCACCTTCTAGGCCGGGAGAGGCCGCATCACAAGCCCTCTGGGGCTTGCGGGTCTGTTTCTGGGAGGCGAGCCAAGCCCGGACACGAAGATTTGAGCCGGTGCGGCATCGCAACCGATGGTTCGCCCGTGACCATGGCCCCAGATTGCGTCGGACGGACGATTGAACCGGTTTCACAAGGCCTTCTCATGCTCAAGACCACTGCCAAAGCACGCTCATCAGTTGTAGCGCCGCAACGCTTCGACGTCGCTATCGCCGGCGTAGCGACTGCGGTGCCGCGGCATCGCCTTTCGCAGGAGGATGCGGCTCGTCGTGCCCGCGACATCTTTCCCGAACTCAGCGGGCATGGCGCCCTGTTTCGCAATACCGGCATCGAGACGCGTTATGCCTGCAAGCCCCCCGACTGGTACGACCAGGAGCATGGGTGGGCGGCTCGCACCGAGAGTTTCCTGGAGCACGCGACAGAGTTGCTAGAACGGGTCGCGCGAGAAGCAACCGCCGCCGCAGGCCTCGAGCTCGGTGCCATCGGGGCCATCGTCGTCAACACCATCACCGGTCTTGCTATTCCGAGCCTTGACGCCAAGCTCTTGAACCGACTCGAACTGCCGGCGTCCGTAGAGCGGTTGCCGATTTTCGGGCTTGGCTGCGGCGGCGGCGTCGGCGGTCTCGCGCGTGCTGCGCGTTACGCGCAGGCGATGCCCGGCGCCAACGTGCTGTTCCTTACCGTCGACCTGTGCAGCCTCTGCCTTCGCGTCAACGATGCCAGCATGGCGATGCTGGTGGCGGCGGCGCTGTTTGGCGACGGCGCTGCGGGCGTGGTGCTCTCCAACACACAGGGCCGAGGGCCCGGCGCGGACGCTTGTGGCCGCATTCTCGCCGTCGGCGATCATTTCTGGCGGAACACCGAGCACATCATGGGCTGGGACATCAAAGAAGACGGCTTCGGCGTGGTGTTGAGCCCGGAGCTGCCGCCGCTGCTCCGACGTCACCTGAGACCCGCGGTCGACGCCTTTCTCGGCGCCAACGGCATGAGCCTTGGCGAGTTCAACGGCTTCCTGTTTCATCCGGGGGGCGCCAAAGTGCTGGACACGGTGCAGGCCGTGCTCGGCCTCAGCGACGACGATCTCGCCTATTCACGCAAGGTGCTTCGCGCGTTTGGCAACATGTCGTCGCCGACCGCGCTGTTCGCGCTTGCCGAGGCCCTCAAGGCCGGCGCCAGCGGACCGCATTTGCTTACGGCCTTCGGTCCCGGGTTTTCAGCCTATTTTGTCGCCGTGGAGCTCTGAGTTCGAATGGCCGCCCTCGACCTCATCGGCGCGCCGCAGATCGCGGCAATCCTGATCCTCGGTCAGCGCGGGCTGGAAGAGCTCTATTCCGCGCGCAACACCAAGGCGCTGATCGCCGCTGGCGCGCATGAGGTTGGAAGCGCTTATTATCCGGTGGTCGCCGCGACGCATCTTGCCTGGATCGCGTCCCTGTTCTTCCTGGTCCCGGCTGATGCGCCAATTCTCTGGCCGCTCATCGTCTACTATCTGCTGCTCCAGGTGGTGCGTTATTGGGTTATCGGCGCGCTCGGGCGCTATTGGACGCACCGCATCTTCACGCTCCCCGGCGCGCCGGTTATGGCCTGCGGGCCCTACCGTTTTGTGCGTCATCCGAATTACGCGGTGACCATCGTCGAGACCTTCGTCCTGCCGCTCGCCTTCGGTGCGCTTGCGCTTGCCGCGATCATGACACCGCTGTGGTGGACCGTACTTGCCTACAAGATGCGTTTGGAGAACCAGGAGATGGATGCGCGGCGCCATACCCAAAGCCGCGTCAAGCTTCGTCAAGAGCGCGGAATCGGCATGGAAGCGGTCGGCAACTGACTGACTTCAGCTCCAAGCGAAGGCGACTTTGCGCAAGGAGATATCGCCGAACTTCTCAGCGCCTTCGGCCACGGGCTTGCCACCGAGGCTGAGATAAAAGCCGCAAGCGCTGTCATTATCGGTGAGCGCCCACACCAGGAGCCCCTTGAGGCGCAGGTCGAACAGCCGTTGCCGCGCTCGCTCGAACAATTTCTCGCCAAGTCCGAGGCCCTGGTAGATGGGGTGGAGATAGAGCTCGAAAATCTCGCCCTGGAACGGCGTGCGCCCCGAGCGGGAGCGGCCGTAGGTGGCGTAGCCGCATGCCGAGCCGTCGAAATCGACCACGAGCAGAGGGCGGCGCTCGGCCAGCGTGGCCTTCCACCAGCGCTCGTCGCGGCGCGCGACCATGCGCTCTAGCGACAGGTGGGGAATAATGCCGCGATAGGCGCCGCGCCAGGCTTCGGCATAAACGCCCGCCAATGCCGAAGCATCCTTGGGTCTTGCCGGCCTGATCTGCACGACGTCGGTTTCCATGACGCAAGCCTAGCGCAGACCGCGGGCGCTGTGCAGAGGGATTGCACGCTTCCGCACAAGGAGCGGAGCGGCGAGCGAGCAAGCAGCGGACTGACCTCAAGCCAGTCCGCTGTTCGGGGCTTGAGCGCTTGGCTAGTCCTAGTAGCGCGAGATGAGGAGCACCTTGACGTCTTTGTCGAGCTTGATGTCCATGGTGCCCATCTTGCACTTGGCATCGTCGATTTCGTAGATGCCTTATTCTTCCTTTTTCAGGCTCTCATAGCCGCTGCATCCGAGCTCGGACAGGACCGCCTCGATCTTCTCGACCTCGGCGGCCGGGACCTTATCGTCATCGTCGTCATCGGCGAGGACGGCGGTGGTGCCGAGCGCCAGCGCGAGCCCAAGGGCCACCGAAAGGGTTTTCATCATGCGTAATCCTCCAATCAAAGGTCCATAGTGGATGTAAATGACCGGAGAATAGTTTCAGATATTCGATGGGAATGAATGTAATTTCAGGCTGGTGTCGACGATGCCAAATATCTGGAAGCTTTTCCCATCAAAGCAGGAAGCTTAGGCAATGGTTATTGCCTTCTTCGGCCTTGCGCGAACGCAGTTGGCGTTTCCCGATTTGTGGTCGACCAAAAAAAGAGATTAAGAGGCGCGCGCTTCCTCGAGCTGGCGGCGTTCCGCCTTCTTGCGCTCATTGGGATCGAGGTGGCGCTTGCGCAACCTGATCGACTTCGGCGTCACCTCGACCAACTCGTCGTCCTGGATATAGGCGAGCGCGCGCTCGAGCATCATGCGGATCGGCGGCGTTAGCCTCACCGCCTCGTCCTTGGAGGTCGTGCGGATGTTGGTCAGCTTCTTGCCCTTGAGCACATTGACCTCGAGATCGTTGTCACGGGTGTGCTCGCCGACGATCATGCCGGCATAAACCTTGGTGCCGGGATCAATCATCATCGGCCCGCGGTCCTCCAGATTCCACAGCGCGTAGGCGACCGCCTCGCCGGCCTCGGTCGAGATCAGCACACCATTGCGGCGCCCCTGGATCGGGCCCTTGTAAGGCGCGTATGCGTGGAACAGCCGGTTCATGATGCCGGTGCCGCGCGTGTCGGTGAGAAGCTCGCCCTGATAACCGATCAGTCCGCGCGTCGGCACGTAGAACACGAGCCGCTGGCGGGCGCCGCCGGAGGGCCGCATCTCGACGAGCTCGCCCTTACGCTCAGACAGCTTCTGCACCACGACGCCAGCGTGCTCCTCGTCGAGATCGATGACCACCTCCTCGATCGGCTCGAGCAAGGCGCCTGCCTCGTCACGGCGGAACAGCACCTTCGGGCGCGAGACGCTGAGCTCGAAGCCTTCGCGCCGCATGGTCTCAATCAGGATGCCGAGCTGCAATTCTCCGCGCCCGGCAACCTCCATGGAATCGCGCTCATTCGATTCGGTGACCCGCAATGCCACATTGCCCTCAGCCTCGCGCAGCAGGCGATCGCGGATCACGCGGCTCGTCACCTTGTCGCCTTCAGTACCGGCGAGCGGCGAATCGTTGACGCGGAAGGTCATGGAGAGGGTCGGCGGATCAATCGGCTGGGCCGGGAGCGGCGCCTCGACCTCGGGCGCGGCGATGGTGTGCGCCACCGTGGCGTTCGGCAGGCCGGCAATGGAGACGATGTCGCCGGCGGTGGCCTGATCGAGGCCGATGCGATCGAGCCCGCGGAAGGCGAGCACCTTGGAGACGCGGCCCTGCTCGATGAGGTTGCCGTCATGGTCGAGCACCTTGACCATTTCATTGGGGGCGATGGTGCCAGAAGTGAGACGGCCGGTGACGACCCGGCCGAGATAGGGATTGGCCTCGAGAATGGTGCCGAGCAGCCGGAATGGGCCCTCCTCGACCTGAGGCGGGGCGACATGATCGAGGACGAGGTCGAACAGCGGCTGCATGCCGGCGTCCTTCGGGCCCTCGGGGCTCGCCGCCATCCAGCCTTCCTTGGCCGAGCCGTAAAGGATCGGGAAGTCGAGTTGCTGGTCGGAGGCGTCGAGGCTCGCGAACAGGTCGAACACCTCGTTGACCACCTCGGTCGGGCGCGCGTCGGGCCGATCGACCTTGTTGATGACGACGATGGGCTTCAGTCCCATCTTCAGCGCCTTGGACACCACGAATTTCGTTTGCGGCAACGGCCCCTCGGCGGCATCGACGAGCACCAGGGCGCCATCGACCATGTTGAGGATGCGCTCGACCTCGCCGCCGAAATCGGCGTGGCCCGGCGTGTCGACGATATTGATGCGCGTGCCGTTCCAGACCACCGAGGTCACCTTGGCGAGGATGGTGATGCCGCGCTCACGCTCGAGGTCGTTCGAATCCATCGCCCGCTCGGCCACGCGCTGATTGTCGCGGAAAGCGCCGGACTGCTGCAGCAGCCGGTCGACAAGCGTGGTCTTGCCATGGTCGACATGGGCAATGATGGCGATGTTGCGGAGTTGCATGGGTCCAAATGTCAAAACGCGGGCCTGAACGGGCCCGCGGCTTCATATGACAGCGATATAGAGCGCATGTGACGCTCGTGCAATGGGGGGCTTGCTCCAGGGCCGCTCGGTCGTTATCCGCTGGCATGCCGTGGGCCGAGGTCTGCGCTCGGCTGCGCCACATGCACCATCATCATTTCTCCGAGGTTCTCGACCGTAAGCAGCCCGACCAGGCGCTGATCGGCGCCGGTCACGCCAATAACCGTGCGCGGTTTCTCCATGAGATAGCGCACGGCCTTGTCCAGCTTGGTATGCATCGGCAAGGTGGGGACGTCGGTCGCCATCACCTCGAGCACAGGTATTGCAGGTCCTCTCTCCTTCAGCGTCTTGATCATGGCGTCCCGGAACAGCACCCCGCGCAGGCGCCCGGCTACGTCAACCACGGGGAATTCGGTTTGGGTGGTCCGCATTAGCGCGTCAACGGCGTCGTTGATCGTGGCGGTTGTCGGCAGCGAATGAAACTCGGTAATCATGGCGTCGGACACGAGCGCGCCCCGAGCCATGGCGTTCAACTCGGCGTTTTTTGCCTCGCCCGACGCGGCGAGGAAGACGAACACCGCGATCACGATCAGCATCGGATTGTAAAGGATGCCGAAAATCCCGAAGATCACGGCGAAGGCTTGACCGATGCGAGCGGCCAGCTCGGTGGCGCGTACATTCCCCAGCCTCATGGCGAGCAAGGCGCGGAGCACGCGGCCGCCATCCATGGGGAAAGCCGGTATCAGGTTGAACGCCACGAGGATGACATTCGCCCACAGCACTTTGGCTGCCATGGACAGGGTTGGACTATCGAGCTCGGCGAGGCCTCCCGTGTTGAGACGGGGGCCGAGCCACAGCGCGAGCACGGCAATGATGATGACATTCACGGCCGGGCCCGCCACCGCAACGACGAGCTCCTGACTCGGCTTCTCTGGCATGCGCTTCATGCTGGCGATGCCGCCGAAAGGCCACAGCGTCACGTCGCGAGTTTTGACGCCGTAATAGCGGGCGGCGAAGACGTGGCCGAGCTCGTGCAAGAGCACGCAGAAGAAAATGAGGACGATGAAGGTGGTTCCCTGCCACGCGGCTTCCGCGCCGCCCTGGCGAAAGAACAGGGCCCATAACCAAACGAGAAAAAGCAGGAACGTGATATGGATCCGGATCACCGTGCCGGCGAGAGATCCAATGGGGAGAGACCAACGCATTGGCGAAAACCTTTCGGGGCGCATTGTAGCGCATTCCTATAGATGGGATGCCTTCTCCTCGAGCGCAAAGCGCGAAGGCAGGACTCCCCGGCGGAGCGCCCGAATTTGAGCGCAATTCGCCGGCACTCGCGTCGAAAAACGCCTTGAAAGGCGGCTCCCCTGCCGCCATACAAATGCCCAGCGAAACCATGAGGTTTCCGAGCGGTCGGCGCTCTTCGCGCCAAGCTGCTTCCGGCTCACCGCTTGCGGTGGGGTTTTGCCAGGAAGGCTGAGTTTCCAACAGGGCGCTGATCCCAATCATCAACGAATTTTCAAGCGAGGCACCATGTGCGGCTTTGCCGGTGTAATCGACCTCAAAGGCCGGCGAGAGCCTGATGGGGCGCTCGTCGAGCGCATGGGCGCCGCGGTGCTTCATCGCGGACCGGACGATTCCGGCACCCTGTTCGCGCCAGGCATCGGCATCGCGCAGCGGCGGTTGAGTATTGTCGGCATCGCCAACGGCCAGCAACCGATCTTCAACGAGGATCGCACTGTCGCCGTCGTCTGCAACGGCGAGTTGTTCGATTACCCTGAGCGCAAGGGCGAGCTTGAAGCGCGAGGCCATCAATTCCGTACCGACAGCGACTGCGAATTGATCGTGCATCTCTATGAAGAGCACGGCGAGGATCTGTTTCCGCACCTGAAGGGCCAGTTCGCTTTCGTCCTGTTCGACTTCGCCAAACGCACCGTGCTGTTGGCGCGCGATCGCGTCGGCATCTGCCCGCTGTTCTGGTCGCGTCAAGGCGACACCGTCTATTTCGGCTCGGAGATCAAGGCGCTGCTTGCTTCGGGCGAGGTGCCCGCCGCGGCTGATGTGCACGGGCTCGACCACCTTTTCACATTCTTCGCCTTGAGCTCGCGTCGCACCATGTTCCAAGGCGTGCATTCGATCTTGCCGGGGCATTACCTCCGCATCGCCTTCAGGCAAGACGGCAAGGCGACGGAGGTTGTCGAGCGCCGTTATTGGGATTTCGACTTTCCGGATTGGGGCGACGAGGACGATCCCGCCGACCCGCTGCGGCTGATCGATGAGTTCGAGGCGAAATTCCGGCGCGCGGTCGAGGTCAGGCTGAGGGCCGACGTGCCGGTGGTCGGCTACCTTTCGGGCGGTGTCGATTCCGCTTATGTGCTGGCGACCGCCGCCAAGGTCCGCGGCGAGCCGATTCCGAGCTTCACCATCAAGGTGCCCGATCCCGAACTCGACGAGGAAGCTAACGCCGCGCTCACCGCGCGCGCGGTGGGCTGCGCCGCAACCATGGTCGAGGCCGGCGCGGACGTCATCACCGACACCTATGCCGGGCTGATCGGCGCCGCGGAGGCGCCGGTGCTCGACACCTCATGTGCGGCGCTGTTGGCGCTCTCCCGCGAGGTGCATGCTCAGGGCTTCAAGGCCGTGCTCACCGGCGAGGGCGCCGACGAAGGGTTTGCGGGTTATTTCTGGTTCAAGATCAGAGAGGCTGCGCGCACGCTCGATATCGGTGATGCCTTCAGGCCGAGCACGGCGATCAGCCGCATCGCGCGGAAATGGGCGACGCCCAATCTGAGCTTCGGCGATCTCGCCCGCATCGACGGGATCATTGCCGGCCCGCACGCGCAATCCATTCTCTACAATCTCGTCGCCACGTCGCGCACGCGTTTTTACAGCCGCGCGCTGAAGGATCAGCTCGGAGCGTTCGTGGCCTATCAGGATCTCGATCTCGATCTCGAGCGCATGAACAGGTGGCACCCGCTCAATCGCTCGCTCTATCTCGGCTATAAGGTGCAGCTCGCGGGCCTGCTGCTCAGCCAGAAGGGTGACCGCGTCGCCATGGCCAACAGCGTCGAGACGCGTTACCCGTTCCTCGACGAGGAGGTGATCGCGTTTGCCTCCCGCATTCATCCGCGCTGGAAGCTCAACGGCTTCACACGCGACAAATATCTGCTGCGCCAAGCTGCTGCGCGGATCCTCCCCGAGGAGGTGGCGCAGCGGAAGAAGGCAATGTTCCGCGCTCCGCTCGCGGGCACCTTCCTCGCCAACCCGCCGCCCTTCGTGCGCGATCTCCTGAGCCCGGAGTCGCTCGCCCGCACCGGTTATTTCGACGTGGGAGCGGTACGCGGGGATTGCGAGGCCTGGGCCAAGGGCGAGGGCGAGGAGCTCGGCACCTTCGCGAGCCTCGGTCTTGGCGGCGTGGTGGCCACCCAGCTCTGGCACCACCTCTATCTCGGCGGCGGGTTGTGCGATCTGCCGGAATATGCGCCCCCGCGCCTCGAAGCGAAGGACGCGGCAACATCAGGGCGGCGCGGCAAACTGGCCGTCGCCTAACGTCCTAGGGCGCGCAAGCACGCAAGCGCTTCTTCGGCGATCTTCCGCGTCAGCTCGGCCGCGCCGATCGCTCGCGGGGCTCCGGGGCCCTGGCCTGACCAGAGCGGCGAGAAATCGGTTGAGCCTTCCGCCTCGGCCTTGGCGCGAAGTGGTGCAATCGCAGGCCTTGCCAGCGGAAATGCCGGAGCGGCCGCATTGATCGGCCCTTGCTCGCGCATGAAGCGGTTGACGACGCCGCGCGCAGGACGGCCGGTCAGCACGTTGGTGATCGCTGTCTCGCGATTGGGATCGGCAAGCGCGGCCCTGTGCAAGCTCGAGACGATGGATTCGGGGCAGAGAAGGTAGGCCGTACCAGCCTGCACGGCGGAGGCCCCAAGCGCGAGCGCCGCGGCAACGCCGCTGCCGTCGACGATGCCCCCGGCGGCGATCACCGGCACCGGCACGGCGCTGGCGATCGCGCGGACCAGCGCGAACGTGCCGGACTGCCTGGTCACGTCGGTCTCGAGGAACATGCCGCGGTGGCCGCCGGCCTCGGCGCCCTGGGCGATGATGGCGTCAACGCCGCGCTCGGCAAGAAAGCGCGCTTCGCGGACCGATGTCGCCGTGCTCATGATCTTGCAGCCCGCGGCCTTGACGCGCGCGAGAAGCGGCGCTGTCGGCAGCCCGAAATGGAAGCTCACGATGTCCGGTCGAAGCGCCTCGACGGCGGTGCAGTCCGCCTCGGCGAACGGCGGATGCCCGGCGCCAAGCGGCAACGCTGGCGGTTCGACGCAAAGCTCATCGAAGTAGGGCGCGAGGCGGTCGAGCCAGGCCCGATCCCTCTCGAGGTCGGCGGGTGCCTCGACGTGGCAGAAAAAATTCAAGTTGAGTGGCCTGTCGCTGCGCGACTTGAACGCGGCAACGCCGGCGCGGACTTGATCCGGGGTCAGAACCGCACAGGGGAGAGAGCCGAGTCCACCCGCCCCGGCAACGGCGACCGCCATGTCGACGCCAGCGAAATTGGCCATCGGCGCCGCCACGATCGGAACCTCGATGCCGAGGAGATCGAGCAGGCGGGTGTCAGGCCACATGGCGGACTTACCGGTCGCGCTTGCCGAGAAGCCTTAGGCGGAGCGCGTTGAGCTTGATGAAGCCCTCGGCGTCCTTCTGGTCGTAGGCCCCGGCGTCGTCCTCGAAGGTGACGATCTTGC
>Ga0315553_10002745_pt1 | contig 14018 bp, 10 predicted proteins | sample SalMarSW160140MG_FD_203099 | JGI IMG/M metagenome (GOLD analysis project Ga0315553, IMG submission 203099) | Salt marsh sediment microbial communities from the Plum Island Ecosystem LTER, Massachusetts, United States - Salt Marsh Sediment SW1601-40 ... | reverse complement strand
GTCGCCAGTCACTTACATTTCACCTTCTTGATTTTAGAAGCTGTCAGCTTTAATGTCAATGAGTCTTCAAGAGAGCCTTTAGCAATGACATTGTAAGGAATTCAAGTGAATTTCAGTGATGCAAGATTTTTGAGATTCTTTGCTTGCACAGAGTGATGAGGTTTACCTTACCTCGATAGCAATATATTACTCTAGTTTTTGCTGTGTGTTTTGTACCTCAGTAAGTTCTTTACAATTCTTTCCTGTGCCATTTATAATACAACGTTACTTGTAATCTTGTACAAAAATTATACCGCTAATAAACTAGAAGGGATTAAGTGAAGACATATTGAAAGCGGCATGTCTACGGAAAGGAGTTTTATATGATTTCTTTTAGCCCAACAGAAGAACAGCAAATGATTGTGAGTATGGTAAAACAGTTTGCCAGTGATGAAATACGCAAGATCTACCGGGAGTGCGACGAGAGCAGTGAGATCCCTGACAGTGTTGTAGATACTGCCTGGAGAATGGGGCTCATTTCCAATAATATACCTGAGGAATACGGCGGATTCGGCGGGGAGCACTCAGCTATCACTGGTTCGCTGATAGCCGAGGAACTGGCCTGGGGAGACCTTTCCATGGCCATACATATCCTCTGCCCTGCTCTGTTTTCTTATCCCATATTGGAGATGGGCACGGATACACAGAGAAAGAAATATCTACCGCTTTTCTGTGATGAGCAGTATAAGGTAGCTACTGCTGCCCTTATTGAACCACACTTCGGTTTTGACCCTTGTTCCCTGTCAACCATTGCGCAACTCGAGGGCAATGAGTATGTTCTTAATGGTGAAAAGTGTTATGTACCACTGGCCACTGAGGCCGACTTTTTACTCGTTTATGCAGCGGAAAACAGCAACAGTCAGGGTTTTATCATTGAAAAAGATACAAAAGGGCTCGAGATTAGCGAACGGGAGAATAATATGGGTATAAAAGCTCTAGCCACATACGAGCTTAGCCTTAAAAATTGCCGCGTTCCTAAGGAGAACCGATTAGGTGGTCCGGATGGATGTGATTTTCACCGTATCTTAAATTGCTCACGAGTGGCGCTATCGGCAATGGCTGTAGGAGTAGCTAAAGCTGCCTTCGAATACTCGAGGGATTACGCCAAAGAACGTGTTGCCTTCGGGGAGCCAATCGCCTCCCGTCAAACAATCGCTTTCATGCTGGCGGAAATGGCAATTGAAATCGATGCAACCAGGCTGATGACCTGGGAGGCCGCCTGGAAGTTAGACCGAGAGGAAGAGGCGACTAAAGAAGCTTCTCTGGTAAAGGGGTATGCTGACGATATGGCTATAATGGTAACTGACCGTGCTGTACAGATTCTGGGCGGGCATGGTTATGTTCGCGAGCATCCGGTGGAGCTTTGGTTGAGGAACGGTCGAGGATTTGTCACTTTTGACGGTATGGCTATAGTATAAAAGGAGGTGTTGCACAATGATAGATTTTGAACTGACGCCAGAACAGCAAGAGGCAATCAAGATAGCTCACGAGTTTTCAAAAGAGCAATTTCGGCCAGTCAGTCGTTATTACGATGAACATGAACATGAAAGCCCACAGGAACTCATTGACAAGACGTGGGAGAAAAGATACGAAGGCACATTAGCCCTCGGTCTGGATGTAACAGCAGCCCTTAGAATCGAGGAGCTATGTTGGGGGGATGCAGGTCTTTTCTTATGTATTCCCGGCCCGGCGCTTGGGGGTGCTGCCGTTTTTTCTTCTGGTACAAAAGAGCAATTAGGGCGTTTTTTAGGCAGCTTCAATGAAGGGGGCCCGAAATGGGGTGCTATGGCAATGACCGAGCCACACGCTGGCTCGGATACCGCTGCTATCAGTGCCACTGCTGTTCGTGATGGTGATGAATGGGTGCTCAACGGTGAGAAGATCTTTGTCACTATGGGTAAACGTGCCCTGGAAGATTCTGATGGCTTTGTTGTAGTTTGGGCAACGGTCGATAAATCAGCAGGACGAGCTGGCATGAAATCTTTCGTGGTGCTGGCGGGAACCCCAGGAATGAGAATTGAAAAGCTAGAGAAAAAGCTCGGAATCAGAGCCAGTGATACAGCTACTATAGTTTTCGATAATTGTCGTATTCCCTTTGACAATATATTGGGCAGTCCGGAAGTGAAGAAGACAGAAACTAAGGGTTTCAGAGGTGCAATGGCAACTTTTGATGCCACACGTCCTATTATAGCTGCCCAAGCTATCGGTGTCGGACGTGCTGCTCTGGATTTTGTTAAAGAAACACTCGAGAATAAAGGCATAAGAATACGTTATGGCACACCCAGGCAGAAGCTCACAGCCCTGGAACGCGATATCATGGAAATGGAAGCAAATTATGAAGCCGCCAAGCTACTTACATTAAGAGCTCTGTGGATGATGAGCCAGGCTCAGCCTAACAGCCTGGAGTCATCAATGGCTAAGACAAAAGCTGGCCTTGCCGTTACCAAAATCACTCAGAAAGCAGTTGAGATTATGGGACCGCTGGGTTATTCCCGAAAACACCTATTGGAGAAGTGGATGCGAGATGGCAAGATAAATGATATCTTCGAAGGAACAGGTCAGATAAATATGCTGGTCACAGCCCGCAGAGTTCTCAACTATTCAAGAGACCAGCTTAAATAAGAGATACGATGCCAAGGCACTGATATTTTCTGAACTTTAGCATATCCCAAGGTTGCTTGCGCATCAAATATTTCTTCCCCGTATAATAACCGAACCTGAGGATATCTCTTATTATCAGGCTCTAGATGGAGAAAAGCCTGTCAGAGTATTATTCTGGTAGTGTGAGATTGAATTTTTTGTATCAAATGCGAAGTTAATTATTTCCCTTTCTTAGTGTAATCAGGGCACCAGGTGGCGTTGGGACGCTCAGGACGATGACAAGCACTTCTCCAGTTCCATTTACAACTTTCACAGAGGAAAATATTCATACTCAAGGCTCTCTTTACCCTAAGTTTGAACTTTTCCAGCCAACTGGGATTGCTTCGCTTCTTCACTTCGTTTGGAGTAATAACCGGGATAATGAATTATCCCCTACATATCTTTAGATAGAGTAGCCAAGAATTCAGCGTTATTCTTCGTCTTGGCCAGCCGCTCCAATATTCTTTGTGTAGGCTCGCCGTGATTAGTTGAATCACTATCTATCATAGTGATAACACGTCTCAGGAGCCATACTTGTTTCAAGGTATTTTCATCCAACAAAAGCTCTTCTCTTCTTGTACTGCTGGGTGTAATGTTTATAGCCGGGAAAATTCTTCGCTCAGCTAATTTTCTGTCTAAATGGAGTTCCATGTTACCTGTTCCCTTAAATTCTTCATATATAAGCTCATCCATGCGGCTGCCCGTATCCACAAGACAAGTAGCAATTATGGTCAGGCTTCCACCCTCCTCAATATTGCGAGCAGTACCGAAAAAGCGCTTGGGAGGATGCAAGGCTGTTGAATCAATACCGCCAGATAAAGTACGCCCACTGGGAGGCAGGGCTAAGTTGTAGGCTCTTGTAAGTCTGGTAATACCATCAAGTAGTATGACCACATCTTTGCCCGTTTCTACTAACCTTTTGGCTCTCTCTAATGCTAATTCCGCTACCCGAGTCTGGTTTTCCACCGCTTCATCGAAAGTGGCAGCAATAACCTCAGCTTTAACTGACCTCTTCATATCAGTTACTTCTTCAGGTCTTTCTCCAATAAGGCAAACCATGAGGTGAATATCGTTGTAGTTAGTAGTTATGGCATTTGCAATCTTCTGAAGAAGCACAGTCTTTCCTGCCTTAGGTGGCGATACAATGAGCCCTCTTTGCCCCCTGCCTATAGGTGCCACAAGATTGATCAAACGAGTGGACACCTCGTCTGACGTTGTTTCCAGGTTGATAAGCTTGTCAGGGAAGGTGGGCGTCAGTGAACCGAAATTGCGGCGTGTCCTTGACAATTCAGCGTCGAGTCCATTTATACTCTCTACTCGAAGTAGGCTGTAATATTTCTCACTTTCTTTTGGAGGCCTAGCCTGACCATAAATAACATCACCATCTCTTAAGTTGAACCTGCGGATCTGGGAATTGGATACGTAGATATCATTAGCACCACGACGGAAAGTCTCCTGTCTTAGGAAACCATATCCTTCGCTGATGGTCTCCAGGACACCTGTTATAAACATATTTCCCTGTTGCTGGGCTTCCGTCTCCAAGATACGTTGGATAAGCTCGGATTTTTTCAAGGCGGAGTAGCCGCTGATGCCACATTCCTTAGCCATCGCCTCCAGTTCATCGCGGTTCTTACTTTCTAGTTGTGCCATAGTTAACATATTAGCCTCTTTCTAAATGCTTTCTCATATTTTTGCTAGGACTGTTATAGCAACTCCTCTCTTTCCTGCACTTTTTTCCAGTCATCCTTAAAGCGTTCAATACCGATAGTTGTTAAAGGGTGTCCTATCATTTGCAGTAATACATTGTACGGCACTGTAGCAATATGGGCTCCAACCTTAGCTGCTACCAAACAATGTTGAGGGTGTCTTATACTAGCGGCGATAACTTTGGCCGGTAGTTGATAATAATCCAGGTACTCTACAATATCGGCTACTACTTTCATACCATCCTCACCAATATCATCCAATCTGCCCACAAAAGGACTCACAAAAGTTGCGCCTGCTGCCGTACCCAGTAAAGCCTGGTTCAGAGTGAAGCACAGAGTAAAATTAACCTTTATGTCTTCACCGGCCAATACCGAGGTTGCTTCCACTCCTTCAAGGCTAGCTGGTATCTTAACTACGATATTCTTTGCCCATTTGGCTATTTCTCTAGCCTCGGCTACCATTCCCGGAGCATCCTGACTCAATACCTCAGTAGATACCGGACCAGGGACAATAGAGCAGATTTCCTGGACTAATTTCCGATAATCAACCTTGCCTTCTCTGGATACAATGCTCGGATTGGTTGTTACCCCTGTAACCACCCCTAGTTTTACCCCATGTCGAATGTGCTCTATATTGGCAGTATCCAAAAATATTTTCATCTTCTTAATTTAAAGGCAGGCTTGTCTGAGCACCTTCAACGAGTGTCTCCTTGGCTGCCCCAATGAACCCCAAGAATAAGGGGTGAGGGGAATCGGGCCGAGATCTGAACTCAGGATGAAACTGGCAGGCAAGCATCCAGGGATGATCTCTTAATTCAGCAATTTCTACCAATCTTCCATCTGGGGATAACCCAGATGCTACAAGACCAGCCACCTCCAATGGTTGGCGGAAGTCATTATTAAATTCATAGCGGTGGCGATGCCTTTCATAGACTACTTCAGTGCCATAAGCACGGGCTGCCGTCGTTCCTGCTACCAGATGACAGGGATAAGTCCCAAGCCTCATAGTCCCTCCCTTCTCCTCCACATCACGCTGTTCAGGCAGGAGGTCAATAACAGGATAAGCACTACCGGTATCAAACTCGGTGGAATTCACCTTATCGCTTTGAAAAACATGACGCCCAAGCTCGATGACCATAATATGCATCCCCAGACATAAACCCAAGTAAGGCATCTCTCTTTCTCGGGCAAACTTGGCGGCTTTCACCATGCCTTCAATGCCCCGATAACCAAACCCACCAGGAACAATTATCCCCTGAACTTGCCCAAGCTTATCATCGGCTGTACCATCCAATTCTTCAGAATCTAACCATTCTATCTTCACTTCACGATCGTGAGCTAATGCTGCATGACACAATGCCTCGCGCACGGAGTAATACGCATCTCTGAGTTCCACATATTTACCTACTAATCCAATAATTACAACCTCTTTGGGAGTCTTCAGTCTGGCTACCATGTCTCGCCATTCTTCCAGATTATTTTTGCCAGCTTTTAGTCCCAATCGGCTAACTATGAATTCCCCTAACCCTGCGTCCTCTAACAGCAGGGGCACTTCGTAGATAGTTCCGCTGGTAACCAGGGCAATAACCGCCTCTTTATCCACATCGCAAAATAGCGATATTTTGTCCTTTATTCCCTCGGATATCTCCTTATCACTGCGACAGACTATAACATCCGGCTGAATACCGATTCTCCTTAGTTCATTAACACTATGTTGAGTGGGTTTGGTCTTTAACTCATCGGTGGCGGCAATGTGTGGTAAGAAGGTAACATGAACGTACAGTACATTATCCTTGCCTTCATCCTTTCTCATTTGCCTTATAGCTTCGAGGAATGGTTGGCCTTCAATATCCCCTACAGTTCCGCCAACTTCAACAATAACCAGGTCTGCTTTGGATATTTCAGCTACTTTCCTTATCTTGTTCTTTATTTCATTGGTTACATGGGGTACCACTTGGATTGTACCTCCCAAGAAATCACCTCGTCTCTCCTGAGCAATGACCTCAGAATATACCTGACCAGAAGTTACGTTGGAAGCTTGGGTCAGTTCCACTCCAATAAACCTCTCATAGTGGCCTAAATCCAGATCAGTTTCAGCACCGTCCTTAGTAACAAAGACTTCACCGTGTTGATAGGGAGACATCGTCCCCGGATCCACATTCAAGTAAGGATCTAGTTTCTGCACTGAGACAGATATACCACGACTTTTTAATATTTTTCCGATGGAGGCTACCGAAATCCCTTTACCAACAGAACTAACTACGCCACCAGTAACGAAAATATACTTACTCACTGCTTATTACAAGAGTTATAGAGAAAGTCAAATCTTGTAGGTCGATCCTAAAGGGTGAAGCAAACTCGGGTTTCTCTTTATTATAGAAAGTGAGATTCTAAATTGTCAAGCCCGCTCCGTTCAAAGGATTGGACACACGCTACCATGAATTCCCGTATGGATTTATTGCACTAAAGTCAGCGGTGCTATAATAAGTGCAGTTAGAAATGTCTAAAAAATACATACTGGGTTTCGCAATAATAGGAGCGGTAGCATTGGGTATCGTGATTTGGGCCCTATTCCCTTTCACAACATCCAGCCCGTCTCAATTTCATAATTCAACTCGGTACACTGATCCCGATTGGGGATTTCCCCCAGGGGGTGAGCTAGCTACTTCCTTCCCTGATTTTTCCACGGTAGTGGCTGAAGTAATGCCCTCGGTTGTTTCCCTGACTACAGAGATGAGTGTATCTTCTTTCCTCCGTCAGAGTACGGAATATGCTGTTGGATCCGGGATCATTACCGATGATAACGGATATATTGTCACCAACAACCATGTAGTTGAAAATGCCCAGAGTATCTATGTAGAGTTGGACGATGGTAGAATTTTATCCGCGAATATCGTAGGCACTGACTTACTATCTGACCTTGCTGTGATAAAAATAGATGCCACAGATTTGCCTTATGCCTATTGGGGTAACTCAGGCTTATTATCTGTTGGGGATTGGGTGTTAGCTATTGGCAATGCTCTGGGAGGTGGTGGTGGAGTAACTCAGGGCATAGTTAGCCGTTTAAATGTATCCGTTAATGTTGCTGGAAATACACTCTACGGTTTAATTCAAACTACGGCGCCTATCAATCCCGGAAACAGCGGTGGTCCATTGGTGAATATGTCTGCTGAGGTGATAGGTATTACCAGTATTAAGATAGTAGCGTCCGAGGTGGAAGGTATAGGCTTTGCCATAAGCAGTGACGAAGCTAAGCCCATTATTCAGGATCTAATTCGTTATGGTCACGTGACTTACCCTTGGCTGGGTGTGTGGGCGCAAACAGTGAACCCTTTGCTAGCTGCGACTATGAACCTTTCTGTGGATAGTGGTGCGCTTATTGTAGAAATAGTTGACGACAGCCCTGCAGATACTGCGGGATTAATGGAAGATGACATCATCATCGTCTTTGGGGGCCGGGAAGTAAGCGATATCGCCGACCTAATCCGAGCCATTCGAGACAGCGAAATTGGCGAAGAGGTAGAGATAGTCTTTATCAGAGGCGAAAATACTGAGACAACCTCAGCGCGACTGGTAGAATACCCTACTTCCTAGGATGAGCTTTCTAAGTGCAAATCCCTAATTCAGCAACCGAGATCCGCTTATCTTAAGATTTGGAAATTTGATCTTTAGCCCTGTTTAGGGTTTGTCTTTGTGATCGCTAAAGAGACATCTCTATTCGATATCTTGTATTTTTCACTATAAGCCCCATCAGGTGGTAAACTATCTACGAGTTCCCGAGACAATGTCTCTTGCTTAATATAGTCAGCGAAATTATCTATTACTTGCTCGATTAGTGGTTCCTTTGTCTGATAGTAGGTAATGATGTGGTCTGTTATATTAAACTTGGCATTGCGACGCATATTCTGAATATGACGTACAAGCTCTCTGCTTACACCTTCAGCAACTAACTCAGGAGGTAATTCAGTACTTATTGCGACCCAGTACTTAGCATCACTAGCCACGCTGTAATTTGGCAGGGCCGATGAGAATTCTTCTCGTGCGCTTGCTTCACTCAAAACGACGATTTTCTTAACATTAATCTCTTCCATTACCTCCCCAACCAGACTTTCCAAGGCTTCCTTCTCTCCCTTGGTTTCCACAATCACCACTACTTTACCCAATGGTTGACGCACCTTTATACCAGACTTCGCCCTCGCTGCCCTGCCCAGGCTGGCTATCCTCATAGCCAGTTCAACTTCGCTGTTTAATTTATCACTGATTTTAGTCTCATCCGCTATTGGGAAATCAGTTAGATGAACACTTTCTCTATCCTGGGGATCAACGGAGCGAAATAAATTTTGATAGAGCTCTTCAGCAATAAATGGTAAAAAGGGAGCTAATAAATGAGATAAAGTCACCAGGCATTGATATAGCGTGGTGTATGCGGCCAATTTATTGGCATCGCTCTCGCTTTTCCAAAATCGGCGACGGTTTCTTCTCACATACCAGTTAGAAAGATTATCTACGAACTCTTCAATCCTGCGTGCCGCAGCAGTAGGATTATAATTATCCATTAATTTAGAAACTACGCTTATAAGACGATTAAGTTCTGATATAATCCAGATATCCAGTTTCGTACAAGTTTCGGACTTATCCTTGGCAGTCGTTAAAGGTTGGGCGGTAAAGCAATCGATGTTAGCGTAAAGAGTAAAAAAGGAATATGTATTCCACAAAGTTAGGAGAAATTTACGTATTGTTTCTTCAAGCACCTTAGTGGAGAAACGATGACTATCTTCCCCTGGAGTAGAAACCAGCATATACCACCTTAGAGCATCGGCACCATAGTTATTGAACACAGACCAAGGATTGATTACATTGCCCCTCGACTTGCTCATTTTCTCACCTTGAGCATCGACAACGTGTCCCAGGCAGATGACATTCTTGAAACACGGGTGATTGAAAAGCAGAGTTGATATGGCATGTAAGCTATAAAACCAGCCCCTGGTCTGATCCACAGCCTCGCAAATAAAATCAGCTGGAAAATTTTGCTTAAACCTGTCTTTATTCTCGAATGGATAATGCCACTGAGCTACCTGCATAGCTCCGGAATCAAACCAAGCATCAATTACCTCAGGAACACGCCGCATCTTGCCATCACATTTGGGGCAGGCAAATGTAATTTCATCTACATATGGGCGATGTAAATCCAATGATGCGGTTAAGTCACTGGAACTTGATCTGATCTTTAATTCATCAACACTGCCAACACACTCACAATTGCCGCAGGAGGAACAGCACCAAATATTAAGTGGTGTCCCCCAATATCTCTCCCTAGAAAAAGCCCAATCAACATTGTTCTCCAGCCAGTCGCCAAAGCGACCGTGTTTAATATAATCGGGGTACCAGTTTATCTGGGTATTACCGGAGATAAGGTCTTCTTTCACCGCTGTTGTTTTGATATACCAAGCTAGCTTGGCATAATAGAGAAGGGGTGTTTCACATCTCCAGCAAAAAGGGTATGTATGAATAATCTTCTCGCTGCGGTATAGCAAACCATGTGATTTAAGGTAATCAATAATAAAAGGATCAGCATCTTTGACAAACTTACCTGCAAAGGGATAGGTGCCCGTAACCTGGCCCTCCAAATCCACAGGTTGAACGAAATCAAGTCCATTGTTCATCCCAATATCAAAGTCGATCTCTCCAAAAGCCGGAGCAATATGAACTATACCGGTACCTTCATACAAGGAGACGAAATCAGCGCCGATCACAGCATATGTTAAGTTCTCTGGTGCTTCCTTCACACGGAGTGTTGGCAAGTCCAGACGTTGTGCAGCAAAATTATGAGGATTAAACAAAGGCTCATATTCAAGATGCACAAGATCCTTGCCCAAAATAACTCCTAATGTGGTGTACCCCTCCAATCCAACCCTATCTACAAGTATTGTGGCTAGAATGAGATAATCCTGGTCACTTTCCATCACACTATACTCAGCATCAGGAGCAATCGCTAAAGCTGTATTACCGGGTAGTGTCCACGGAGTCGTGGTCCAAGCCAAGAAAAATGCCGGTTTATTTGATATATGAGATGGCGGGAGCACATAATAGAGCTGTGTTCCTTCCTCAATTGAAGCGGGTACGAGCTTAAACTTTATGTAAATCGATGGATCTTCGGCATCATCTCGGTAACCCTGAGCTACTTCATGAGAGCTAAGGGATGTGCCGCATCTAGGGCAATGCGGTGTTACTTTGTATCCTTGATAAATCAACTCCTTGTTCCAGAACTGTTTTATTATCCACCAGCAGGATTCAATATAGCTGTTGTCTAAGGTTATGTAGGGATGCTCCATGTCTAGCCAATAGCCAAGCCGCTCAGTCATAGCTTCCCATTCCTTAATATATTTGAAAGCGCTCTGACGACAATGCTCATTAAATTGAGCCACTCCATATTCCTCAATTTGATCTTTACTGGTAAGCGCAAGAGAGTTTTCTACCTCTAACTCAACTGGTAAGCCATGGGTATCCCACCCTGCCTTTCTTGGCACATGATAACCCTTCATCGCTTTATAGCGACAAACAACATCCTTATAAAGACGAGACAGCACATGATGAACACCCGGGCTACCATTGGCTGTAGGTGGGCCTTCGTAAAAGGCGTAATGTGGTTCCTTTTTTCTTCTTTCGATGCTCTTTTTGAAAATTCTTTGTTCTTTCCAGAAGCGAAGGATATCGTTTTCTAATTGAACAAAGTTGATCTTAGTATTTACTTCCCGGAACATGGCTAACCTTGCTTCAACAAAATAACCACCTTCCTATTTTCACCCTCACCCATGCTCTGAGTCGTTACATCCGGGTTATCAGCCAAAGTTAGATGTACAATGCGACGTTCGTCGGCAGGCATCGGTTCCATTGTTATAGCATGGTGCCTTGATTTCACTTGCTCAGCTAGATATAAGGCTAACCTTTGCAGGGAATCACGACGTCGTTTTTTATATCCGTCAACGTCAACAGTTAGTGGTATCCAGGTCTTTAACGTTCCAACTACCATGAGCTTGGTGATATATTCCAAGGAAGCCAGTGTCTGACCGCGCCTACCAATCAAGATACCTAAATCATCACCCTTGATATCCAAATCTAGAGGTATCTCATCGGATAGTATTTCGACCTTGCCTGTTACACCCAGTAATTCAAGCAAAGTATTCAGAATTTCTGTGACCACCTCGATCGCGCCTTTTTCAGGTAAAGTTACCGGATTCACCCTGATTAAAGCCTCATCGTCTCCTTTTCTTGAAATATCCGATATTTCCCCTCTAACTACCTCAACCTCAAATTGGTCTCGGCTCAGTCCTAGCTGTGCCTCTGCTTTTTCTATTGCCTGTTCTACCGTTGCAGCTGATATCTCAATTCCGTCCATATTGCAAATTCCATTCAGTGAATTTATTTTGGTACAAGCACAATTTGTGTTCGTATCAACAATGCTAGTTTAATTTTTCTTCACTATCTTGGCTGGGACAGAGAACGGGGTCTGAGGTAACCCCAGCCACCAGTAACGAAATATTGGGTTACGATACCAATTACATTGGATACTGCCCAGTAGAGGGCTAAGCCGCTGGGGAACATCAACGTAAGGAAACCAAACATAAGGGGCATCAGCAATGTCATCATCCTGTTTGTGGATTGCTGCCTTGAGTCAACGGTTGGTGCGGTGGTCATCTTCTGTTGTACCCACATTGTGCCGCCAACTATGATTGCTAGAATAATATTACCCTGACCTGCCAAATCAAGTCCTAAGAAACTGCTAGCTAAAGGAATCGCTTGATTCGCTATATCCCAGGAGTAAAGGCGCTGAGCCAAACCAAGCAAGCTCTCAGGAGCGGTAGCCAGAGCGCTCATAATAGCCTGATATAGAGCAATCCATATGGGGAGTTGAATCAGCATGGGCCATAAGCAGCCCAGAGGGTTTATTCCGGCTTCTTTATAAAGCTTCATCATTTCTTGCTGAAGCTTCTGCTGATTTTTACCGTATTTCTTCTGCAATTCTTGAATCTTCGGCTGCATCTCCTGCATGGCTTTCGTGGATTTGAGTTGTCGCTTGGTAAGAGGCCAAGAGATTAAACGAACGATGACCGTAAGGGCAATGATTGCCCACCCAAAGCTGCCGCCTAGAAGCTGGGTCAACGCAACCAGTACATTAAGTATCGGGTTAGCTATAATTAAATACCAAACTTCCATGTGTTCTAATCTTTACTCCTCGACAGCCAGATTAAGGTTCCAAATTACCCTACCCGCATCAATATCTACAGCATATATCCAGTTATCCTCACCTCGAATATACACTAGACTTCCCTGGGCACAGAAGGCACTTCTTACATCAGCACCACTTGAGATAGTTTGCAATGGCGCTGCCTCACCTCCAAACTCGGCGCTCAGGTCAAAAACATATACAGTTCCTGATTCATTAATTACTATTAGTAGATTATCCATTAAAACAGGTGAAGTACCTATGGGATCTTCAGTGTTAAATTCCCATAATTTTGCTCCCGTTTTTGCCTCAATAGCATAAACTGTACCATCGAGACAACCAGCATAAAGAATGCCCTCATTGATTATAGGAGGCGTCCAGAACCAGTTACCGGCTGGTTTTTCTTGGGGAAATTTCCACATTGGCTCATCACTGCCTATTGTTACGTTTACAGCATAAAGATAGCGGTCGAATGAACCCAAAAATATAGTGTTTTCGTAAATCACTGGTGAAGAAGCAAAGCCTGCTTCTGATTCGAAAATCCAATCGGGTATACCGTTTACTATAGACACCCCTGTTTCCACCGATAAAGCATAGACATGACCATCGTAAGTACTGACATAAAGTGTATTACCTTGGATCACCGGGGAGGTCCATAGTTTCCTATGTTTTTCGTCTAAGACCTTTGATTCCCAATTTAAATCACCAAATTCCTTATCCAGAGAATACACCCTGCCATTTGAACTACTTACATATATATTGTCCCCGCTCAGCAACAGGTCAGCTACTATAGCATTGCTTTTTGCATTATCTATGGGACAATTCCATTCCCATTCACCATACCTTTGCTGAGGAAACGTCAAATTCTGGCTTCTTGCCAACATGTTCAATGCCAGAACCTGTCCACTATAGGTGCCAATGTAAACTATATCGCTATCTACAACCGGTGTACTATATATGGCAGTCGGGACCGATGTCTGGCCACAGGATAGGCCGCTGGAAGGTGCTGTAACTGGTGCGATGGAATAAGCCCATTCCAGATTTTCAGTCGACGAATTTATGGCAACCACCCTGCCATCTCTGGTGCCCACATAAATGATGCCATCGTGAATAGCCGTTCCTGCCCATCCCCCCGCTGACTGACTTCCCCATGGAGAACAGGAAACCAGTGTCAAGGGCAAAAGGACAATTACAATGAGGAGTAATATCTTTGCTTTCTTCATTTTATAACTAGTGAACAGGGTCGTAGCCACCTTCAGTGAAGGGATTACATCGCGTTATCCTCTTGGCTGCCATCCAGCTACCTCGAGCAAAACCATATTTTTTAATTGCCTCAACAGCATACTGCGAGCATGTAGGCTGGAAACGGCAAACACTAGGTAAAACCTTCGATATTGTGTTCTGGTACA
>Ga0315553_10002744_pt1 | contig 14020 bp, 10 predicted proteins | sample SalMarSW160140MG_FD_203099 | JGI IMG/M metagenome (GOLD analysis project Ga0315553, IMG submission 203099) | Salt marsh sediment microbial communities from the Plum Island Ecosystem LTER, Massachusetts, United States - Salt Marsh Sediment SW1601-40 ... | reverse complement strand
TGCCCGCCGCCGTCGACAGCACTACCACCAGCACCACGTACACCAAAGTCTTCTGCGTGCCCATCACCGAGCGAATCACCAGCATGTTTGGCAGCGACAGCGCCGGACCGGCCAGCAGAAGCGACAGCGCCGGTCCTTGGCCCATACCCGCGCCCAGCAGGCCTTCGAGGATCGGCACCTCCGTCAACGTGGCGAAGTACATCAGCGCCCCCGCAACCGAGGCAAACAAATTCGCCCCCAAGCCGTTGCCGCCCACACTCCGCGCGATCCACGCCTCGGGAATCAGCGCCGGATGGCCAGGCCGACCCAGCAGTACACCGGCCACCACCACACCAAAAAACAAGAGAGGCAAAATCTGTTTGGCGAATATCCACGTAGCGCCGACCCACTCGCCCAACTCGTCTCGCCGGAACCATCTTGCCAGCATCAGCACCAAAGCCGCTACCAGCCCGGCCGAGATCACCCACTTGACCGACGCAATGGCCGCTCCCACACCCGTCGAATCGAGCGCCCGCCAGTTGGCAAACACGAGCAGGCCGATCATCGCGGCAAAATACGCCGCGTTCTGCCACAGCGGCCGACTGCGATCGTCCACGGGTATATAGAGCCCGCCTTTCGCGTCAGCAGCGGCTTGCCGCCTGCCGTAGATCAGGTGCATCGAGAGCCCGATGACCAGACTGAAGACGATCGCGCCGGCCGCACGCGCCGCTCCAAGCTGCCAGCCGAGGATCCGCGCGGTAAGAATGATCGCCAGAACGTTGATCGCCGGGCCGGAGTAGAGAAACGCCGTCGCCGGCCCGATGCCTGCCCCACGGCTGTAAATTCCCGCGAACAGCGGTAAAATCGTGCACGAACACGCCGCCAGAATCGTGCCCGAAACGGCCGCCACACTGTACGCTACGACCTTTCGCGCCTGCGCGCCGAAGTACTTCATCACCGCCGCCTGCGACACGAAACAGGAAATCGCCCCGGCGATGAACAATGCCGGCACCAGACACAGCAGCACGTGCTGCCGGGCGTAGTCCTGAAGCATCAAGAGCGCTTCACGCGCCGCCCCCGTTGCCTTCGTGCCGGTCGGCATGGCCTCAAACGGCAGGAAGTAGGCCATCAGAAAGACCGCCCCCATCAGCGACAGAGTCGCCAGGTTCCTCGCGCGGCCGCTCCATTGCTTTATGGCCAATAAGCCATGAAAGACAGCAAAAAAAGAACCGCTCGAGCCTACCGCCCGACCGCCGCCCGCTGCGCTCTGAGGTTTTCCTTCAGCACCGATTCGATACACTGCCAAAAACCTTCCAGACAACTCACTTTTAACCGATAGACGTTCATGACCCCCCGTTTGTGATCTTCCACCATACCCGCCTGCCTCAACACGGCCAGATGCTTGGACACGGTCGACTGATCGGCCCCCACCAACTCGGTCAATTCGCACACACACATCGACCTCTGCTGCAAGGCGTCAAGGATCAGCAGCCGGCTGGGATGGGCCAGCGCCTTGGCGATCCTTGCCCGTGCGTCGTATTGTGTCAGTGGCCGAAGCTTCATCGTTCTATGGCAATATTACCATGGAATACCCGCCCGTCAAGTCCCGTACCGAAAAACTTTGGCCGCTGAAACTCTCTCAGGCCTGCGGCAGCCACACAGCCAGCGCCCCGGGCTTGCGGTTGCCCCACAGGCAGTACGGAACCGCCCTAATCCGCACGCGTCGAGCCCTGCCCTCGCCGACGGGCCGATACAGCCGCCCCTTCCACCCGGTCGCCGCGCACGCCGATCCCTCCCCTTCGATGACTGTCGTCCCGCCGAGTAACTCTCTGTCGAAGCGAGTGTGAAGCTTGGCCTGCTTCGGCAATGCGATGCTGTGCACATCGACGTCATGGTCGCACTGCTCCAGGCAGTACACCACCGGTCCGCGCTGCAACGCTGCCCTTCCCGCATCGGCCCCGACCGCCGGGTGCGCCGCCATCCGCTCGACCGGCATGGCCAGCGACAACTCGACCCGGTCGCCGTCCTGCCAGCGTCGGCGGATTCGCACGTAGCCCTTCACCGAACGACCGGCAACCCGCTTGCCATTGACCAAAAGTGTGTAGCTTTTGCACCAGCCTGGAACCCGCAGCATCAGCGAGAAAGTCGCCGGCCCGTCCAAACCAACGCGGATGTGCACGCAGCCGTCCCAGGGATAGTTCGTCTGTTGCGTCAGCAGCACCTTCCGTCCGGCGATCTCAGCCTGCCCGCTGCCGGCCACATACAGATGCACGTAAACGGCAGCTTTGCCCACGGAGTAGACGTATTGCCCCAAAGACGCGATCAGGCGAGCGATATTCGGCGGGCAGCACGCCGTGCCGAACCACGGCTGCCGGCTAGTGGCTTGGTGCCGTGCACCGGCGCCGGTCGCGCCGGCGGCCACAGCCAAGGGATTGACGTAAAAGAAACGCTCGCCGTCCAGCGACACGCCGCTTGGCACGCCGTTGCACAAAGCTCGCTCCATCACGTCGGCGTACTTACCGTCGGCCTCAATCTGAAGCATCCGGTGAGCGAAGAACACCAACGCGATCGCCGCGCATGTCTCCGCGTAGGCCGTCTCGTTCGGCAGGTCGTAAGGACGCGTGAAACCCTCGTTGTGGGCCGACGGACCCACCCCACCGGTGATGTACATCTTCCGCTCGGTCGCGTCGCGCCACAGACGCCGGCACGCCGCCAGCAGTTCGGTGTCGCCGGTCAAAGCCGCCACGTCGGCCATACCCGAATACAGATAGAACGCGCGGACGGCGTGGCCCACCACCTTGCTCTGCTCACGTACCGGCCGATGCGCCTGAAATACCTCGTGCGTGCGATGGCGGTAGTCGTGCGGATCGTCGCCGCGGGCTCGCGCTTCCTTGTCGAAGTAGTGAGGCCCACGACCACGCTCGTCGACGAAGTACTTCGCCAAACGCAGAAAGCGGTTGGCCCCGGTCGCCTCGGACAGCTTCACCAGCGCCAGCTCGATCTCCTCGTGACCGGGGTATCCGCGCTTCTTGCCGCGACCCCGCCCCAACACCGAGCCGATGTAGTCAGCGTAGCGCGCCATCGCGTCGAGAAACCTGCGGCTGCCGGTGGCGCGAAAGTGAGCCACCGCCGCTTCCATCAGATGGCCCGCGCAGTACAGCTCATGTTGATCGCGTAGGTTGCACCAGCGTTTTTCCGGCTCGACGACGGTGAAGTGCGTGTTGAGATACCCGTCCGGCTGCTGGGCCGAGACGATCAGATCGACCACTCGATCGACCAACCCGGCAAGCCGTCGGTCAGGATGCGTGGTCAAACTCAGGGCCGCCGCCTCGACCCACTTGGCTACGTCGGAATCCCAGAATATGTGAGGCTGTCGTCGTCGGCCCGGCCGCCAGTCCAATCGAAACGCATCGATCCTGCCGGTCTGCCTGCACCGGCGGTAGACGATGGGAATCGTCGCCTGGCGATTGATCCGCTGGCGTTCGCCCCAAAACCCCCCGTCGATCGTCACGGCCTCTACATCTAGCGGCTTCAGCCGTCGCAACGCTCGCCCGGTTGATGACCTGCCCATGGCCGCACTCCTGCCTCCGATGTGACCATCATAGCAGGTGTCACGGCAAACCGTGATTATCCAATGGATTTCCCCCCGACGAGCCGGACGTCTACTGTGCGATGGCGACCGGCTGGGCGCGGATGCGCGCCAGGGCGCGCTGCGCTAGGGTCTTATCCTCTGCCTGCACCTGACAGACGCGGGCAAAGTAGTTGGCCGCCGTTTGCGGCGTCCGCTCGTGCCCCAAACCCTCGACGGAGTAGGCCGTTACCGAAAAACCCCGCTCGCGGTACCACTGGACAGCCCGCGTCGATTCTTCTCGGCAAATGGCAAAGTCGTTCTGCCCGAAAAAGATGGCTATGGGCGTGCGGGCGTAGAGATCCGCAAAGCGAGGATCCAGAATCGCCTCCGAGAAGTTGCTCTGCCGAACCGCCAGACACGTGAACCGATGCGGGTGGCGATTCAGCATATAGTGCGCCAGATAACCCCCCGACGACCAGCTCGTGATCAGCACCTGTTGCGGGTCGGCGTCGGTCGTGCGGAACACATGGTCCATAACCGCCAGAATCGCCCGTTCGTCCCGCTCGACGTACGAATGCACCTTCCGCAGCGGCTGCTCCATGAACAGATGCGAGGTATCCAGGCTCGGCGAGCAGACGACGAAGCCGTATGCGTCGGCCTGCTGCTGCCACTCGTCGACCTGGGCGCGGTAGCTGTCGAACGGCTTCATGCCGTGCAGCGTCACGACCAGCGGCCAGCGCCTGCCCGTCCCCGTGTGCGACTTCTCGGCCGGGTACTGCTGCGGCAGGTACAGCCAATAGGGTCGCCCCGTCGTCGGTTCGGCCACCCGAAGCAGCGTGCCCTTGCCCGCGCCCTGCGGCACGGCACAGCCCGCCGCGAGCACCGCCAGCGCCCCTGCAACCCACAGCCCCGTCACCCCGATCACGCTTCTGTCGCCTGTCACTAACGTCTGCACTCCGCTCTCCGCCTGTAGGCGCACAAGTCCATCGCCTACAACAACTTGCGTGAGTACCCGGTCGCCTTTCGCCGCATGGCCAGCGCTCTCGGCCGGATGCATCGGTGAGTCCGTTCCCCGCAGCTCCGCTAATACCAGACTAGAGAATCGTCCCCCAAAAATCCACCCCTGCCCAAGCCGCCACCCGTGCCCAGAGACTCGCGCCGCTTGCGTCCGCGGTCCCCGCGGGCTCACCTTCCCCACTCGGGACACCCCAGCAAGTTCAACGCAGCCTTTGCGTTGTAAGTCTCCTTTATTTAAAGTCTTATGATGGTTTCAGGTGCCACGGCCAGGTGCGGTCGCAACACTTCGGCGACCCCTCGTCCCGAGCCACTTCACTCAGTTAACCAAGGCCCGAGGGCGGGGGATTCAGTCGAGACGGCCAGAGCCATAGGTCCAGCCGAACGGCGTGCCCGAGACGGTCCAACACGTCGGCGGCGCCAGGGCACGTGTGTCCGGGGTCGGTATGGCCCGATCAGCGAAGCAGACCGGGCTGAAGGCGTCGGGCGATGTTGACGTGTTGCTGCGCTGCGTCCTGCCTTCCCAGCGCGTCGTAGGCTCGCGCACAGAGCAGGTGTCCCATGGGGTCGGTTGGGTAGGCCTCTACGTAGCGCTTCGCTATTTCAAGCGCTTCCTGGTAGCGCTGCTGATGAATCAGTGCACGGGCCAACCCGCCGAGCCCGCGTGTGAACTCTGGACTGTACTGGAGGACTTCTTTATATTCCTCTATCGCGCGGTCCCACTGACTGCCCTCGGCCAGACATTCCGCCAGAAACACACGAATGTGGAAGTCCGACTTGTGGATAGCCAGAGCGCTGTCCAGATCCGCGCACGCCTCGGCCAGACGGTTGGCTTTGCGGAACATAACCGCGCGGTTCCAGAAGAGGATCTTCGATTCGGGCATCCTGGCGATCGCCTCGTTCAGGAGTTGCTCGGCCTCGGCTGTACGCTTCTGGGTCGCCATGACCCTCGCCGCGTTTCCATAGAACGTAGCGTCGTTAGGATTGATCGCGATAGCCTTGCCGAATTCCGAAATGCTTTTTTTCGGCCTCCCGATAGCATCCAGAACCACACCCATGGATCCGTGCGCGGCAGCGCTGTCGGGGTGACGGGCCAGGAACTGCTCCACGTGCGGCAAGGCCTCGGCAGGTTTCCCATATCGGATGGTGCGCACAGCGAACTGATCCACAGCGTCGAAATCGTCCGGCACGCTCTCGACGGCGAGCCGAGTAAGAGCCACCGCGCGTTCGAATTGGCCGCGAGACTCGCATATGCGTGCATACTTGAGCAGGAACGTGCTGTCGCGAGAGAGATCGACAAGCGCTTCGAGCCAGGGGTCGATAGGGTCGACATAATAGGTGAGCCCTGCGGCGCGCTTGGTCTGGCGCTCGGCTTCCTCGACACGCCCCAGCGCCTGATACGTCCGGCCGAGCAGCCGTCGTGCCGGGCCGAAGTCGTCGGCGCTGTTCAGAAGTGCCCGGAGGATACGCTCGGCGCGGTCGTACGCGTGTTGGCGAAATGCGATACGCGCCAACTCGAAGCGAGCGTAGGCTGCGATACCCGGCCAACCCGTCGCCTGTCCCTGCGGGTGTGCGGCTTCCTCGGTCAGAGCGGCGCGCTCGGCCTTGGTCAGGGCCTCGGTGGCCTCTACGAGGGCATCTCGCTTCAATTCGGCTCGCCCCAACCGATACCAGCACAGTGCGGAAGATTCGTTAAGCGCAACCACTCGTCGCAGAAGCGCAGCGGCAACATCTGCGTTGCCCAGTTCTTCCATGAGTAGCGCGTGGTAGTACAGGCATCGCCATTCCGCATCATCCACCTGTGCTGCACGCTCGTAACACTGTACTGCCGTCTGGTAGTAACCGTTGGTATGACAGACCATCGCGAGCTGGAGAACGACCTCGGCAGACCCGGGACGGGCTCGCGCCATCGACGCCGTGTTTTTGATAATCTCCGATCGGGCGGACGGGACACCGGCCAGGTCAGGCAACACCGGCAGTCGCGCAATCCACGACCGCCGCGAGATCCTGTCACTTACCACCCACGCACCCACACCACAGGCCACGGCAAGGACAACGACTATAATGCAGCTCGGACGACGGCAGAGGGCGAGGCTTTTCGATCGGGATTTCGTCTCAGCCTTTTTGGTCTTGCCTGGAGCCATGAGGCAGACCTCGATTAGCACCGTTTTCGCGTCAGCGGCGAGGCGCGTCGAGCGCGCCAGGCCAACGATTCGTCCAGAGCGTCACGCGACCCAAACGGTCGTAAGGCGGGTATACGTGCAGCCCGCCGGTCACAAGATCCGGTTTTGCGTCACCGTCGAAGTCTCCCACCGTCAGCGTCACCAGATGGGTGGGGTCGTTGGTTACGTCATGACGCGAGAACTGCATCCGGCCGTTGTTCTCCAGCCAGATCATGCTCTGTGCGCTCTCGTTCTCCCACAAGTTGTACGCGCTGACGACGACAACGTCGATATCGCCGTCAAGGTCGAGATCGACCGGTTGCGGGCTGCTGGCCCCGGCGAAATCGACGATCCGATGAACCGTGAAATGCAGATCGCCGGTGTTCTCCAGCCATTGCACCCCGTGCCACGGCCGCGGCCGCGGCGGCATGTAGTCAAATGCGTCGCCGTTGCTGTATAAAACGTCAAGATCGCCGTCCGAATCCATGTCAACCGGTACGATCCAGCTTGACCCGAAGTCCTCGTTCGTCGCGCCGAAGATCATCCGCGGTTGGAACTGCCCCGTCCCGTCGTTCTGGAAAACGTAGATCTCCTCCCACTCCTGGCTTACAAGTGTGAGAATATCGGGATCGCCGTCACCGTCCATATCCACGGCTTCGGTAACGATCGGCCCCGACAGCGTCTGAAGCATGTGGCTGCGAAATTGCCAACCACCAAGGTTTTCCATCCAGCGCGTTTCGCCGTCATCGTACCCGAATTGGCCGACGGCCAGGTCCAGATCGCCGTCGCCGTCAAAATCACCAGCCGATATGTCGGTCACCCGCGCGATGTTCTCGACCAACACTCGGTTGCGGAAGCGCATGCTGCCGTCGTTCTCAAGCACGACCACGGAGCCGATTCTGTCGTTGTTGGGGAAAACCATCCCCATGCTGGCCACGAGCAGATCCAAGTCGCCATCTTTGTCGAAGTCGCTGGGCGTAACGTGCGCGGGCGCACGAACAGTCTCGCCAAGAGGAATCTCGGTAAACTCCCCTCGCTTGTGCTGACGCATCCAGACAACACGATCGCTCAGGCAGTCACAAGCCAGGACGTCCAGCAAGCCGTCGTTGTCCAGGTCGACAGCCAGCACGTGCGCGATGCGTGGATTGCCCTCAAACGGCTCGCCGATTGCGCTTCGGACGAGGAAATCAACCGGCGGTCCCTTGGGCAAGATTGAGTCTGACACATCACTTGGGTTCGTCTCCGGCGCGGCGGCCCGAGAGATCATCTGCCGCGCCAACTCCCACGAACTGAGTCCTTTGCGATTCGCCTGCACGGCGATGATGGCCAGTGGGATGCCGACCAGAATGATCACAAGCAAGAGAACCGGTACGATCCGCCGCAGCAATCCCCACATAGGTTTGCCCTTGTCCACAGACAATCAAGAGAGCGCCTGAGCCAACCCGATACCAGACCGATTCCTCTCGTGCCATCCAAGGCTAGCCGTGGATCGAGGCTCAGTTAACGAAGAACCACAACAGCCAGCCGGACACAACCAGTAGCAGGCATCCGAACGGCATCATACCTCGCAGCGCCAAGCGCGGCAATTGCAGGGCCCGTAGCCATATGCGCCACGCGTTGCGCAGCGCGTAGCCGGTCCCGCCGAGCACGCATATCGCCTGGATCCAGGGGATGCTTTCCGGCCATAGTTGATGCCACGGGGTACCCGCTCGGCCAAACAGGTTCCATCCCCAGCCGAACGGGTCTGAAGCGGCTTGCCCCACAAACGACACGTTCACAAACAGCATCGGTACCACGAACGCCACCCATACGCCCAACCCAGCCGGCACCAGCGCCGCCGTCGATGCCAGAAACAGCTCCCACGTGCTCTGGGCGGCACCGGCTGCCACCTTCCCCATCCACGCCACCGCCGCCACCAGCACAGGGAAAACGATGATCGCAAGCGCCCATACGACGGCCGCGTAGATACCGAACAGGTCCCAGTTGCCCTTGTCGAGAATGTTTACCCAATCTCGCATCTCGGGCCAGTGTCCAAGGTGCACGACGCAGTACACGACGCCCAGCACGAACATGGACATAGCCAGCCATGCCTCGGCCGCGTTCCGTATGCCCAATTCGGATGCGAACGGCCTCCACCGCACGGTCACGTTATCGTATACGCAGCTTTTGAGGCATTCCGTGCAGAGCCCACAGTCGTTGTTCTCCCGAATGTCGGCAACACACAAATCGTACGGACAGGCCCACCCCCTGTCATTGCCCATCTGGCAGCTGCGGGGACCACAGCGCGCACAGATATCAGGATTCCTGCTGCGTAGGGCTAGCTTGCCTGCCATGGCATACAGACCGACAAACGCGTTGATCGGACAGAGGTACATGCAAAAGGCCCGATGCCGCCATATCAGACTCATTACCGTTGCCGCTGCCACCATGCCAAACAGCACAAGCCCCGACACCTTCGGCACCGCCACCAGCGCGATGGAAAAAGTCCCCATAGCCAGCAAGAGAAGCATCCTCGGCCAGGCGTTGGCCAGCCAGGAAGGCCAGCGACGGAACAATCCGAAGAAGCGATTGCGGTAGTGGCCCGTTTCCCCGGGGCGCACCTGTGTGATCGCGCCACGCTGCACCCATTCGCCCAGCACCGGCAGCGGGCAGGCAAAACACCACACTCGTCCCCCAAGAGGCGTCAGCAGCGCCGTCAGCGCAAACAACCACACCACCCAAAGAAGCATGCTCCCGAGATTGCGGCCGGCCACTTTCGTGCCAAAAAGCATCGTTAATAGAACGACGTAGAACAGAGGCAGAGTGACAAAATGCAGCGCGGACTGAAGACCCCTTCGCTTCAGTAGCCACTTGAGACCGGGGATGCGGTCGAGTAGGTCTGCCCCCCCCTCCAGATCGATGCTCGCCAGAACAGGCTCGTTCCTCCGGATCGAGCCGAACACCCCCATCAAGCCGGCCACCGGCAGGCCTATCAGGGCGCCCAGCGAAGCGAACAACAGCGTGTTGGGCTCGATGATCAGGTTGCCGTGCTCGAAGCCATGCAACGGGCCGGTCCATACGTGATCCCGAAACACGGACTTGGCCACCAGGTAGTTCTTCAACCCCGGATGCCGGGCGTGAATCAGGATCTCTTTTTCCAACTCGACCGGCTGGGTGGGATCGCTTGTCCGATAGCGCTCAATCAGCTTACTGCCTGGACTGAATTTCGCATCGACGTCGAATTCCTCCAGGAAGAAACTGTGGCCGGTATCGAGCGAAGAGAACGTCAGATGCATCCGATCCCCACGGTTCACCCGGATGACGGACGGTCTCTTACCGTAGCGAAAGGCCTCCATATGGATAAAGCGATCGACCGGCGCCGAGCGCCAGAACTGACACAACGAGGCGGGTACCGCTGCAAACACCAGCACAACCAAGGCCCGTGACCATCGGGTCTTCATACTTGAACTCCACCCGGTCACCCGCGCACGCCCTGTCGGCCAAACCGGCCGATGCGGCGCGGGCACTCCACTTCCCTTTCGGCAGCGCCCCGGCGTTCATGAGTCGCCAGCGCCTCTACCCGCCGTATGGATTGGCGGCCAGCGCCGTTGCCACGGCGCGGCAGGGGGCGCAGCATGGCAACGTGCCCTCAGCGACCCTCCCGTCGCGATGCGACATCGCTCGCGGACCGCCGGCGGGCCGCCCGGGCGGCTGACCAATCCCTACCAACGCTAAACGAAGACACGTTCCACGTCCAGGAAGGGCAACAGCCGTCAGCCAGCTTCGAAACTTCAACCTGTGATCTACAGAACCACCACACTGCCGATTGAGCTACAGAGGCACATCAACCAAGCGAACGGCCCTGCAAACCCCAGCAGCAGGTCCGATCCGCCGGCCACCATCTTGATCGCCCACCGGCACCGGGCCAATACTCGCCTTGCGGGTACAAGCCCGAACCGGCACCCGCCGCTGCCGCGAGAGGACGATCATTGTGGCAGGCCAAACAGCCTACCGCCTGCCGTTGGCCCACCGCGACGGTTATGGGCGAGCGATCGGTGTCGATATGATCGTCCTCTGCACCACAGACCGAGTGCCCAAGTAGCGAAGCCACGGGTAGAGTACACGAATGGCGTTCAACCCAGGCATCACCGGGCGGTTGCGTCGCGATGCTGCGAGCAAGCCTTCTCTGATCCACATTTGTACGGGGTCCGGCCGTGGCACGGTACGACCAGTCTGCAATGGCTTTACCCTTATCGAATTGCTCGTTGTGGTGGCGATCATTGCTCTGCTGATCGCCATTCTCCTGCCGGCGCTCGGAAAGGCCCGATACCAGGCCCGACTGGCCGTCTGCGCAAGCCATCTCCGCCAGATCGGCACGGGCATTCACCTCTACGCCAATGCCAACGGCGTCATACCCCACGGGCCAGACGTTCAGCCGCTTGGACCGTTTCTCGAAGCCAACGACGGCAGCGTGGCCACCAACCAGATATGGACCGGACCGCAGCAGCCCTCGCAGCAGCAGATGGCGCTGGGCCTGCTGCTCGAGCGTGCCGTGACCTGCCCGCCGATTTTCTACTGCCCCGGCGACGACACCAACGACCCTCAGGAAGAACTGGCCAAGGTCAACCAACAGGCGATGGCGCCGGCCTTCAGTTCCTATCTTTACCGCCAGCTCGATGAGATCAGCGGTTCGGGCCAGATCGAGGACCTCGGCACCAACGGCGAGGGCAGATTGGCAGTAGCCCTGGTGATGGACCTGAACTCGGTCATCACGGTCGACCCCGCATACGCCCGCAGCAACCACAGACGGCGTGACGTCAACATCCTTTGTGTTGACGCGTCGGTCTCGCGCTTCAGCAACCAGCGGGACGAGTTTTCACTTCGCGATCAGGACCTGATCGATCTCCAGGCCCGACGGGATGACATCCTTCGCACCGCCGATGACCGGTGCTGGAGCGGTCAGGCCAATTGAGATTCTATCGGGCGGTAGCCTGCTCGCGCAGCGCGACGCGGGGCGATCGCTTTGCCCTCCCCATCCGACCCGGCGACCGCGACAAAGCGGAGACGTGGTGTGCCCCGTCCCAGACGCCCTGGGTGAAATGAGCCAGCGTCCGGAAGCCGGTAATTCCGGAAAAACCATTCCTACGACGGAACCAACCTGACCAGCCGCGAAGCTGGATCCGATAAAGACCCACCCATTACCCGTTCCGCCTCCGCTGGCCGACGGGGGGCGTGAGCGGATGCCCGTGACGTGTCAACTTAGAGAACATCTGCCGCAAAAACCGGTTTGGCTGCTGCTGGTTTGTATTCCATATATGAGGAAGAGGCGCTCGGCGGGTCACAACGCAGGTGCCTGAGCGGCGGCAGTGCGTCGTCGCCGTACGTACGGGTGACGTGTGGCCCAATGAACGTCGCGGCACGCGTGGGTCGGGGCATCGATGTCCTCGCCAGGTGGAGACGCGTGCCGGGGAGTGGAGATGTTATCGGTATGGCCTCGACCCATCGGCGCTGGGCGCCGATGGACCCGCGCGGAGTTGGATCGGCTTGCTGACCGGATCGACGTCGATAGCCTACGCCGTAAACACGGCCGACAAGATTATCGCGCCCTGAGCGTGGCTTTAGAAGCGTACGGGCGCGACCGCAACGCCATGTTGATCGCTACGACGCGGAACGTCAGCGCGACCGACCGTCGGCTTCCTGTTCGAGCAGCGGCTGGTGCCGAGTGTGAGCTGTCGCATCCGACATCAGGTGATCGACGTTTTCGCCGAAGATTTATCTCAGGACGGCGATCGGGTCAGACCGCTCGTAAGCCATCGCGCGTCGGCTGCCGAGACGGGCGCCCGGGCGCTCGCGTGATACGGCCGACGTTGCATCGTGGTGTAGCTCAACGGAGCGCCCGGTACCTAACACAATGCCAACTGGGCTGCTTCGCCGTCCTTCGGGGAGTCGTTCTGGCGATGTTGCTGCTTACTGCCGGATGTGCCGTGCCACAGAGCCCGGGGAAGGGCACGTTGACGAACCTGGTGGAGGCCAATTCGGGACGACATTATTGGCTCTATCTGCCGGCGCAGTATCCGGACCAGGGATCGCCGAGCAAGACCGCAAAAGATCGGCCACTGGTGGTGACCCTGCACGGCATGAAGCCGTTCGACAGTTGTAGCGCCCAGATCCGCGAGTGGCAGCAGCAGGCCGACGCCTATGGCCTGATCGTCTGTGCGCCCGATCTGCATACGTCCGATCTCTTCATGGAGCTGCCTCTCAGGCACGTCCATTCCTATGTCGAACGAGATGAGCGGATGATCCTGGATATGATGGACCAGGTTCTTACCCGAACCGGCGCCGACCCGAACCGCGTGCTGATTACGAGTTGGTCGTCGGGCGGATACCTCGCCCATTACGTGCTCAATCGCCACCCCGAGCGGTTCGCATGCCTGGCGGTGCGGCAATCGAATTTCTCGGCCGGCATCCTCGACCCGCAGCAGATCCGCCAGTACCCCCGGTACCCCGACACCCCGATCGCCATCTTTTTCGGCCAGAACGATCTGGTCATATGCCGCAACGAGTCCAGAGCTGCCATCGCCTGGTATCGCGAGCACGGGTTTCGGCAAGTTGAGGCCTACAGCGTGCAAGGGCTGGGCCACGAACGGACGCCCGAGACGGCTGCCAGCTTCTTCGCGCGGGTCTGTCGGTTCCAACCGCTGGACAAGGCGCTGGCGCAGCGCAGCCTCGCCCGCGTCCGCACACAGCCGGTTGCTTTGGCCTCGGCCCAGCCCACAGCGGCTGAGGCCGTAGCCCCCTCAGGCGCCAACCCACACCGCCAGCAGCCCGCCAGGCCGGAGCACGCCTACTCCGGGACCGACGCCCTCGGGACACTCACTGCCCTCAATGCCGAGAAACAGCCCGGAGGTTAGCATCATGCCCAGTTCGCCTCATCAGATCGCGCCGTCCCGCCTGCACGGCCCCGTGCAGATCACTCAATGTCCATGTGAGCAACCCGATTGTCAGGGATTGCGCAACGGCGAGACCATCTGGACACCCCGCCGCTTGCCAAACATCACGAACGCGATCGCAAGAGGCCGCCTGCCCTTGTTGGGCGCAGTGCTGATCGCGCTGCTGGCCGGCTGCGCCTCAGACCTATCCACACCGAGAGTGATCTTTCTCGACGGCGCTGGTTGGTATACCGGTGACGGCCCGGTACGCGCGGGCCTCCACAAGGCAGGCTTTGACGGACCGGTCGAGCGGTTCGGCTGGGCCAGCGGACTGGGACCTCTGCACGACCATCTGGTAGTCGGCCCGAGTCACCCGCGAACCGGCG
>Ga0315553_10002743_pt1 | contig 14020 bp, 16 predicted proteins | sample SalMarSW160140MG_FD_203099 | JGI IMG/M metagenome (GOLD analysis project Ga0315553, IMG submission 203099) | Salt marsh sediment microbial communities from the Plum Island Ecosystem LTER, Massachusetts, United States - Salt Marsh Sediment SW1601-40 ... | reverse complement strand
TACCCATTGACAGATACTTCATTTCTACATTGGGCAGGCGAAGAGCCTTGATCTTCTCGAAGAGCTGTCTCGTTTTTATAAAGTAAGGACGTGAATTTTCAGGATCCCCGAACCTTGGTCCCATGGTCATGAGGCCCATAATTCTAATATGGCTCAACGAGGAGATCGCCTCCACAAGAGGAGTGACTTCCTCGGGCAAGGCTCCATGTTTTTGCTCTTCCTCACCGCTGTTGACCTCAATTAGAACGGGCATGACTTTACCAGCCCGCTCGCAGCATTTTTCAATCTCCTGGGCCAATCTGAGGGAATCCACTGATTCAATCATGTCGAAGATCTCTGCCGCCTTTTTCACCTTATTCCTCTGTAGGTGACCGATGAAGTGCCACTCCGGGTTCCCTACCACCTCATTGACCACCAACGCATCCTGGAGATAGTTCTCTCCCACCATAGTAACGCCTGCCTTTACCGCCCTCGATATCTCATCGGCATTCCGTTCCTTGGCAGCGGCAAGCAGGGTTACGCCCTGTGGAAGCTCTCTGAGCAGCAGCTTCACATTCTCCTCTATCATCTGTTCCACCTCTAGGCGATAGTGTATTGTTAATCTAAGCCCTTTGCTTCTCGTTGTTCCTTGAAAATCTTCATCTCCATTCGCGAAGCGCTCAAGGCATTCCGGACTTGCTTATCCCGCCTGTGCCTGATTGTCGGCAATCGAATGCTCATTACCTTTGGACAGGAGCGCGGCAACGGGGCACACCTCTACACAGGCGTAACATTGCTCACAGATATCCATTGCCTTATCCTCTTGTCCAAAAAAGCTTATCACGGTATCGAGCCCCCTTCGCGCAAAGCTTATCATAGGTTGACCGTTCTTCTCCCTGCATACGAACACGCATCTCCCGCATAACACACACCTGTCGGGAACATGCCGAATGTAAGGGTGGTCCTCCTCTATGCGCACTTCTCTTTCTATCTTCTCCAGCCTCTTGAGCTTGAGCCCGAATTGCAGGTGTTTGGCGATCCTTTGAAGCTCACATCTTCGGTTGGCCGGACAGTTCTTGCAGTCGACATGGTGAACGGAGAGCAGCAACTCAAAGGCAGTTCTCTGGAGCCTTCTCACACGCTCCGTACCGGTCTTGACGACCATGCCTTCCCGTATCCTCACACTGCAGGAGGTTACAGGCTGCCGATAGCCCTCGATTTCAACAAAGCAAAGTCTGCATGAACTCGGTGGATCTTCCATCTCCTTGAGGTAACAGAGATTGGGGATGTAGATCCCATTGTCCAAACAGGCTTGAAGCAGCGTCATGCCCTCCTGGGCTTCGATCTCCCTGCCATCAACTATCAATTTTACCATGCCTTAGCCTTCCTTTGGTCGCTCGATTCGAGGGGCGAGTTCAGGCGGAGAAACCTTTCTGACCGCATCGTATTCAACCGGGCATGCAGTCATACATTCCCCGCACTTCACGCATAATGTCTGGTCAATGGCCTTCTTCCTGTTTGAGGTGGTAAATATTGACTCCGTGGGACAGCTCCCAACGCAGGCATCACATCCCCTGGCGCACCGATCTAAATCGATAAAATATGCCGTTAATGTCCTGCACATCATGGCAGGGCATCGCTTCTCGTTGATATGTGCCTCGTATTCATCCCTGAAATATCTGGTGCTTGTTAATACAGGATTAGGGGCTGTTTTGCCCAGCCCGCACAGAGACCCTTCCTTTATGTCCAGGCTCAAATCCTCGAGGAGATCTATGTCGCCTTTCCGGCCCTCGCCTTTCGTGATCCTTTCTAAGATGTTTAATAGATGTCTCGTCCCGATCCTGCAAAAGGTACATTTACCACAGGACTCGTTCTGGGTGAAGTCAACGAAATATCGCGCCACATCGATCATACATGTGTCCTCATCCATCACCACCATACCACCTGAACCCATCATAGCGCCGGCTTGGGTGAGGGAGTCGAACTCGATTGGAGTATCGAGAATCTCCTCAGGGAGACATCCCCCGGAGGGGCCTCCGATCTGAACCGCTCTAAATTTCTTTTTCTTCGGGATGCCTCCGCAGACGTCAAAGATAAGCCTCCTGAGTGTAATCCCCATGGGGATCTCAACGAGGCCTGCATGCACAATGCTCCCCACAACGGAGAAAATCGCGGTCCCAGGGCTTTCCTCTGTTCCTATCCCATGAAACCAGGCTCCATTTCTCTCAAGTATCGGGGCAATGGAGCCAAAGGTCTTCACGTTATTAATCACTGTAGGCTTCCCCCACAAACCCCTCTGGGAGGGGTAGGGTGGTCTGGGATGGGGCATTCCCCGTTCGCCTTGGATTGACTGGATAAGTGCCGTTTCTTCTCCGCATACAAATGCCCCCGAGCCTTGAAACACCTCGATCTCCAGATCAAAGCTAGTCCCGAGTATTTCTTTCCCTAAGATTGTGAGTTCCCTTGCCTGTGCGATTGCCCTTTTCACGATTTTTACTGCAAGGGGATATTCCGCTCTCACATAGATGATTGCCCGTTGAGCCCCTACTGTATAAGCGCATATGGCTATGCCCTCGATCACCTGATGGGGATTACTCTCGAGGATAGCTCTATCCATGTACGCGCCTGGATCTCCCTCGTCTCCATTACAGATGACGAATCTCTCAGGTTCCTCGGCGTTTTTCACCATTGCCCACTTTACCGCTGTCTGAAATCCCGCACCGCCTCTTCCCCTGAGGCCTGATTCTCGAATCTCACCGAGGATCTTGTCCTGGGGAAAGGAGAGGGTCTTGGCAAATCTCGAGTATCCTCCCTTCGCGATATAGTGATAGATATCCTCTGGATCAATGAGCCCACAGTGGGCCATGAGGATCCTCTCCTCACTGTGAAATCGTGAAAATTCCTTCACCGTGGGAATGAGATCATTCTCCTCCATGGCACCGAGAACATACTCGAAGAGGGGATCACCCTCTTCGAAGAACGCCTTTACCAGCGTCTTGGCCTTTCCAGGGGTCATTTCATGGTAGAGGATAGGGGGAAATCCAGGGTTCTCAACCATAACGAGTGGTTCAGCATAGCAGTGCCCGAGACATCCCACGGGGATAATGCGGGCCTCTATCCCTCGTTCCTTCAGGGTATCCTCAAAGGCCTTCTTAACCTCCATAGCGCCGGAAGCCAGACCGCATGTGGCCATGCCGATGTAAATGTTTGGATGGGTATTGCTCCTGAGTTCCCCTATACGCCGTTCTGCTTCCTCCCGGATGGGTGAGAATAGCTCATAGGCCGATTTTTTACTGGTTTGATTCACCTCGCTGCTTTTCCCTTTGTTGTCGTTCCTTTTCTATCTCAAAACCCAGGATCAGCCCCTCTACCTTACTGGGAGCCATATGCCCATGCACGGTCTCATCGACTATCGCCACGGGAGCCAATGCGCAACATCCCACGCAGGCAACCTTGTCTATGCTAAATTCCCTGTCGTGTGTCGTTTCTCCTGCCTTGATCTCGAGTTTTCGTTCGAAGTTCTCCAGGATTATATCGCCACCCTTCACATGGCAGGCCGTTCCGAGGCATACCTTGATTTGATGTTTCCCAGGAGGGTGAAATCTGAACTGATTGTAAAAGGTAGCGACGCCATAGACCTCACACGTGGAGATATTTAGATGATTTGCCACCATCTTCAGTGCCAAGGGGGCCAAGTAATGATGCCGTTCCTGGATTTTTTGTAATATGGGCATGAGATCGCCCCTATGGCGGCCAAAACCTTCCAGCATCGAGCCTATGTCGAGAAACATAGCCTCATCTTCTTGCTCGATTTCTGGTCGATAATGCACTTCCATACCCTTATAAAAAAACACGTTATAATATTTAACTACTTTTTTAATTTCAAGGATAATTATCTGATTTGTTCTCGTTGGCCTCGAGCCAGACTTTAATAGTGCCGAAATCATCCCTCAGCCTTCGCATGGCTTGCCCTCTATGGCTCACATCGCTCTTCTCTTTTTCCGATAGCTGAGCGAATGTTCTTCTAAGGGGTGAATACAAGAATAGGGAATCATACCCAAAGCCATTCACTCCACGAGCTTCACGGGCGATCTCGCCGTCGCACCGACCAGTGTAGATCCTTGTTTGTCCTGATGGTTTTGCAACGGCGATAGCACACACAAAGCCCGCATGTCTGTTGACCTGTCCCCTCATGGCATCGAGAAGTTTACGGTTGTTGCCAGCATCATCGGATGGCTCACCCCCATAGCGTGCAGAGAAGATCCCCGGAGCCCCGTTTAATGCCTCCACCTCAAGTCCGGAGTCATCGGCAATCGCAGGAATTCCCAGCATTCTCGCAGCATATCGTGCCTTCTCCTTTGCGATTTCCTCAAAGGAAGTGCCCACTTCCTTTACCTCGGGAAGATCATCGAATTCTGCAAGCGTCCGAATTGCAACAGGAAAGCCCTTGAACAGCAGGGCGTATTCCCTCTTTTTCCCCGTATTACGGGTTGCTAGGACCAGGGTTACTTTCGCCATAAGCCGCATGCCTGTATGGAGATAAACAGACCAATATTTTCGGTTCCAAACAAAATGATGTTTCTGACCTTACTACGCCTTGTTTACCATATATCACTTGATTATCCATGCAAAGCTTTTTATAAAATGACTCAATATTTCTTAGCGTCAAATCGGCTGTTCAAGATTACCTATGGGCACAGAAAAGACATTTGTCATCGGGGATATTCACGGTTGTTTGGGGATGCTCAAGAGGTTAATCGATAAGATACCCTGGGACCCATCCAAGGATAGACTTATATTCATTGGCGACTACATAGACAGGGGAGAGGATTCTCGAGGCGTCATTGAGTTCGTAAAAACAATTAAACAAAATTTCCAGAACGTTCAATGTCTTATCGGAAATCATGAATATATGCTGCTTGACTATTTATCCGGGAAGGATCTCCAGACCTACATTTTAAATGGTGGCGGAGCTACCCTCATGAGCTATGATAGGGCAAGACAGAATAAGGATGATCCCCTCATCCCAACCGCCCACCTCGAGTTTTTATCCTCGCTTTTGCCAATGATCGAACTCGACAACTACTATATCGTGCACGCTGGCTTTCGACCCCACGTTCCCATTGAAGATCAAGAGCTCTTTGATATGCTCTGGATTCGAAACGAATTTTTACTCTCCGAATATAATTTCGGTAAGGTAGTAATATTCGGGCATACCCCACTTAACAACCCCGTAGTGATGAAAAATAAGATAGGGATTGACACAGGAGCAGTATTTGGTAATCGGTTAACATGCCTTGAGCTCCCGGAGATACGGTTTCATTCAGTTGAACCGTAAGGCCTTTCCGATTGTCCAAGCGAGACACTCTGACCATTGCAAGAGCCTCGATAGATGTGGAGCAGGTTACCCACCTTTTACCATGGTCCTTCTTTAGCCCAGAGATATCGCTCGATCTGCTTCTTTAGGGTATCCTTGACTTTCTATCATTTACAGGGTATTTTATCTTCGAATTGTGAGTCTAGGAAGCAATAGCCATCTAATCCAAACAATATCGGGAGGGACCTATTGATTGAGCTTGTCGTAAAAGGCGGACCCTTTATGTATCCTATCCTATTCTGTTCGATAGTGTCCCTTGCTATTTTCATAGAGCGGCTATGGCTCGTGAGACGCAAATCGGTGATACCAAGGGATTTCATCGTCAAGGTTGAAGAATTGGTGAAACGTAACAAGATATCCGATGCCGTTTTCCTCTGCCAGGGGAATGGTTCTTCAATTGCCAGGATCTTTCTCTCAGGCCTGAAAAACGTTGGAAGGGGAATGTGGCTGGTAAAGGAGGCTATAGAAGAGAAGGGAAGGAGGGAGGGAGTCATTCTGGAGAGGAATGTGGGGATTTTGCTAACCATAGCGAATCTAAGTCCCTTACTCGGTCTGCTGGGTACTGTTTCCGGAATGATAAAGACCTTCAATGCAATCTCAATTTATGGTGTGGGAGGCCCTGGTCCGCTTGCAGGCGGGATTGCCGAGGCATTAATCACCACTGCGACGGGCCTTCTCGTTGCGATTCCCACCTTGGTTGCCTATCGTTTCCTTACAGACAAAGCACAGGTCCTCATATTTGAAATGGAGGAAAGCTCGATAAGGCTCGTGGATATTATGGAAGGAAGCATGCAGGGTAATGCGGTTTAGTCAGCCAAAGAGGGAAGAAATCAGCCTTGGGGTGAGTATGGCACCTCTTATCGACATAGTATTTCTGCTGCTCATATTCTTTATGTTGACCTCGCATATCGAGATTATGCCAGGTATCGACATCGTATTGCCCCATATTGCGGAAAGGGGGTCGGATACATCGACTAACACTATGGTCGTAGCACTTGATCGAGAAGGAAATCATTATCTAAACAAGGAGAGGATAGAACTCACAGAGCTTTTCCGAAGGTTCAAGGAAATTGTCCAGCCGTCGAAAACAAACCTCATTTTGCAGGCCGATCGCGATGTGAAGCACGGTCAGGTGGTCATGGTAATGGATTTAGCCAAAAAGGCCGGGATCACCACTATTGTGATTGCAGCGCAGTGGGAAGCTGAAAAGATCTTTTAGGATGAGAAAGACGTATATACTATATGCTGTATTGCTTTGCCTTGTGGCAGTCCTCTTGTTCGTGTGGATGAGCTTCGGGCAGAACGGCCTCTTTGATCTCTGTAACATGCAGACAAAGAAGCAAGAGAACGTCATTATCCTGAAAGATCTGAGGGCCAAAAATATGCTTCTTGCATCTGAGATCAGGCGTTTGAGAGAGGACTCGAAATACTTTGAATCAGTAGCCCGTAAAGAACTAGGCCTGGTCAGGGAAAATGAAATAATCTATCGGGTTAAGGAAGGTGAAAGGGGTACTCTTACAAGAGCTATCCAGGGCGAATAGGAAACGTGGCAAAAGAAACGGTAAGTTTGAAAGGAGTCAAACATGGCAGGACTAGACGACATTTACGATGAGGTTGTTGACAAGATCGCAACACCGAAGGCGAGGCTTCTGCTTGTTGAGACACTAAAGAAGGAGGGAAAGCCGCGCTCCGTGATACATGCATGCAAAAAGGTTCTAGAAATCTTTCCGGACGACCTTCATATAAGAAGGCTGTTAGCCGAGACCTATTTCGATGAAGGATCACTGGATCTTGCGGAAATGGAATTAAATAAAATAGCTCAACAAATAAAAGAGTTATCCGATATTTTTAAATTTTTATCTGATTTATTTATAAGGAAAAATAAGCTCGACGATGCGATATACTCCCTTCAGCTATACCTGGCACATAACCAAGGAGATCAAGAAGCAACCGATCTTTTGGCAGAGATCAGCCAGTCTAGAGAAGAGCCATCTGCTTTGCCTACATCTACCTTGGCGGAGCTCTATTACGAGCAGGGCGAGCTCGATGAGGCGATCAAGGTGTATGAACAGGTCGTTGCCTCTTCCCCGGCTGATGAGAAGGCCAAGCACAGACTCTCTGCACTCAAAGGGGGAAAGGGAGCTCAAGAGGAAAAAATGGAGACAGCGCCATCAGTAAGAGAAAGTAAATTAAAGCTTCTAGAAATTTTGGAAAGGTGGCTGGCTGCCGTTGAGCAAAGGAAGACGGATGCCCTGGAAGCCCAGGCTTAGGACAAAAAAGGGCAGGGGGCAGGGCAATGCTTATGTAGGAGGAGAACTTATATCGATGTATACAACAGCGGATTTCAGAACGGGACACAAGATAGAATTGGAAGGAAAGCCTTTCATCATCATAGAGTTTCTACACGTAAAGCCTGGCAAAGGCGGGGCATTCGTGAGAACGAAGCTAAAAAATATGCTTACCGGACAAGTACTGGAGAAGACATTTCGCGCAGGAGAGAAGGTGGCATCGCCCAACATCCAAGAAAAGGAAATGCAGTACCTCTATCAAGACAAAGATCATTATTGGTTCATGGATACAGCTACATTCGATCAAGTCTTTGTAACGGCCGAACAGCTTGCTGACAATCATAACTTTTTAAAGGAAAATACCAATATCAAGGCGCTGATATACAATGAAGAGATAGTGGATATAGAGATTCCCAATTTCGTTGAACTCGAAGTAGTAGAGACCGAGCCAGGCATCAAGGGAAATACAGTGACCGGCGGCACCAAACCAGCCACCCTGGAGTCGGGAGGAGTGATTCAGGTTCCGCTTTTTGTGAATATCGGCGATACGGTCAGGGTAGACACACGTACAAGGGAATACCTAGAAAGGGTATAAATGGATGTTGCATTTAACTTTATGGCCACAGGCATAGGGAGCGTACCCTTTCTTGATGTGGAGGGCACCTGTAAGGGTATTCTTGAACTCTGCCCGGATATCCCGTTCTGGCCTCAATTCGTTAAACGAAGCCCCTTAGAGGATATGGCTATTCAAGCGAGCCAGGGGCTTCCGTTGCTTAAACTGAATCCTGAAAGCGGATCCATGTATCTGGACACCTCGGATAATCAAGAGGATGAACTCACCTGCTTTTATGAGCATTTCATGGCAGAGGATATCGATTATTTCGCCATCGATCACGAGCACGCATCTGGTCTGTATACGCTTCTCGATATGATCCGTAAGAGTCCTAACACCTATGGACCATATATCAAGGGGCAGATTGCGGGCCCCATTACCTTTGCGGGAGGCCTGATGGATACAACGGGCCGATCCGCCCTTTACAAGAGCGAGATCATGGACGTAATTGTCAAAGGCCTAGCAATCAAGGCATTGTGGCTGGTGAAGGCAATGTCCATAAAAGACAAAAGTACAATACTTTTTCTAGATGAGCCATACCTTTCCGGATATGGCTCGGCCTTCACGCCGATACAGCGGCATGAGGTTATCTCCCATATCAGGGAAATTATAGATTACCTGCGCGCTAGGAGCAATGCCATACTAGGGATCCACTGCTGCGGAAACACGGACTGGTCCATGATTATCGAAACAGGGGTTGATATCGTAAGTTTTGATGCCGTTGAGTATTTAGACTACTTCTTGCTCTACAAAAATGATATCAAACGGCTTCTGCTAAATGGCGGGGCTATTGCATGGGGAGTGGTTCCCACCGTATCCTTTAGCGGCAAAGAGACTATCGGAGATCTGAAAGCGAGATTGGAAGAGGGGCTCAATAGATTCTATGATTGGGGGCTCGATAGGGAGATGGTGGCTGAGAGATCCCTTATTACACCGGCTTGTGGTGTAGGCTCAATAGAACCATCTCTGGCTGACAGGATATTCGAACTGCTTTCCGGCTTATCCAATACAATCCTCCATCAAAGCCGCTAGGTTTTCATCTTAGCATTTTTACTTCAGGATTATAGGTGAAAGAACGCGTTATTTATGCGTAGTTTCTTAAGAGAGGTCGAAGGCGGAGTTTTCCTTTGCTGCCTCTATCTGCAAAGCCGCGGCCTTCTCCTTGACGATATCCTGACACAGAATTACCATCTTGATCATATCGCTATCCTTTCTCTCGGGGGCATGATGAAAGAGGATGAGCTTCTTAACGTTGGCCTTTAAGGCAAGATCAATGGCTGAAAGGTAATCGGAGTGCCCCCAGCCCCTGTGCCCGGATATCTCCTCGGGTGTATAGTGGCTGTCGTGGATCAGGACATCCGCTCCTTCGCAAAACGCCACGTACCTATCGAGTGATCCATTATCATTGCCGATCTCGTTGTCTGTGAGAAAGACAAGGGTTTTATCTCCCTCACGAAAGCGAAATCCCAGGCCTCCTTGCGGGTGTTGGAGGGGAACGGTATCTATTGCAGCGCCGTCGATTTCAAGGTAGCCATTGCTCAATTTATCGATGAACTGTATGTCGGCATTCAGTTCTTCAAACCGAATGGGGAAAAAACCATCTCCCATCTTATTATCAAAGCTATATCTGAGCCCTTTCATGCACTGGCTGTAACCATCGACAAGGATCCTCGTTGAGGATTTATAGATCGGAGGGAAAAAGGGGAAGCCGAAGACATGATCCCAGTGTATATGAGTGATAAGGAGGTAAAGCTCTATCTCATCGCCATGGGCCTCAAGCTCGTCACCAAGGGCACGAATGCCGGTCCCGGCATCGACAATAACCTTTTTCCCTCCTGCGAGATCTATCTCCAAACACGTTGTATTCCCCCCATAGATGATGGTATCCTTTCCGGGAACGGGGGTAGACCCTCTTGTCCCCCAAAACTTGACTCTCATCCATTTCCCTCTGTTTGATATGTAGATTTTTTTTGATTATCTTTGATACTGTGAAAACGCTTATTTTGAGGGCAATGCTCCATATGTAGGCCCCTCAAGGATTTCAGGCTACATGATTGACTTTTGTGTGTCAACTCAAAAAACGGATACGAAGGTGCAGCTGATCGAGAAGGCCTTGAAGGTGCTCGCTCCTCACCGTGTGAGCTGCCGTCTCTGTCCAAGGGCCTGTAGCGTGAATAGACAGATGGGAGAGAGGGGATTCTGTGGCATAGGGGAACTGCCCATAGTCTCACATAGCTGCCTCCACCTTGGAGAAGAGCCGCCGCTAAGCGGCTACTACGACTATAAGAGAAATGTGGGAACGGGCTCCAGATCGTCAGGATCTGGGGCGATCTTCTTTGCGGGTTGTAACCTGAAATGCTGCTTTTGCCAGAATTATCAGATCAGTCATCAAATTCACGGATCCGTCACCTCCATCGATGCGTTAGCCTCCTGCATGATTTCCTTACAAGAAAAGGGGGCGTTGAATATCAACCTTGTCACGCCTACTCATGTTATTTTACCCGTTCTCGAAGCGCTGAAGATTGCCTTTTCTCGCGGATTGAAACTACCCCTTGTCTGCAATACGAGCGCCTATGAATCATATGAAACCATGGCGCAGCTCTCAGGCATCGTTGACATCTACCTCCCTGACTTCAAGTATTTCAGCAAGGAGACAGCCCGGAGGTTCTCAGGCGCACCTGACTATCCCGAACGGGCGTCAGAGGCCATAAAGGAGATGTATGCTCAAAAGGGAAATCTCGAGCTTGACGAAGAGGGAAATGCGCGGAAGGGGATGATCATCAGGCATTTGATATTACCCAATCATACAGAGGAATCGTGCTCTATCCTTGAGTGGATCGCCGCCAATCTCTCAACGCAAGTTCCCGTAAGCCTGATGAGCCAGTACTATCCGTGCACTACGGTTCCGGATGAGATAAATAGGAAGATCACCGCTGAAGAGTACGAAAGGGTACTCGCAAGGGCAGAGGAGCTCGGGTTTGAAAACCTCTATATACAACCCTTTGCCTTCGAACCCTATGACCATTTGCTCCCGGATTTCGAAAGAGATGATCCTTTTTCCTGGAGCAACCGTGAACCTTGAGGCTGCTGATAAGGCGGAGAAAGTTCGTCTTCCGGGTGCAATAGTGCAGATATTGTGCTATAAGCAACACCCGGAAGAGTAGTGTTTACGATTTACTGATCCATTATAGCCCTTAGGAAATTATTGAGAAAGGAGATAGGTGATGAGCAATGAGGTGCTGGATGGATTAAGGGAGGTTGATGGAATTGCAGTGACCACCCTTATGGATAACTATGTTGATGTGCTCCTGAGGAACTCCGCCGGGGTCAGGAGACCGCCCGTGGCGATTGGTGGAGAGATCCCAGCAGACACGTTGCTGGCAGAGCACGGTCTGTCGCTTTTAGTGGCAGTTGCCATAGGCGAAAGGACACACCACATCTTGTTTGATTGCGGCTACAGTAAGGTAGGCCTTCCCCATAATGTGGAAATGCTGGGAATAGACCTTGGGCAGATAGAGATTATTGTCCTAAGCCACGGCCACATGGACCATACAGGGGCCCTGTATCCCATCGCCGAGAGTCTGGGCAGATCGATCCCCTTGGTCCTTCATCCCGATGCATTTCTCTCGCCTCGTTATTTCGGACTCGAAGACGGGAGAAAACTTGTATTCCCCCAAACGATCTCACGGCATGAGATGGAGAAGAGGGGGATAGAGGTGCTTGAGAGGAGGAACCCATCGCTCATTGCTGAGGGCACCATTGCGGTCACAGGGGAGATAGAACGGGTAACGGACTTTGAAAAGGGGTTACCCAACGCCCTCGTTGAGAGAAACGGCGCCCTTGAACGTGATGACATCCTCGACGATCAGTCTATAGTGATCAAGCTTAAGGAAAAGGGATTGGTGGTTATCTCCGGGTGCGGTCATGCCGGTATCATCAACACCATGCTGTATGCCCGGAAGATCATAGGTATCAATACAATACATGCCGTATTGGGCGGTTTTCATCTCCAGGGGCCAGCCTTTGAGCCCATTGTAGAGCGGACAATTGCCGAATTTAAGGCAATCAAACCAAAAGTCACTGTCCCGATGCACTGCACGGGCTGGGAAGCCATCAAGAGATTTTCAGAGGAATTCCCCTTATCCTTTGTCCTCAACAGCGTTGGCACGAGGATCTCGTTGTAAGCGAGAAGTATACTCCATGAAGTACCTGATCTATCTCATGATCATAGTCTATGTGTTGAGCCCAATCGATTTGATACCCGAGTGGTTTGCAGGGCCCTTTGGCATCATTGACGACGTGATCGTCCTGGGAGGCCTGTACTGGTATTTCATCTATCGGCCTGCCAAGATGAGGGCCCACTACCAGAGATCCTATTATAGGGAAGGTCAGAGACAAAAGGGGGAAGGATTTCAGGAGAATAGCCAAAGGACCCAAGCAGGGAAGGGCTTCTCAAAAATGGATCCTTATGAGGTCTTGGGGGTTGCCAGAGGCGCCTCCATTGATGAGATCAAGAATGCCTACAGGAAGCTGGCCAACAAGTATCATCCGGATAAGGTAAACTATTTGGGAGATGAGTTCAAGGAACTGGCGAATAAAAGATTTAAGGAGATACAGGAGGCATACCAGGAGTTGGTGGAAAAATAGGAAAACAGGCGTTATCTAAATCCCGAGATAGGCCTCTCGTATATCTGTTGAGCCCTTTATCTCCTCTGAAGTGCCGTGAGCCTTTATCTGCCCTTCATGCATGATATAAACATAGTTGGCAGCATTGAGCGAGGCATCTGCATTTTGCTCTACCAATAGTAAGGTCAATCCTATTTCAACTTGTAATTTTTCAACAGTTTCAAAGATTTCTCCGACAAGTTTAGGTGCCAATCCTTGACTCGGTTCATCCAGCATTATAAGTCTTGGTTTAGACATAAGCGCCCTGGCAATAGTCACCATCTGTTGCTGCCCCCCACTCAGTGTACCTGCTTGCTGCTTATCTCTTTCCTTGAGAATAGGAAATAAAGAGTAAACAATATCAAGAGATTTATCGATATCTTTCAGGGCTTCTTTACGATAGGCTCCCATGATTAGATTTTCATAAACAGTCATTCCCCCAAAGAGATGCTTTCCTTCTGGAACCAGGGTGATACCTAAGTCTACCTTTTTATGGCTTGGCATATGGGTAATCTCTTGATCCTCGTAGATTATTTTTCCATCCCATGGTTCTACAGAGCCTAATACTGTGTTAAGGAGAGTTGATTTGCCGGCGCCATTAGGACCAAGAAGAGCTGTGATAGAACCCTTTTTAACATCCAGGCTTGGTTTCCATAGTACCTGCATAGGCCCATAACCAGATTCAAGATCCTCTAACCGTAACATACTATCCATCACTATCTTTCTCCTCTTTCCAAACTTCCGATTTCCATGTTTTTGCATCAGGAGGGCGGCCCAAGTAGACCTCAACTACTCTCGGATCAGTCAGGGCTTCCTCTGTCTTGGCATCAACTAATTTCGCGCCAAAATTCATTACCATTACTCGCTCAGCCAAACCAACCACTGCCCTCATGATGTGCTCTACCATAGATACTATGGCTATCCCTTCCTCCTCCTTTATCCTCTTGATGAACTGGACCATGTTGTCAATATCATTTGGATTCATTCCTGCCATGGCCTCGTCCATAAGGAGAAGTTTTGGCTTCATTGCCAGGGCTCTCGCAATTTCTACCATCTTTTTCTCTACTGGAGTTAATCCTCCTGCTTCTTTATCTTTAT
>Ga0315553_10002742_pt1 | contig 14020 bp, 16 predicted proteins | sample SalMarSW160140MG_FD_203099 | JGI IMG/M metagenome (GOLD analysis project Ga0315553, IMG submission 203099) | Salt marsh sediment microbial communities from the Plum Island Ecosystem LTER, Massachusetts, United States - Salt Marsh Sediment SW1601-40 ... | reverse complement strand
ATGTCGCCGTTCTTGTCGGCAAGCGCGTACCAGGAGGAGGCGCGGGCGGCGTTTTCGGGCACCCCCAGGCCGTTGGCATACAATTCGCCGATCAAGGTCTGGGCCGCGGCGTCGTCGGCCTCGGCGCGGGGCAGGGCGAGGGCGAGGGCGGTCAGATAGTAGCCGCGCTGATAGGCGCCGAAGGCCTCGTCAACAGGCAGCTGGGGGCCGAAGAACCGGCGCGAGATGTCGAGGGCCTGGTCGGTCTGCTCGGAGCCGGTGGCGACCGGCAGGGGCGGCGGCGGCTCGGTCGCCCGTTGGGCAAGGGCGGGGCCGGCCACCAGGGCCGCGGCAACCAGAAGGGAGGCGGGCCGGTTCATGCGGCCCCCCGGCGGCCGGTTCTGGCGAACGCGGCGAGGGCGGTGGCGGGACCGCCGGGGGCGTCCCAGACCGAGCCGCGCAGGGCGACGAACTCGCATTGCGGGTCGTCGGGGCCGGGGCCGGCGTCGCCGGCGTCACCGGCGAAGAAGACGGCCGGGACTTCGACGGCCTCGACCCACCAGCGGGCGATCTCGCGCAGTTTCTCGTCGGCGGGGGCGGTGCCCAGGGAGCCGAAGAAGACGTAATCGGCGCCCGCCTCGGCGGCCTGCATGGCGTCGTGGCGGCTGGCGATGGCGCCGGCCCCGACGATGAGGTCGGGTTTGAGGGAAGAGATCGCGGATTTGACCGCGTCAATGCCGCCGCTCACATGCACCCCGTCAGCGGCCAGGGTCCGGGCCAGGTCCGGCGCGTTGTCGAGGAGGGCGGCGGCGCCGTGGCGCTGGGCGATGGGGATGAGCGCTCTGGCGCGCGCTTCGTAAGCGGCCGGGTCGGAGGCGCCGCGCTGGATGAGGCAGGCGGCGACCGGCGCCGCGCCGAGGGCGGAATCAAATGCGTCGGCGAAGTCGGCGCCGGGATCGGGCGGGGTGATCAGATAGAGCTCAGGCTGCATGACGGCCCCCGAAGCGCGCTATTTGCGGTCGAAATTGGGCGACAAAAGGTCCCCGCGCAAGGGGCCGGCGCGGTGAGCCCGGGCAGCGGCGCGCTCAGGACGCGGCGTAGATGGCGATGATCTTGCCGATGAGCGCCAGGGCTTCGGCGCGCGGACGCTGGAAGACGTTGCGGCCGATGATCGAGCCGAAGCCGCCGCCCTGGTGGATGGCGGCGACCTCCTCGAGCAGCGCGGCGTCGTCCTTGCGGGCGCCACCGGAGAAAATGACGATCCGCCGGCCGGCATAGGCGGCCTGTCGAATGTGCGCGATACGCTCGGGGAGGGTCGAGTTCGGCGCCCAGTCGGCATAGGCCGGGCCGGCGTTGGTGAGCTCGATATGGGCGGTGGGCGGCTTGAGCTTGATGACATGGGCGCCGACGGAAGCGGCGACATAGGCCGCATAGGCGCTCACGTCGAGGGCGGTCTCGCCGTCCTTGGTCAGGGTGCCGCCGCGCGGATAGGCCCAGATGAAGGTCGGCAGGGAAAGGGCGCGGGCCTCGGCGACCAGTTCGCGGGCTTCCTCGAGCATCTCCTCGAACTTGTCGGCACCCGGATAGATGGTCAGCCCGATCCCTTGGCAGCCCAGGCGCAGGGCGTCGCGGGGGGAGGCCATGATCGACTGGTCCTGGACTTTGGTGAGCACAGTGGCGGAGTTGAGCTTCAAGAGGCGCGGGACGCGGTCGAGGGCGAGCGGGGCGCACACCTCCATCATGCCGAGCGGGCAGGCGAAACCGCTGAGGCCCCCGTCGATGGCCAGCTGGACGTGATAGGCGGGGTCGTAGCCGTCGGGATTGGGGGCGAAGGAGGCGCCGGGGCCGTGTTCGACCCCCTGATCGACGGGCAGGATGACGAGCTTGCCGGTGCCGGCCAGCGCCCCGGCGTTGAGGAACCGGGCGAGATTGGCGATGAGGCCGGGGCTTTCGCCGGCGTAGTTGTCGAGAATGGCGGCGGTCTGGGACATCGGTTCGAACCCTATGCGGTTTTCAGCGCCTCGACGCCGGGCAGCGGGCGGCCCTCCATCCATTCCAGGAAGGCGCCGCCGGCGGCCGAAACATAGGTGAAATCCTCGGTGACGCCGGCCCGGGCGAGGGCGGCGACGGTGTCGCCGCCCCCGGCCACCGAGACCAGCTTGCCGGCCCTGGTGCGGGCGGCGGCGTAGCGGGCGATATCGAGAGTGGCGGCGTCGAAGGGGGGCATTTCGAAGACCCCCAGGGGGCCGTTCCACACGAGGGTCGCCGCCTCGTCGATGGCGCCCCTGATGCGATCGATCGAATGCGGGCCGACGTCGACAACCATGCCGTCGCCGTCGATCGCCTCGATGCCGTAGACGCGGCTGGGGGCGCCGGCCTCGAGGTGCCAGGCGACCACCCCGTCCACCGGCAGGATGATGGCGCAGTTGAGTTCGGCGGCGCGGTCGTAGATGCGCCGGGCGACATCCGCCTGGTCCTTCTCGCACAGCGAGCGGCCAATGCCGATGCCCTCGGCAAACAGGAAGGTGTTGGCCATGCCGCCACCGATGACCAGCGCCTCGACCTTTTCGACAAGGTGCTCGAGCACGGCGATCTTGGTGGACACCTTGGCGCCGCCGACGATGGCGATGACCGGCTTTTTCGGATGGCCGAGGCCGGCCTCCAGCGCCTCGAGCTCGGCCTGCATGGCGCGGCCGGCGGCGGCCGGCAGAAGATGGGCGATCGCTTCGGTGGAGGCGTGGGCCCGGTGGGCGGCGGAAAAGGCGTCGTTGACGTAGATGTCGCCCAGGGACGCCATGCGGGCGGCGAGGTCGGGGTCGTTGTTCGTCTCGCCGGGGTGAAAGCGCGTGTTCTGCAACAAGATCACGGCGCTCGGCTCGGCGTCGGCGATTGCCATTTTGGCGGCGGCGAGGTCGTTCCAGTCGGTGTCGACGAAGATCGCCTTGCGGCCGAGCGCCTTGTTGAGGGCGGGCAGGACCGTGGCGAGCGAAAATTCCGGGTCCGGGGCGCCCTTGGGGCGGCCGAAATGGCTCAGGATCACCGTCTTGCCGCCGGCCCCGGAGATTGCCTGGATAGTCGGCAGCGAGCGCTCGATGCGGGTCAGATCGGTGACTTTGCCGGCCTCGACCGGGACGTTGAAGTCGGCCCGCACGAGAACGGTTTTGCCGTGCAGATCGAAATCGTCGAGGGTGCGGAAGTCCGGCATGGCGGCGGTCAGAGGGTCTTGCCGACCGCGACGGCGACGTCGGCCATGCGGTTGGAGAAGCCCCATTCGTTGTCATACCAGCTCATCACGCGGACCAGGCGGTTGGAGATCACCTTGGTCTGGGCGGCGGCGAAATTCGACGAATGCGGGTCGTGGTTGAAATCGATCGAGACCTTGGGCTCGGGGTCGTAGTCGAGGATACCCTTGAGCGCGCCCTCGGCGGCGGCTTTGACCGCGTCGTTGACCGCCTCGACGGTGACGTCGCGGGCGGCGACGAACTTGAAGTCGACGGCCGAGACGTTGGGGGTCGGAACCCGGATCGCCGAGCCATCGAGCTTGCCGGCGAGTTCGGGCAGGACGATGCCGACGGCGCGGGCGGCCCCGGTCGAGGTGGGGATCATCGACATGGCGGCGGCGCGGGCCCGGTAGAGGTCCTTGTGCAGCGTGTCGAGGGTCGGCTGGTCGCCGGTATAGGAATGGATGGTGGTCATGTAGCCCATCTCGATGCCGAAGGCGTCGTTGAGGACCTTGGCGACCGGCACCAGGCAGTTGGTGGTGCACGAGCCGCAGGAGATCACCTTGTGCTCGGCACTTATGTCGGCGTGGTTGACGCCGTAGACGACGGTGATGTCGGCGCCCTTGGACGGCGCGGAGACGATGGTGCGGGCGGCGCCGGCCTCGAGATGGGCGGCGGCCTGGTCGCGGGCGGTGAAGCGGCCGGTGCATTCGAGCGCGATCTCGACGCCGAGTTCGGCCCAGGGAAGGGCCGCGGGGTCGCGCTCGGCAAGCGCCTTGATGGGGCCGCGCCCGATATCGATCGAGTCGCCCTTGACGGTGACCTCGCCGGGGAACTTGCCGTGCACCGAATCGTAGCGGATGAGGTGGGCGTTGGTCTCGACCGGGCCGAGATCGTTGAGCGCCACCACTTCGATGTCGGTGCGGCCGGATTCGAAAATGGCGCGCACGATGTTGCGTCCAATGCGGCCAAAGCCGTTGATCGCCACGCGTGTGGGCATGGGAGACTCCGTGGATCGTGGCCTGAGGGCCTCAGAATGTGCCTGGAGGCCTTTTACAGTTGGGCGAGGGCCGCATCAACGGCGGCGTCGACGGTGATTCCGAAATGCTCGTAGAGGGCCGGCGCCGGGGCGCTCTTGCCGAACCCTTGCATGCCCACAAACCGGCCGGTGTCGCCGATGAAGCGGCACCAGCCCATTTCAACTCCGGCTTCGATGGCGACCCGCGCCCTGGGGGCGGCGATGATTTCGGCCTGGTAATCTTCGGACTGGGCGGCGAAGCGCTCGAAGCTCGGTACCGAGACGACGCGGGCGTCGATCTTGCGGCCGGCCAGTTCGGCGCAGGCGGCGGCGGCGATGTGCAGTTCGGAGCCGGAGGCGAAGAACACGACCTCGGCGTCGGCGTCGCCGGTCAGAGTGTAGGCGCCGAGCGCGCTGAGATTGTCGGCCACATATTCCTTGCGCAGCGCCGGCAACCCCTGCCGCGACAGCGCGATGACCGAGGGGCCGGCGCGATCCTCGATGGCCAGCTGCCAGCATTCGGCGGTCTCGGTGGCGTCGGCGGGGCGGTAGACGGTGAGGCCCGGCATCGCCCGCAGCGCCGCCAGATGCTCGACGGGCTGGTGGGTGGGCCCGTCCTCGCCCAGCCCGATCGAATCGTGGGTCATCACGAAAATCGACGGGAAACCGGACAGGGCGGCGAGGCGAATGGAGGGGCGGCAGTAGTCGGTGAAGGTGAGAAACGAGCCGCCATAGGGGATGAGGCCGCCATGGGCGGTCATGCCGTTGAGGGCGGCCGCCATGGCATGCTCGCGGATGCCGAAATAGATGTAGCGGCCGGTGCGGTCGTCGGGGGTGAAGGGCTCGAGCTGGGAGGTTTTGGTGTTGTTCGAGCCGGTCAGATCGGCGGACCCGCCGATGGTTTCCGGCAGGGCGCCGTTGATCACTTCGAGGGCGTTCTGCGAGGAGACGCGGGTGGCGGCCTTGGGCTGCTCGTCGGCGAGCCTGTGCTTGAGCTCGTCGATGGACTTGCCGAAGGCGGTGTTGAGCTCGGCGTTGATGCGGCGCTCGAACTCGCCCCTCAAGTCGGCGTCGGCGGCGGCGAGCCGTTCCTGCCAGGCGACGCGCTGCTTGGTCGATCTGAGCCCGGCGAGCCGCCAGTCGTCGAGGATTTCGGTGGGGATTTCGAAGGGCGGGTAGGGCCAGCCGAGTTCTTCGCGAGCCGCCGCCACCTCCTCGGCGCCGAGGGCGGCGCCATGGACCTTGGAGGTGCCGGCCTTGTGCGGGGCGCCGTAGCCGATCGTGGTCTTGGCGGCGATCAGGGTCGGGCGGTCGGAACTCTTCGCGGCTTCCAAAGCGCCCGCGATGGCGTCGGGGTCGTGGCCGTCGATGGCGATTGTGTTCCAGCCGCTGGCGGTGAAACGGGCCTCCTGATCGGTGGAGTCCGACAGCGACACCGGACCGTCGATCGTGATCGAGTTGTTGTCCCAGATCACGATCAGCTTCGACAGTCTCTGGTGGCCGGCGAGCGCGATCGCCTCCTGGGAAATGCCCTCCATCAGGCAGCCGTCGCCGGCCAGCACGAAGGTGAAGTGATCGACCAGTTCCGGTCCGAACTCGGCGCGCAGCTTTTCTTCGGCGATGGCCATGCCGACGGCATTGCCCAGACCCTGGCCGAGTGGGCCGGTGGTGGTCTCGACGCCGGAGGAAAGCCAGTATTCGGGATGGCCGGGGGTCTTCGAGTCGAGCTGCCGGAAGTTCTCGATCTCCTCGATCGTCATGTCCTCGTAGCCGAGCAGATACAGGCTCGAATACAGCAGCATCGAGCCGTGGCCGGCGGAAAGAACGAACCGGTCGCGGTCGGGCCATTTGGGGGATTTCGGATCGAACTTCATGACCCGGGTGAACAACACCGTGGCGATGTCGGCGGCGCCCATCGGCAGGCCGGGATGGCCGCTCGCCGCTTTTTCCACGGCATCCATGGAGAGCGCGCGAATGGCATTGGCCATGGCGTCGTGTTTGGCTCGATCGGTCATCGCGTCACTGCCATTGTGGGAACGGTGCGGGGGTGGTTCGGGGCCGCTTCCGGATCGCTCGGGTCGGCCGGCGGGCAGCAATAGCAGGTCTTGGTGCGTAGTCAAATCCACCGCTGAGCGTGCCGGCGGGCACAAACGCGGTTGCTTTTCGAGTGCCGCATACGCTTAGCTAGCGAGGGGGCAGAATCATCCCGGTCGGGAGCGGAGAGCATGGCGGTGCAAGAGGAGTCCGGACCGAGCCCGCTGGATTCCGCGGTGTCCGGAATCGACGACGCCCTCAAGCGTCTGGAGCAAGGGGTGCGCGGTGCGGCCGAGCGCCTTGACGGTCTGGATGCGATCGAACGGGAGGCCAAGCGGCTGGCCAATGACCGCGCGCAACTGGCCAACGCCCTCGAACGGATGACGGCGCGCGCCAACCGGCTCGATCAGACGGCGGACGAGGTCTCCCGGCGGCTGATAGCGGCGATGGAAAAAGTGCGCGCCGCGCTGAGCAAGGAAGAGGGCTGAGCGCCATGGCGGAGGTCAGCATCGAGGTCAACGGCCGCAGCTACCGGATCGCGTGCGAAGACGGGCAGGAAGACCACGTCCAGGAGCTGGCGAAGTCGTTCGGGGTTTTTGTCGAGGGATTGAAGAACGAGTACCGGGAAGCCGGCGACGCCAGGCTGGCGGTGATGGCCGGCATCATGGCCATGGACGAGCTTGACGAGATCAAGCGCCGGGTCGGCGAGCTGGAGGCCGAGCTCAAGGGCCTCGGCGAGGCCGGAGAGGCGATGGGCCGCGAGCACGCCGAGCTGGAGAACGAATACGCCAGGCAGTTCGCGGCGCTGGCCGAGCGCATCCACACGCTGGCGGGCGAACTCGAACAGGCCGGCGTGGGCGGCGCCTGACCCGGCATTTTCCGAGCACGGCGGCGGGTTTGGTACGCTAAGCCTCGGGCTTGCGGGGCGCGGCGGCCGGTGCCGCCTCCTCGAATTCCGCGGGCAGCCGCGAGGCGAGCTCCTCCTCGATGCGGCGCAACTCCTCGATCGCCTCGCGAATGCGGCGGCGGTCGGGAATCGAAACCGCCACGTGGCGGCCGACGCGGCGCATTTCGCCGCCGCCCTGCTCTCCGCGATCCTGCAGGGACTCGAGGCGGAAATTCGGAACCGGGCGCATGAAGCCCTTCAGGTTCAGGTCCGGCATTTGCGTGCACTCGGCGGCATCGGCGAGCAGCAGATGGGTGTCTTCGGAGAGCAGGACGGTGTCGGGCTCGGCGGCCGACTGCAGGCGCGCGGCGAGATTCACCGGCGAGCCCAGGACGGTGTATTCGAGCCGGTGCTCGGAGCCGAAATTCCCCACGGTGCAATAGCCGGTCGCGATGCCCATGCGGACCCGGAGCGGCTTGGAGATGCCGTTCTCGTGCCAGACCTGTTCGAGCTCCTTGACCCGCTCGCACATTCTGAGCGCCATGTGGGCGCATTTGAGCGCGTCTTCGCGGTCGCCCTCGGTATCGGGATCGCCAAAGAAGATCAGGATCGCGTCGCCGATGAACTTGTCGATGGTGCCGCCGTAGTCGATGGCGATGTCCGACATTTCGGAGAGGTAGGTGTTGATGAAGAACGAAAGCCGCTCGGGCTCCATGCCGTCGGTGATGTCGGTGAACTTCTCGATATCGGAAAAGAAGATTGTCAGGTTCTTGCGCGCCAGGGGATCGGCGGCCTCGGATCTGCCGGAGAAGATCGAAGAATAGATCTGCGGGCTGAGATATTTGGCCAACCGATCGGCGATGCGTTCGAGCTCGCGGGTTTTTTCCTCGATCAGTTCCCGGTCGCGCAGCTTCTGCTCGAGCAGTTCCTCGCGTTCGCGCCTGAGCTCCCATTCGGCGGTGCGGTCGATGAACTGGCCCTGGACGCCGTTGAGATAGGTGAAGGAGGGGTCCTGGGTGCGGGTGGACAACAGCGAGTAGACGCAGTCCTTGCCATCGATCTTGATGGGGATCTGGGGAATGTAGACCCGCCCGTGCTCGGCGATCTGGGAGGCGAAATTCTCGATCGTTCCGGCGTCGACGCCGAGCTGCTCGAGGACGTCGGGGAAGAAGGCGTTGGAGACGTTGCCGAGCACCGGGAAGAAGGAGCGGAAATTGTCGTTGACCCTGAGGATCCTGAGGTCCGGGTCCGCGAAGTAGCAGGCGGTAATCGCGTTGCGGAAATTGAAAAAGCTCAAATCCACGATGTTGGCGCGGTTGAAGAGCTCCTCGATGATCATCGGCGCCTCCCTGGCAGGCCGCAGTGAGGACTATCGCGTTCGGGGCTGAGGCACTATATCGAATTTGCTGCCCGGTGCGTGCTGGATCACAAATCCCCGGGGCCTTATCGATCTCTCAGGGAGCTGTCCCTGGCGTGGCTCGTGGGCCGCACCATACGGCGCCCACCTACTCAGGTAGGTTCCCGGGATCGGCTATCCCACGGCCGGGCGGCATCCAAAAGAGGCGGTGCGCACCATGAGTGTTCCTCAAACGCAATCGGACGACATCTCGGCGACCAAGGCCGGGCTGCGCGAGCGGGCGCTGGCACGGCGGGAGGCGATCGGGGACGCGGCGCGCAAGCAGGCGGCCGAACGGGCGGTGGAGAACTTCTTTCGCGACGTGCCGGTCGAACTCGGCCAGACGATCTCGGCCTATTGGCCGATGCGCGGCGAAATCGACGTCAAGCCGCTGTTGAGCCGGCTGATGGACGAGGGCTGGCGGGTGTGTCTGCCGGTGGTGATGGGCGAGGACGAGCCGCTCGCGTTCCGGCGCTGGGAGGAAGGGGCGCCGCTTTACCCGGCGGGTTTCGGGATGCTCGAGCCCGGCGACGACGCGCCCGAGGCGGTGCCGGAAATTGTGGTGATGCCGCTTCTGGGTTTCGACCGGACCGGCACGCGGCTCGGCTATGGCGGCGCCTATTACGATCGGACGCTGGCGACGATAGAGCCGCGGCCGCTGCTTGTCGGCTACGCGTTCGCGGCCCAGGAGTTCGATACGATCCCGCGCGCCGAGCACGATATCGCTCTCGATCTGGTGGTCACCGAGACCGGGGTGGTGCGCTTCGCCGCCACGGCGGGCTAGGATCGCGGCATGCGGATCCTGTTTGTGGGCGACGTGATGGGCCGCGCCGGGCGGCAGGCGGTCACGCGCCATCTGCCGGGGCTGATCAGCGAATTCGGGATCGATTTCACCGTCGTCAACGGCGAGAACGCCACCCATGGGTTCGGGCTTTCCGAGGCGCATTTCAAGACGCTCGTCGACGCCGGGGCCGACGCGGTGAGCCTGGGCGACCACGCCTTCGACGTGCCGGAGACGCGCTCGTTCATCGAGCGTGAGCCGACCCTGATCCGGCCGGTCAACCTGCCCGAGGGAACGCCGGGACGCGGCGCCATGCTGTTGCCGGCCGGTGAAAGACAGGTGTTGGTCATTGCCGCCCAGGGGCGGGTGTTCATGGACCCGGTCGACGATCCGTTCCGGGCGGTGGAAGCGGCGGTCGCCGAGTGTCCGCTCGGCGAAAGCGCCGACGCGATCCTTGTCGATTTCCACTGCGAGGCGACCTCCGAGATCACCGCCATGGGGCGGTTTCTTGACGGTCGGGTGAGCGCGGTGGTCGGCACCCACACGCACGTGCCCACCGCCGACGCGCGCATTCTGGCGGCGGGGACGGGGTTCATCTCGGACGTCGGGATGTGCGGCGACTTCGATTCGGTGATCGGGATGGAGGCGGCCGAGCCGGTCAACAGGTTCGTGACGGGGCTCAAGAGCGAGCGGCTGACCCCGGCGGGCGGCGAGGCGACGGTGTGCGCGGTGGTGATCGAGACCGACGGGAAGACGGGGCTTTGCGCCTCGATCGAGCCGGTGCTGCGGGGCGGCGTGCTGGGCCCGAAAGGCAACGAGGGTCCGGACTGCTAAAGGTTTCGGGCGTGGCCGGTTACCAGTTTCATCAGTTCGTCGACCACGGCGTCGGTTTCCTCATTGGGGTGGCCGGCGGTCACGGCATGGCCGAGATAGGTCCAATAGGCGAGCCGGGCGAGTGGCCGCGCGCGGGGCCCCGGCACCCCGGCTTCGGTGAGAAGGCGGGCCATGATATCGGTGCGGCGGGCATCGACGGCAAGCAGCGCCCCGGCGACCTGTTCGTTGACTGTGCCCCAGGCGCGGAAGGCGAGCTCGAGCCGGCGCCGCGAAGCCAGGGTGCGACGCATCAGGGTCTCGAAGCGCTCGACAGGCGAGGCGATGTCGCCCAGGACCCGGTCGAGTGCGGCGAAGATCAGTTCGCGCCAGCGCGTGATGACGGCGGCCTCGAAATCGCCGAGATCGCGGAAGTGCCAGTAGAAGCTGCCCCGCGAAACACCGAGCCGCTTCGCCAGCGCCAGGGCGCTGAGGGCGGTGAAGCCCTCGTCCTCGAGCACCGCGAGGCCGAGGTCGGTCCAGTCGCGGCGGCGCAGTCGGTCGCGGGGGATGACGCGGGACATTCCATACACCTATGTATGGTAATTTGCGCGGGTGGGGAGTGAGCCTAACCATACAGCCATGTATGGTCAAGGACCGAACCAGGGCCGATGATGCCGCCGCCTGGATTGCCGACTGCCGGTTTGAGGATCGGATCGATGGTGCGGCGGCGGCGGCAATGCCAACCGCCAGGGCCGCCGTTCAGCGCGAGGAGCGGTTGGCGAAACCGGTCGGCGCGACGATCAGGAAAATCAGGGCGCCCAGCGCCGCGATCCCCGCCGCCGGCGGGATGGCGGCCATGAGCGCGACGATGGCGAACGCGCCGATCACCACCCAATGGCCCGGATAGCCGATGTCGCGCAGCCGTTTGGCCTGCAACACGATCAGCGAATAGGCGATGGCGAGGCTGGCGAGGATGTAGACGGTCATCGCCGGCCCGGGTTGCGCCTCGCCGGCGCTCACCATCAGGCGAAGGGAATCGCCGCCGCCATAATCGAGCGCCTTCTGCACGCTGAGGCCGGCCAGGCTCGCCAGCACGAAGCTCTCCCGGTCGAGGCGGCCCCGAAAGGAGAACAGGCAATCCATCAGAACCGGCATCGGTCGCCCCTTGGCGCGGAAGGAATTGTCGACATCGCTAACATGGGCGGGTTCGGGTCGGCCTACGCCGAAGGCGGCATTTTGGCACCGGCCGTTAATGGTTCGTTCGGACCGCCGGCTGCTTTGACGCCGCGGCCGTTCCGCCATATATGCCGGGGACATCCTCAAATAGCGGGGCGGCACGAGGCGCGATGGCCGGACATTCGCAATTCAAGAACATCATGTACCGCAAGGGCCGCCAGGACGCGGCGCGGTCGAAGCTGTTCTCGAGGCTGAGCAAGGAAATCACCGTGGCGGCCAAAACCGGCATGCCCGACCCGGACATGAATCCGCGCCTGCGCCTGGCGGTGCAGAACGCCAAGGCGCAATCGATGCCCAAGGACAATATCGAGCGGGCGATCAAGAAGGCGGCCGGGGGCGACGCCGAGACCTACGACGAGATGCGCTACGAAGGCTACGGGCCCGGCGGCGTGGCGGTGATCGTCGAGGCGCTGACCGACAACCGCAACCGTACCGCCTCTTCGGTCAGGGCGACCTTCACCAAGAACGGCGGCACGCTGGGGGAGACCGGGTCGGTGGCGTTCCTGTTCGACCGGGTGGGACAGGTGGTCTACCCGCCTACGGCGGGCAGCGAGGAGAAGGTGCTGGAGGCGGCGATCGAGGCCGGGGCGACGGACGTCGAGTCGGGCGCTGACGGGCACACGATCTACTGTGCCTTCGAGGATCTCGCCGACGTCGCGGCGGCGCTTGAAACCGAGCTCGGCGAGGCGGAGAGTGTCAGTCCCGCCTGGCGGCCGCAGACCGAGGTGCCGGTCGACCAGGAGGCTGGTGGCACCCTTCTCAAGCTCATCGCGGCGCTCGAGGACGATGACGACGTCCAGAATGTCTATGCCAATTTCGAGATGTCGGATGCCGATATGGCCGCGCTGTCGGCCTGAGGCGTTCGGACGCGCCTAGGGAACCACGGCGGCAAGGGCTTCATCGGGGGCGTCGAATTCCGCTCCCACGACGGCGCAGTCGCGGCCCGCGTCCTTCGCCTGGTAGAGCCGCTTGTCGGCGCTTTGGAACAGATCGCTTGCGTCGGCGCCACCCGAGAATACCGTGCCGCCAACGCTGACAGTGAGCCGATGGCGCTTGCCGTGCGGGCGGAACGGGGCCTGGGCGACGGACGCGCGAATGCGCTCGGCGATCGACTCGGCCTCGACCAACCCGGCTTCGGGCAGGAACACGGCGAATTCTTCGCCACCGAGCCTGCCCACCATATCGCCCTCGCGCACGCTCAGGCGGATGGCGTTGGCGAAAATGCGCAGCGCGTGGTCGCCATGGGCGTGTCCGAAACGGTCGTTGACGGATTTGAAGTTGTCGGCGTCGAGAAACAGCAGCGCTCCACCGGCGCCGGAGGCGAGGGCATTGTCCAGGTCGCGGGTGAAGGCGCCGCGATTGAGCAGCGAGGTCAGGGAATCGATGTCGGCCAGCACCCGCAACCGCCGCTCGGCCAGGGCCAGCTTCCGGTTCTGCATCGACAGGTACATCAGGATCGGCGGCGCCAGGATGATGGGCATGACGATCGCGCCGGCGATCATGGTGGCGCGAACGCTGCCGCTGGCGTGCGACTGGAACAAGAAGACATAGGCCAGCGACACGGCGATGGAGGCCAGCGTGCCCACCAGCGGCCACAGCACCACACGGCCATAGCCGGCCGCACCGAAGTCCATCAGCTTGATCAGATCCCGTCCGGAGTGTGGTTTCACGGCGCTTCTCCCTGTACACGCAGATAGGGCCCAGAGGTGAACAACGCCTTGGCGCGGATGGTAAAACCCGCACTTACGAGTACGGGCGATACCAACGGTCGCGTTGCGCGGGCGCCGCCGCGGAGTCAAGGTGGGCCGGGCACAAGGAGCAGGTTCGATGCGTGGATCATGGCTGTTGCCGGCCGGGGCGGCGATGTTGATGGCGTGCGGCGGCGGTTCAGCGCTGGCGCAGGATAATCAGACCGACGTCGACATGGGGCCGGAGAGCGCCGGCGAGCTGATGCCGGTGATGGTCCATCTCGGCGACCTGCTGATCGAGGATCCGTGGACCCGGGCGACGCCCCCCGGCGCCCCGACCGCGGCCGGGTATCTGACAATCACCAACAACGGCTCTGAGCCCGACACGCTGATCGGCGGCACCGCCGGCATCGCCGATCAGGTCGAAGTCCATGAGATGACGATGCAAGGCGAGGTCATGGAGATGCGGCCGGTGCCCGGCGGGATCGAGATCGCGCCTGGCGAGAAAATGACGCTCGAGCCGGGCGGCTACCACCTGATGCTGATCGGGCTCGACGGCGCGATCGGATTTGGCGACGACATCCCCGTCACCCTCGAGTTCGAAAAGGCGGGAGCGGTGGAGATTACGTTCCATGCCACCGTGGTGGGGGGCGGCAATCCCTATTCGATGGGGATGGGCGGCTCGCACGAGCCGGACACGATGGACGGCATGGACGGCATGTAACGGGCTGTCCGCGTTTCCGGTTTGTTCACAGGTTTGCGTTGAAGTCGTCCCCGCTTCGACTAGACTGATTCAATGAGCGGCGCGGTGCGAATCATCGGCATCGATCCGGGGCTGAGATGCACCGGGTGGGGGATCATCGAGACATCCGGCAACCGGTTGCGCTTCGTGGCGTGTGGCACCGTGCGGCCGCCGGTCGGCGGTGCGCTGGCGCTGCGGCTGGTGGCGCTGCACGAGGAGCTGGCCG
>Ga0315553_10002741_pt1 | contig 14023 bp, 16 predicted proteins | sample SalMarSW160140MG_FD_203099 | JGI IMG/M metagenome (GOLD analysis project Ga0315553, IMG submission 203099) | Salt marsh sediment microbial communities from the Plum Island Ecosystem LTER, Massachusetts, United States - Salt Marsh Sediment SW1601-40 ... | reverse complement strand
GCGGAGATATTCAGGCCCGAGGGCGAGGTCATGTACTACTGCTCCAACGCTTCCTGCCCCGCCCAGGTGCACGAGCGGCTGGAGCACTTCGCCTCAAGAGGGGCGATGGATATCAGGGGCATCGGCGAGTCGCAGAGCGCCATGCTGCTGAGGGAGGGGCTGGTCAAAGATGTCTCGGACATATATTACCTGAAAGACAGGAGGAAACAGCTGCTCGATATGGAAAGGATGGCGGAACTGAGCGTTGACAATATGCTGGCCGCCATTGAGAAGAGCAAGGAGAGGCCGCTGGCACGGGTTATCTTTGGCCTGGGCATACGCCACGTCGGCTCGGAGACCGCCGAAATTCTGGCCCGGAAATTTCACGGCATCGAGGCGCTGGCCAACGCCTCCAGGGAAAAACTCATGGAAATCGAAGCCATCGGCCCCAAGATTGCCGATAGCCTCACCGCTTTCTTCCGGGAGGCGGAAAACCAGAAAATCATTGACCGCCTGGGAAAGGCGGGGGTCAAGCTGGAGGAAAAGGCCAAAACGGAAAAACTGCCCCTGGCCGGTAAGGAGTTCGTTGTCACCGGCAGGCTGGAAGCCTTCTCCCGCCAGGAGGCCGAGGCAAAGATAAAAGCCCTGGGCGGCACCGCCAAGGATAACGTTACTAAAAAAACAAGCTATCTCGTTGTCGGCGCCGACCCCGGCGGCAACAAGCTGGCCAAAGCTCAGGAACTGGGTACCAGGCAAATCAAGGAAGAGGAACTTCTCCGTCTCCTGGGGCAGAAACAATAGAAAGAGGTAAAAAATGAGACGTTTCAGCTGGTTGTTAACAGTTCTGGTGGCTCTCTGCCTGATAACCGTCACGCTGGCGGGCTGCGGGTTAATGCGTCAGTACCGTGATTTCTCCTCATACGAGGAGCTTACCCAGTGGCTGCAGGCCAACGATGTCTCCGAACAGCCAATCTGCGATTATGCCAGCGAGTGGTACGGCAAGGCCCTGGAGGTACAGGAGGACGCCCTGAGTGACGGCTATATCGTTTCCGCCGACTATTACTACGATTCATATACAGAGACATATATAGTGTATTGCGTCACCATCATTGACGGCGACATCTGGTGCTGGGACCCGGAAACCGACCAGCCTTACGCCGATTACAGTCTGGGGAAGGTAAAATAGCTATACAACCCGGAGATTATGCTTTATGACCAAACTAATCGTAGGTTTAGGCAACCCGGGGCGGTCTTACGTCGGTAACCGTCACAATATCGGCTTTATCTGCCTGAGATATTTTGCCCGCGCTTCAGCGATAAAACTCGACCAAAAGAAGGGTCTGGCCCGCATCGGCCGGGGCACGGTGGCCGGCAGTAAGGTGGTGCTGGCCCGGCCCCAGACCTTTATGAATAATAGCGGCCAGTCGGTAAGCCGCCTGTTGCGCAAGTTCGCCGTCAACCCGAAAGACCTGCTGGTTATTCACGATGACCTTGACCTGCCCCTGGCTAAGCTCCGCATAAGCTCAGGCAGCGGCTCAGGGGGGCATAAGGGCATTAACTCTATTATCGAAGAGCTGGGCACTCAGGACTTTAGCCGCGTCCGGGTGGGCATCGGAAGGCCGGCTAACCCCAACCCCGGCGAAGACGATATCATCACCTACGTCCTAAGCGATTTCACCCCTGAGGAGAAACAGGCCATCAACCCGGTTATTCCCAGGATTAGTGAGGCTATCCTCTGCCTGCTCACCGAGGGTCTGACCCAGGCCATGAATAAGTTTAATTAGATTATTTATCAACCTCACCCCCTTAATCCCCCTGCGGAACAGGTAATCCGACCCATGTTATACCATTTCTAGCAGAGTTGGAAATGCACTCGGATGTAGACTTGAACCAGTAACCTCTGCGGTGGAAAGACACTGGTCTTCATTCTTTGCCTACTTCATTAGGTGCTGGTTCTGGTGAATCTGAACCAGGCTTGCAATCACATAATGCTTCAGGTCCTGCTGGTTAAGTTCAATTTTGAAAGCACTACACAGTAATTTAAACTCTAGCCAGTATTTAATCATGTCGATTATATCTTTAGACGAAACGGTAGAAGGTTCGTAGAGCTTTTTGATCTCTATTAATTTGGAAGCTATTTCCTCGTAAGGAGGTAAGTCTGGTTCTTTAATCCATTTCTTCTGATGCTTAAATTGAATATGACCGGATAAGCCTTGTTTGGTTGGGAAAGACTTATCGCAATACTTGCAAGTATATCTCTTTTTTAGGTAATCCTCTTTTAATTTAGGCATAGGTTTTCCTCCTTATTCTATCAAATATATCATAGCATCAAGGTTGCAAGCAACCTTGATTTCCTTATCAAACTTTTCCCGTTAAATTGGATGAAAGGTTTAATTTTCAGCAAATATTTACCATTTCCACGTGGAAATTTGCCCTCGTTGCAGGCCCATTTGATGGGAAGACTTAGAGGTATGGTTAGATGGGCATTTTTGATGGGGCGTTATGGGATCATTAAAGTGTTTTTAGCCCGTAGGATTCTATTTTTCCATATCTTTGAGTCCGATGCAATGCTGTAAATAGCCCCTTGGCCGCGGTTGTATAGTTATTCCATTGGACCTGACCGCAATATGATGTCTTTTAGCGACTTCATCGAGTCCTTCTTCGCATTTTTGTATCATTGATGCCCGTAAACCGGCCTGGTTCCAATATACTCTCCATAAAGTCGGCTCGAAACTATAATTTCTTCTGGTCAATCCAAAAGCATCCATGAATGCTTTTTGCAGTTCCCGAATGACGTTTTTCTCGGCAAGAATTTCTTCAGGTCTGAAAATAATCTCATAACCGAAATTTTTCCAATAGGAGCCGAATGCCTCCGTTGAATTCGGGTCAAATATCCACGACGTATCTTCTAGCTTGTCACTGAAGGCGTTGTAAACAAGTCCTGTTCTCTTATCCATATCTCCGTCAAGGCGATTCGTAGCTAAATGCTACTTATAGTATGTAGACCTATAGTATACAAAATAATAGCATTTAGTCAAGAGCAGACATTGACCTAATTCGATGAAAACCATTGAAAAACGGTTTGGCGAAAGAGTGAGGGAACTGAGGCAGGCAAAAGGTTTGTCTCAGGAGGAGTTAGCATTTAGGGCAAAAATCCACCGGACCTATCTTGGCGGCATTGAGCGAGGTGAAAGAAATCCCGGGCTGAAAAATATTGCGGCTATTGCAAAAGCATTGGAAGTGAGTGTGTCAAAACTATTTTCGTACGATAGAAAATAACTGAATCAGCAATTTTTATGGCTGTCTCTGCGCCACGCCAGTAGACAAATTTCATTTAAGTATTCACCAGTTCGGCAAACACAGAACAAATACTATAGATATAGTATCCTATTAATCCAGTAGGTAACAAACTGGCTAAATGTGTAACTCAAATTCTTACATCCATATGTTTATCCTGATGTTTGTTCAGTGGCAGGTAACTCTAGCGGAATCACGCCTTGAATCAGGAAAGCTCATTCTGCAGTTCTAAATATTGCCTAATTCGTCTAAGAACTTAATAACTCTCATTGACTCGGCAACACCGGCGGTACCACCCATTGCCACTACTACCGAGAGAGTTTCCAGTATTTCTTCCTTGCTGGCTCCCGTCTCCAGGGCCAGCGTGGTCTGGGCTAAGATACAATTTGTGGTGCCGCCTTTTAGTGCGACTGCGAGTGACATTAATCTCTTGACCTTATTACTCAGCGCTCCGTCTTTATATACCACATCTAATACGGCACCCATGGGGACCATCAAATCGGGCAGCGTCTGAATAAATTTGTCAAGCAGCTTGCCCCGTTCCTCATTGTATTCTACTTGATTTTCCACGTATGACCTCCTACCTAAGCGTTAATTTTGAACTTTTCTAGTTTGTTCTTCTTGGTATTTCTCACTCAACTCACTTTTCAATGCTACGGTTAGTCTTTCTTTTTTGCCGGGTCTTCCAGCTTCCCGGGGCCAAAGGAGGAGATGTTTAAATCATAATACGGGCGGCATGCTCCTAGATACCCTGCCTGAACACTACCTACTACCAGCTTGGATATGGCAACGTCACGGTAATATTTCTCGTAATTAGTATCACGCGCATAGCCGTAGGCCCCCATTAGCTCTATCCCTTTTGCAATCTGCTCCTGAGCCGACTTGCTAACGAAGGTGTGGACAGCATGTGCTCGGCTTATTATATTCACTGTATCCCACTCACCGTAGATCTCTGGATGGTCGTACTCATAAGCCAGTTCCAGAACAGCGGCCCTACAAACGTCTATTACTGTTGCCATCTCACCTATTATCATGGCCGAGGAAGAATGCTGATTGATTACTTTGCCGCCTACCACTCTTTGCCCTGTATAGTTCACAAGCGTTTCAAATGCTCCCACCATTACACCCACACTGTTAGCGCCGTCAAAAGGCCAACTGGTACAAGTAGATTTTTTAAAGATACGCCAGGCTAAGGGGCCCTGCAGCCCCCACTCCTTGGGTACCCTGGCATCATCAAAGTAAGTGGAGGTATTCCTGTCGCTTTGTGCGCCGCATTTTACTTCAAACTTACCATGAGAAACGCCCGGCCAGGGCTCGGGGACGTAGACCAGGGTGAAGGCATCTAAGCCCAATTTTGGATCCATGTTACAAACTACGAGATTTAGATCGGCTATTCCCGCATTTGATGCCCACATCTTCTCACCGTTTATTACCCATTCATCACCCTCTAGTCTGGCCCTGGTCTGTACAGTTCTGGCTTCGTTGGTGAGGTTCTCAATATCAATAGCCGACTGCGGCTCGCTCATGTTGAAACACCCGATTTTCAGTTCATCACCGCAGAATTTTGCCGCAAACTCGTCTAGTATCACTTTGCCCCATGCCTTGGCTTCCGGAGATTGTACCTCTGGAGATAGCCCTAAATATGCAAGGCACGCTGGGACCCATGCCCACACGCTACAATCGCTCGAGACACTTAGGCCATAATCACCACGAGATATCTGTTCGTTCTTCAGGACGTTGGTCACTGCGGACAATGCCTGGTTTCCCCCATATTCCAGGGGTATCATATTCTTCTGTACTCCCAGGTCAACGCACAGTTTCTTCAATATCGGAGTTATTATTTTTTCGTGGGTTATGTCATCGTCAATTTTATTTCTTACAGGCATAATCTCTTTATCGCAGAAATCAGCATAAAGCTTCTGAATCATTCGCTGCTCTTCACCAACAAAACACTCCGGATATTGAAGTTTGTACAGCTGGCTAGTTTGATCTAACATTTAATCCTCCTTTAAGTTAAAGAGAAAATAAGGGGAAGTATCTGCCTCATTTCCTCTTCCGTGTAGCCATTGGCCTCAAAATTCTCCCTCGGTTTTTCTATTAGCTCATCAATGCTCTCGCACCGCCAGTATTTATCTAGTTTATCCTCGTACTCTTTGCCCCCCATGGCCTCGTTCATTATAGCGGCGATATCCTTCACCTTGAATGAATATCGCCTCAGGTATGGATAGAAGGCCAGGGCACATAATGGACAGGTGTTAGCGATGTAATCGGCCCCAGTTTTAATGGTCTCTTCCACCAGCACCTGCCCCAGGCTTTGTCCCACTGGAGAATTGGTCATATTGGCCAACCCTCCGCAGCAGAGGGTTTCCTCATCGACACCTTCCCTCTCCAGTAGCTTTAGCTCTGGGATGGCCTTGAGCAGTTTTATTACCGATTCGGTCGCCTGGGTGTGCTGGGTCATGCAGGACTAGTGTAGGGTTACCGTTTTCCCCATGTTCAAGTAGCTCGATCTTGATCGCCTCGTGGAGCTGCAGGGGGTCGATTCCCTGAGGGCAAACATCGGAGCAGTAGCCGCATCCGGCGCAGCTGAACGCCCTAAGGTAAACCTCCTTTGAAGAGATCCCATCTCTTAAGAAATCTATCACCTTCTCCATAATATCCTCAGGGGCCTGGTCCTTTAGCTCAGTCAGCGGGAAAGTCAAGCAATCCCTCACGCAATCCCCACGGAGAACGCATTCCTCGACGGCCTGACGGACGATGTCCTTATAATTTTCCTTGAATTAGGGGTACTTTCTCTCGGACACTATTCATCTCCTTTCTGCTAAAAAGCCTCCGGTATCCCTACTGTGGTTAAGAACATCAGGTTAATTTTTTAGGGGTTTTCGGATTCCCGGGTCAATTCATCTAACATGTTCATCTTTTGTTTGATGAACCCTTCCCTACCGGCTGCGTATGCCGGGAGAACCCATTTCATCTCCTTTAGGTTCTGCATTATAGTCGGTATCCAGTTATAGGGGATAGATATCATTACCCAACCCTCTGGGAACGACTCATGGGCTTTCATTCCAAAGGACAATCCGGTAACCGTGTAATTAATCTTGCCGCTTTGAAACGGATAAACGAAAGCCCAAGCACAGCTCAATACACCTGTTTTCTTGGTTTCCCATATCACGCCGGTCGAATAGGCCATTGCTCTTAGAATGATTTCCCCCTGGCTGGGAGTAGCCATAATAATCAAGACATCCGGATCGAATGTCAGCTTGTCTAGTGTGGACAGGGCGACATAGTTAACCGTACCCCTCGGCATTTTGGGGAGTTCCAGATAGAGCTTGAAGTTATCACGCGGCTCTTTGAAGATTTCAAGTTTTTGCCCTACTTGTCCGCTTTCGGCAAAGCTGGGCATATCTACCATTCCCAGTGCTAACGTTCCTAAGCAGGACTCGTCGTTTTTAGTGAAGTAAAAAGGTGTCCTTCTTTGCTGCTCTTCACCAACCATTTGACAAAAAGACAGCTGTTTGTCTATATGCTCCATCCCCTCCGGTTTGTGGAAAAGGAACTTCATGCCTACAGGTGGTATCTCAAAATTAAATTTCTCAAATATAGATAAGCTCTCTGGGACTGCCATCTCCTTCTCCTTTTTAGTTATTTAGTTTCTTGATTACAGCGGTGCCGTCTGCTAATAGGCTTGAGTAACCCTTCTTGGTTTCTGTTAAACTACCCCCCCTTTACCTCCTCCCTTTGGTGAGTAGTTTTTTGTAAATTCAAGATTTAATTCTTAGTTACTGAGGGCTGTTATTAGACGGCCAACTGTTTGAGATATGTTACTGGCTTTGTAGTATGGTCCTAATAAATTTAACAGTCAATACCCCACAGTAAAAACTAAACTGGGCGTGTTTCGTAGTTAAGACTTTGCAAAGGAGAATATTATTGAGAGTAGAGTCTCAAGCAATAATCAACCCTTTTTTAAAATTCTATCCGTTGGTTTTACAAATTTATACTTTAAAACTGACCTAACAGGCTCGGGAGAAACGTCGCAATTTGAGGGAAGGCAACCACCAAGCCGACACAAAGTAGTACTGGTATAATGAACCAGGTCGCTGACTTGAATATCGCACCGGTAGAAGCCCCTGGAACCATACCGCTGACGATATATACGATTAACCCCACCGGCGGTGTAATGCCGCTCACAATTACTATGAGCATGAGTACCACGCCGAACCATACCAAATCGAAACCTGCCGCCATCCAGAGAGGGAGGAAGAGAGGTATGGTGATTATCATCAGTATCGCCGCATCGAAAATCATGCCGCCCAAGAAGAAGAAGATCAGAACAAAGAGCAGAATAAGCCCGGGAGACCACCCGCCCATAAGCGTTGCCATTGTCGCCGGAATCCTGGTCAGCGACAGGAAAGGAGCGAAGGTCCAGGCACCAATTATAAGGAGGAAAATCATGCCTGTTGTTAATACCGAACTGAGGGCAGCCCGGCGAAACTTTTGCCAGTTAAGCTGCCTTTTTATAAGACCTACAACAAGAGCGGCAAAAGCCCCGAGCGCTCCGGCTTCAATAACGGTGATAAACCCGCTGTAAATACCCCCAAAGACGATAAAGACTAAGAGCACTACCCCCCATACGTACTTAATCGACAGGAGCCTTTCTTTCCAGGTTGCTTTAGCAGCTGCCGGACCTTTAGCCGGGTCAATCCGGCAGATAATATAGATAACAACCATGTAAAGGATGGCACAGATTATCCCCGGGAAGACCCCGCCTATAAAGAGGGAGCTGATATTTACGTTGGCCAGCAGGCCGTAGATAATAAAGCCGAGGCTGGGAGGGATCAGGAAGCTTAAGATTCCACCGGCACAGATAGTGGCCAGAGATAGATTATCATCGTATTTGTATTTCCTCATCTCGGGTAAACAGACCGAGGTCATGGTAGCCGCTCCGGCCATATTGTCACCGCAGACAGCGCTAAAACCGGCTGATGTCGCCGTTGTGGTCATCGCCAGCCCGCCAGGTAACCCCCCCAGCCATTTGGACGCAGCCTTGAAGAGGTCTGAGCCTAGTCCCCCCTCATTGGTGAGCATACCCATGAAGACAAAGAGAGGTATCAGGCTCCACAGATAGGTACCCGAGGTCTCATAAGTGACATGGGCAAGAATTTGAAAAGCTGAAGATAGGTCTCTCAGGTACCAGATGCCCCCCAAGCTCACCAGAAGCAGGGCCACGCCAACCGGCATCTCCAGAAACATCAGCAGGAGGAGAACAACCCAGCCAATAATACCTACAACGAGCGGGCTTAGTTCCATTATCTATTCCCTTTTTAAGATTTAGCCGTTCTTTCTATCGCTTTTACCAGACTGCTTATGAATTGCACTAAAAACCCCCAGCCCGTCATTACCGAACAAAAGGCTCCTATCAAAACAAATATATAGACTGGCAGAAAGGTGAATTGTGCGCCGGTGAGATTGGTATCCTTTACCTTTAAGGCAAGGACCACAAGCTGGGAAGCCAGTAGCCAAAGCACTATTGCCGAAATAAGGTACATTATGGTGAATATATGCTGGCGAACCCTTGGCGGGAAGTGTGATGTCGCCACATCTATGGCAAAATGCCCTTTCCTGGCCGTACAATAGCATAAAGAGAAGAAGAAGGCTATAGACAACAGGAAGCCTACACCTTCGTATGAGCCGTATATGGGGAATGAGAACCGCCGCCCGATGGCATCACCTACAGTAAGCAGTACCATCGCCACCATTCCTGCGGCACTGAATGCCCCCAGAAAACTGAGCAGCGAAGACGTACGCTCTTCTAAAACGCGGGCGGCGGTTCTTATAAAAGCTAACACTATGATTCCAACTTAAAAACTTTCTAAAAACCTAAGCCTGCATATAATTCTTGTAACTCCCGAGCCCTGTCAAACGTCTCTCTGGCCGGTAGCCCTTGAGCCTCAAGGTCGACTGCCGCCGCTTCAACAAGAGGCTCCGCGGCTGCGAACCATCTGGCCCGCTCTTCCTCAGGAAGAATGTAAACAGGAGGAACTCCCTCTCGCGCGTTGAGATAATCCAAGCAGCGTGCGTGGTTATAGGAAAACCGCTGTCCATGACACATTGCATAAAACATGCCCATGTTTTTATCGAATATTGCTTTGATGTCGGGAGGGAGATTATTATACGTATCCTTGTTCATAACCGTTACCATGTCCGCGGTGCCGTTGCCAGGAATCTCGGTGATGTAAGGTGCCTCTTGGGCTAATCCGAAAACCACCTGCCCGTTGGTATCCTGCCAGGCCGCATCAACAGTGCCTCTTTCCAGAGCCAGGAAGAAGTCGGTTGCCGGCATGGCTACAGGAACACCTCCCAAAGCTTCTATAAATGAAAGTTCAGGCTCTCCCACGTTAGCTACCTTCAGACCCTGCAGGTCCTCCAGTGTTTTAACCTGCTTTGTCCGGCAGCTTATACTCCAGGGTTCGTTAGTCGCATGCCATAGAACTTTCACATCCGTCCAATCCGCGGTATTATAACCTTCCTCAAATACCTTCTGGCGGACCATTGAACTTTGCAGCGAATTTTCGAAAAAGCCGGGGAGCCGCAGGGCACCGGTCAGCGGAAACACGCCAGGGTAGGCACATACATTTACGATGCCAATGTCAGCCACTCCTCCTTTAATCCCCTCCCACATGTCCATCATGCCTACTAAAGTCGACGATGGGTAAAACTCAAATTGCACCCTGCCGTTAGTTTCGTGTTCTATGGTATCCATCCAGAACATTAAGGTGTAATCAAACGGGTCCCACCCGCCTGCTTCTGGGGGCATCTGTTGTGGCGTCCAGTTGGTTGCTATTAGCGTTATTGTCTCATCTGACGGTGTGGTGGGTGTGGTTGTTTCCGGTGGTGCGGTTGTTTCTGCCGGTGTTGTCGGTTGCGTCGGTGTTTCGGTTGCCGGACAGCCAATAGCGACCAGGCTGATGGCTAGCAGCAGTGCTAGCGGGATTAGGAATAGTTTCCCTTTCATTTTTTACCTCCTTGTGTTATTCATTAAGTAGCTTACTTTACTTACATAACAGCGACCTCCCTGGAGTAATGTGAATGTATTTGCGGCAAGATCTTTATTAAACGAGGACAAATAATACTGAAATTTTCCCTGAGCATTAACACACTATATTTTAGAGGTCAATCAACGAGGTACTATCGGGCTTATGCTTTCTAGATTTAATTTATTGGCTCTAAGGATAGTTCGTTTTTGAGGTTTTGTCAATAGTTTACTTTCGGGGTCATGGTGAGTTTTCCCCCGAGTAATTAACGCAATTAATTATTAACACTGCTTGACAAAATATTAGGTATTTAGTATCTTATCGAATAGTTCATAACCTATAGGAGCACTGATGTTATATATAACGCGGATACTGGAGTCACCATGACGCGGGTATCGTTTGAAATAAGGTTAAAGTTAGACGACGTTCGCTATTTCACCGCGCTGGTGATTGTAGTGTCTAATCCTGAATTTCGGGTTGCTTTCGCCACCCAGTAACGCCCTGTTTACAAATGTGACCCTGGATTTTTTATTTACTAAAGAGTTTGTGAAATTTGGCGCTTAAATTTTCAGTTTCTAGCCTTGGTCAAGATAGACTCGAACTTAATTTAACCTCGATATCTACTGTACCCAAGGTTATGAGTTAACAATTCCACCAGGACTGCAAATGAATTTAGGGCTTAAACCACTTAACAAGAATTTAGGTGTGGTTACAGTAGACGTCGACAGAATTAATAAGCAAAAGGTTAAGGCCGTAGTCAAAAGTGATTGTGAGAAAGTAGCCAAGATGGTTGTATTACTCACCGATACAGACAAGTGGACTGTCTTTAAGCAGCACAATGGTTGTGAGATTTATAAGGCGGCTTCTAGGTGTCACCTGCATACTACCTGTCCTATTACCATAGCCGTGCTCAAAGCAATTGAGGTAGAGACTGAACTGGCACTGCCTCTTGATGTCGTTATCCGCTTCGGGCCTTCTGAGTAAAAGGTATCCAATGAATAAAATAACCTGAAAAGCCTGACGCCGTTGACAAGGCTGTGGGAGAAGCTATCACTAACGGTGTCAATGCCATACGGCTGGGATGCGATATTTGGCCGGAGGCGCCTAGGGAGAATGTAAAGGCGATGATGGCGGCTGCCAGGAAATACGGCAAGCTTTAGAGCTGATATTATCGGTTGGTCGTGGCATAGTGGCCGGGGTTTATCCCCTCTCACCAAGCTAAATTCGAAAAAAGAAGGAGGGCTGAAGAAGCTAAAATTTAAGATAAATTCAATTGCTTTAAGATTGAACAATCTCTATGAACAGAGATGGGAAACCTAGCTGGTTTCAAAAGGGGAAAACGAAGAATTATTAAGGAGGCAAAAGTGGTCGGAAAAATCGACATCGACAAGGCAAAGAGAGAGAGAATAATAGATGAAGCGGGTAAACTTGCCAAGGAAAAAGCCGTGAAGTACGACGGCTGCGCCACGAGTACTTTCGAGGCAATATGCGAAGCGTTTAAGTCCGAGGGCATAGAGTTCTTTAAACCCGAAATACAGCACCTTATAGCCCAGGGAATAACAGGATTCCAAGGCGGCTTAGCCATTACGGGAGTCGGCACCTGCGGAGCTGTTAGCTCTGCCGCCTTTCTCATAAGCCATATTATCGGTGTTACACCCGAGGAGTTGGCGGAAGATGTTAATCGTAATTACGCCATAGCTATTCCCATCGTGGAATATGTAGTCTCTAGGTTTGAAGAAGATTACGGTGCCACAGATTGTCTTAAATTACGCTATAACCGCGTTCAGCGGGCTTATGACCGCCTTGACCCTGATGCCAAGATGTATGAGATGATTTTTGGTATGTATGAAAAAGAAAAATGTGGCGCGATTACGGCTTATAGTGGAGCAGACGATGATATGCCAGTTTCACGAGGTGCCCGTTATGCCTCAGAGGCGATATGCGACTTATTAGCTATGGAACCAGAAGAGCGGAAAGAAGTCCCGCCACACTTCATGGGCCTGACCATGACAGAAGTAACCCCCAGGATTCAGGAACTCATTGATGAATTAAAGCAGTTGGGATTCGGGCGTCCTCACGAGAAGATTTCTTACCGGGACTACTGGACGTTTAAGACAAAGGGGAAGAAGGGATTGGAAGAGAAAAGGGTGGGGCGAATGAGTGCTCCGGAGAAGGGAAAATAAGCGAATTGAGTCTCTGATTTCGTGTGCTTTGGGTTAGGGGAATTTGGTATAGATGCTATATTCCCCAGACTAAGATATTTAGATCTGTGAAGGGTCCACTTCATTTCGGTCTCATGGGAGGCAGTAATTAAGAGTAAGTAAATATATTTGTACTAAACACGAACTCAGGACAAAGAGAGGCCGTACCGTTCATCAAGACGTAGAGGTAGTCCTTTTCAATTACCGACGAGGCTTCTTCTTCCAGATATGGTACGATGTTGGGGAAGATGGAGTTTGTGGTATGAATGGCACAGGTCGTGTAAATATAAGACCGGGCTTGCGGGTCTCAGTAGTATTGAAGGCAGATCAGCAGTCTGGAAAACTAACCGAAGGGATAGTCAAAGATATTTTTACCAAATCATCTGTTCACCCCTATGGTATAAAAGTTCATTTAGAAGACGGCCATGTTAGTCGGGTTAAAGAGATAAAAATCTGAGATTTACCTCCACCGAGCATTACCGAACAACTTGACGAAATGTGCAGACTAATAGAAAGGTGAATGTACGCTGACGGGGACATCGAGCAAAGTCTAACTTCACCTAAAACAATGCTATTTTTCGTTTAACATGATTTCCTATTTACTACTAAATTGAATATGACCTGAGTTTAATTCATCCACCAAACATTCGTTAGTATGTCATAAGAAAGAGGGATCCAAAAATCTAAAATCAGTTTAGTTGCCTTATGATTTTATCTGCTATCCTTGGATCATGTACCTCTTCTATATCTGTAAACATCATTACTTTAAAAGCGGTAGGCTCCATGAGCATAATTCCTTCGTCAAGTAGTTTCAAGGGGTCTTTAAACATTACAAGTCCATGTTCAAGATTGGGAAGATCTTGAGCGCGAGGAACAAAGTACACCCAGTACTCATTACAATGCTCTCGGGCAAATTGCATTTCAGACGTGGTCCAAAAGAATTGAATATAAAGGTTAGTGGCTGACTTAACTTCAATGTATCTAGTGCTTCCATCGGAATCGAAAGACCGGACATCAAAACCTGCACTCACATTATATTCACTAACTCGTTTAACTAACTTGCTAAGGTCATTACGTCCAGCTAAATCTAGACGACTTCGCTCATATTTAACGACATACTCCTCGGCCATTCTGGCCCTTAAGTTCGTTTCCTTCAAACTTTGCCACAGCTCTTTCTCTGACTGTAAAGGCATTCCTTCTAGAAAAGAATTTAATTTAACAAATTGATCATTAGAAGCGCACAAGTACTCTGAATTTGCAGTACATAATCCCATTATCTGAAGTAACTGTAGGGCAATGATCTCTTCTTTACTAAGTTTCTGAGATCCTAAAGGATAAATAGAAGTCAGGTCTGATAAGCGGGTCATCCGACTAACAATAGATGCAAAATGACGAGTCAACGAAGGATGACCAAGTAATTCCGGGGTTAGCAAATCAATTTGTAGTTGGTTGAACCTGTCATACGGAGGCGAGGTAGCTACAGAGAACACTTGGCGCCCTAGGCTGGTTAATTCT
>Ga0315553_10002738_pt1 | contig 14031 bp, 10 predicted proteins | sample SalMarSW160140MG_FD_203099 | JGI IMG/M metagenome (GOLD analysis project Ga0315553, IMG submission 203099) | Salt marsh sediment microbial communities from the Plum Island Ecosystem LTER, Massachusetts, United States - Salt Marsh Sediment SW1601-40 ... | reverse complement strand
TCCTGCGATCTCGCCCCTTCTGCTACCCGTTCCCTGACACGCGTGTCAACTTGTCGAGGCGGAGATCACGGCGCGTCCGAGGCAGGCGCCGGGGTCGGCGACACGTTGACGCGTCCCAGCTCGTTGCCGTCGGCGTCGAGCGCGACGACCGTCTCGGGGAACTGGAAGTCCCTGATGTCGCCGAGGTAGAAGCGCACGGGCAGCGCCTCGCCGCCCGGTACGTCGACCGGGTTGATCTCCGTCGTCCGCCCTTCGCGAAGCAACTCGACCGTGGCCGTCGCCTCGGGCACGGTGCCGTAGACGAATCCCCGCTTCTCGCCGACCTGGAACGTGTTCTGCGAGACCCCCTGCGGGGACGAGAAGCCCGTCCCCTCACAAGATCCCTGCGGCGGGATCCCTCGGTCGAGCAAGGTGCACCAGCGCCCGTCCCGCTCTTTCGCAACGAGGAACCACTCGAGCGGCAGAGAGCCCGCCGGGGCTGCCCCGAGCTGTTCGGCCTCCTGCTCGGTCGCCACGTCCTCGACGGAGAACGTTCCGCGTGCGACGAGGAGCGGGAACTCGGAACCGTCGATGGGCACCACGCGCAGGTCCTCGGCGATCCCGAGAAGCTCGTCGACCGACATTCGCTCACCATGCGAGGACGCATCCACGGAGCCGAGCACCCCCGGTGCTTCGCGCCAGAGGATCTCCGCATCGGTGTCGCCGACGATCAAGAGAGCGTCCGAGTCGCCACGAACGCTGACGCGTTCGAAGTCCGGGATCTCTTCGAAGGTGGCTCCGCTCGCAAGCTGGGCTTGCCTCAGCTCCTCGACAGCACCCTCGGGATCATCGAGGAGGCGCTCGGTCCACGCGGCATCCGGCGCGTCGGTACCAAGGCCGACGCTGATGAAGAGCTCCACGTCATCCGGGGGCGCGCCGTGGTAACCGATTGTCGATCCGCCGATCATCTCGTCGCAGAGCGTCTCCTGTCCTCGCACCGCGACACGCGTGCAGACCAGATGGGATTCGTCTTCGTACGGCGTCCGTTCGAATCCGGGCGGGAGGTGAGTGGCCTCGAACGTGAACGGCGCCACGTTCGGTTCGTCGACGACGGTCTGCTCGTCGCCGGCGCGGAGGATCGCCATCACCGCCACGACCAGCACGATCACCGTGGCCGCCGCCGCGACCGGAACGAGAACGGGCTTCCAGCGGCGCCGCGCCGCCTGCTCCTCGATCCGGCTCCACGCGTCGGGGGAGACGACCGCGTGCGCGGCGAGCTCGGGCAGCTCGCTCCGTACACGGGCTTCCAGCTGGTCGGTGTCGTGGTTCATGGCTTCAACACCTTCCGGAGATGCTCCAGCCCGCGGCGCAGGTGCGTCGCCGCGGAGGATTTCGAGCAGCCGAGCGCGTCACCGATCTCGTCGATCGACCGGTCCTCGTAGAAGCGCAGCACGATCGCGGCCCGCTGGTGGGACGAAAGCGTCGTGAGGGCGTCCGCGAGCTCTTGGGCCCCGAGCGAAGCGTGCGGCACCGGGTCCGGCCGGTAGCGGCGCTCACGCGCCCGGTGACGGTGGTGACTCTTGCACTCGTTCACGACGGCCCGGCGGACGTACTGGAGGTGGTCACGGGGCGTGCGCCGCTTCCGCTGGAGGCGGACGAAGACGGCCTGGACCGCGTCCTCGGCTGCTTCCCGGGACCCGGTCACGAGATACGCGAGCCGCACCATCGAGGGATAGGTGTCCCGGAAGAGCGTCTCGACGTCGATCGGCTCGGGGGCGACGTTCTCCGCGCGCGGGGCCCGCTGCGGGGCGGTCGTGGATCTGGCGGTCTCGGAATCCATGCTCACCCGGTCCCACGCTCCACCAGGCTTCCTGTGTGACACGAATCGGCAGATTCTGCGCGGTTGTGAGCTCGCACGGCTGCCCGTACCCTCCCCTGGTCATGGCCGACCGGGAGCTCCGACGTCCTCCGAAGGCCCTGAGGAGGCGCTATCTCGAGGAACGGCTGTGGCGTGACGACACGCTCGGGTCGCTCATCGCCGACCGCACCGCCGCCAACGGGGATCTGGCGTTCAGGATCCATTCCGCGAGCAGGCCGTACGAAGGGAACATCGCCAGCGTGCACGAGCGCGCTCGCAGGCTCGCGACCGGTCTGCGGGGCCTCGGTGTCGGACCGGGGGACGTCGTCGCGTTCCAGCTGCCCAACTGGGTCGAGGCCGCAGTCACGTTCTTCGGCCTCGCGCATCTCGGCGCGGTGCTGGTCCCGATCGTGCACTTCTACGGGCCGAAGGAGGTCCGATACATCCTCGCCGAGTCGGACGCCCGGCTCTTGGTGACGGCCGACGCATTCGGGCGGCTCGACTTCCTCGCGGGGCTCGAGTCGATCCGTCCCGACGTGCCCGCGCTCGAGGAGATCGTCGTGGTGGGCGATCGGGTGCCCGAGGGCGCCCGGCCCTTCGACGCGGTCGCGGCTGCCGATCCGGAGGGAACGCCGCTCGCCTGCGACCCCGACGCGCCCGCCGTGATCGGGTACACGTCCGGGACCACGGCCGAACCCAAGGGCGTCGTCCACACGCACCGGAGCTTGACCGCCGAGGTCCGCCAGCTCGCCGCGATCCAGGCCGCGAGCGATCGCGCCGCGCTCGTGGGGGCGCCCGTCGCGCACGCGATCGGGATGCTGGCCGGCCTCCTGCTCCCGCTCCGCCGCGGTCAGGCCATCCACCTCACCGATCTCTGGGATCCCGGCGCGGTCCTCCAGGCGATGGTCGACGACGACCTCACCGCGGGGAGCGGTGCCACGTTCTTCTGCCAGAGCCTCGTGGATCATCCCGACTTCGGAGAGGCCCATCGGAAGCGCATGCGCTACATCGGTCTGGGCGGTGCGCCGGTCCCCTCCGCCTTCTGCGACCGCCTCACCGCGCTCGGGATCTCGGCCGCGCGTTCCTACGGCTCGACCGAGCATCCCTCCACGACCGGCAGCGCCCACGACGAGCACGGAGGCCAGCGCTGCCACACCGACGGACGTCCGCTCGGCGGCGTCGAGGTGCGGATCGTGGATGCAGCCGGCGCCGACGTCTCGACCGGCGATCCCGGGGAGGTCTGGAGTCGTGGCCCCGACCTCTTCGCCGGCTACACGGACCCCGCGCTCGACGAGACGGCCTTCGCCGATGACGGTTGGTATCGCACCGGGGACGTGGGGGTGCTCGACGAGCACGGAGCGCTCACGATCACAGACCGATTGAAGGACGTCATCATCCGCGGGGGCGAGAACGTGTCCGCCACCGAGGTCGAGGGCCTCGTGCTGCGGATGCCCGGCGTCGCCGAGGTCGCCCTCGTCGCAGCACCCGATCCCCGCCTGGGCGAGCACGGCTGCGCGTTCCTCCGTCCGGCGGCGGGCGCCGTCCCGCCTTCCCTCGACGAGATCCGTGCCCATCTGCAGGCCGTCGGGCTCGCGCGACAGAAGTGGCCCGAGGACCTCCGGGTGGTCGACGACCTCCCCCGCACCCCGACCGGCAAAGTGCGCAAGCACGAGCTGCGTGCTCACCTCCGGGCCGGGACGAGCTAGAAATCACGACGGCAACGTCCGACTGGAGGTCGCAACAGTGAGCGACGACTACCCGGCGATCGGCGATTACGGCTTCATCAGCGACTGCCACTCGCTCGCGTTGATCGGCCGCGACGCGTCGATCGAATGGGCGTGCTTCCACCGTTTCGACGGGGGCCCGGTCTTCGCGCGCATCCTCGACCGCGAGCTCGGCGGCTTCTTCCGGATCGCCCCGGCCGGCCCCTTCGAGGCGAGCCACCGGTACATCGGTGACACCAACGTCCTCGAGACCACGTTCACGACCGCGACAGGCATCGTGACCGTCACCGACTGCCTCCCGGCCCACGAGGACCCGGATCGCCCCCGCCGCGTCTCCCGGCGGGCTCCCTCACACCTGCTGGTGCGCGTCGTGCAGGGAATCGAGGGCTCGGTCGAGATGGCGCTGGAGTTCTCACCTCGCTTCGACTACGGCATGACGACGCCGTACCTGCGACTCGTGGAGGAGGACCTCGCGCTCGTCACGGGCGGAGCCGACGCGCTCCTCCTCCAGAGCGACGTCGGCCCGCTCGAGCGCGACCTCCGGGGCGGTGCGACCGCACAGGTCACGGTGTCGGCCGGCGACGAGGCCTACGTCGCGCTCACGTGGGCGGAGTCGGCGGAGCTGGAGGTGACCCGGCTGAGTCACAACGACCTCCGATCGCGTGTCGACGAGACCGTGGGGTTCTGGACCCAGTGGTCCTCCCGCTGCACGTACGAAGGTCCGTACCGAGACGCGGTCCTGCGGTCGGCACTCGTCCTGAAGGGGCTGACCTACTCCGCGACCGGAGCGGTCATCGCCGCCGCCACGACGTCCCTTCCCGAGGAGATCGGCGGCGTCCGGAACTGGGACTACCGCTACGCCTGGCTCCGTGACTCGGTGGGCCTGTTGGTCAACCTCGCCCGGGTCGGGTACCTGGAGGAGGCCGAGGACTTCGCGGACTGGATGATGCGCACGACGGCGGGACGAGCCGACGAGCTCCAGATCATGTACGGGATCGGAGGCGAGCGGCTCCTGCACGAGTTCGACCTGGACCACCTCGACGGCTACCGGGGGTCGAAGCCGGTCCGGGTCGGCAACGGGGCCTGGGACCAGTTCCAGCTCGACACCTACGGCGAGATCATCGCCGCCGCCTGGTACCTCGCCGTCGAGCGCATGGCCCGCCAGCGCGAACGCGAACGACAACCGATCATGGTCGACTTCGCCCGCGACGTCGTTCTCGCGGTCGTCGAGAAGTGGCAGGAGCCCGACGAGGGCATCTGGGAGGTCCGTGGAGAGCGGCAACACTTCACGTTCTCGAAGCTCATGGCGTGGGTCGCGCTCGAGCGGGGGATCCAGCTGGCCGACATCATCGTCCACCCCGACCTCGCACAGCTCGAGGATCTTGCCCACGTTCGTGACCAGATCCGGAAGCGGATCGAGGAGGAGGCGGTCGACCCCGAGACCGGGTCCTTCACCCAGGCCTTCGGGTCGAGGAACCTCGACGCCTCGACGCTCCAGATCCCGATGCAGGGGTTCGTGCCCTTCGACGACCCGCGCGTACTCGCCACGATCGACCGAATCGACTCCGAGCTGTCGAACAACGGGATGGTGTACCGCTACCTCGACGAGGGTGACGGGCTCCCCGGCGGTGAGGGCACGTTCGTGATCTGCACGCTGTGGCTCGTGGTCGCGATGGCGCTGAGCGGACAGGTCGAGCGGGCCGAGGAGCGGTTCGGTCAGGTGTTGAGCCACGCCAGCGACCTCGGGCTGCTCGCAGAGGAGATCGATCCCGACACGGGCGAGCAGCTCGGCAACTTCCCCCAGGCGTTCAGCCACATGGGCGTGATTGCGGCGGCGCTGGCGATCGAAGAGGCCCGGTCTATGGATCCTTCGGGAGACCGAGGACCCGCTCCCCGATGATGTTGCGCTGTACCTCGCTCGTGCCACCGGCGATCGTGAGCTGACGATTGAAGAGGAACTGGCGCGACCAGTCCCCGGGCACACCGGCCGCGACCGTCCCGTCCGGCCCGAGCAACGCGAGCCCGACCTCCTGGACGTCCTGATCGTGCTGGACCGACAGGAGCTTGCGCACCGCGGCTTCCGAGGCCCCGGGGTCGGCGCCTCGCAGCGCGCTGAGCGTGAGACGGAACCCGAGGCAGGCGAGCGCGTGACTCTCCGCCGCGAGACGGCCCACGCGTTCGAGCACCAGATCGTCGTCGGCGAGGTCACGCTCGTCGAGCAGCTTCACGATCCCGCGCACCCCCCGACCGACCGTTCCCCCGCTCCCCATGAAGACGCGCTCGTTGGCGAGCGTGGTGCGGGCGACCCGCCAGCCGTCGTTCTCCTCGCCGACGAGACAGTCGGCGGGCACAAAGCAGCCGTCGAAGAACACCTCGTTGAACATGGCGTTCCCCGTCAGCTCGCGGAGCGGGCGGATGTCGATCCCCTCCGAGCGCATGTCCACCATGAAGCACGAGATGCCCTCGTGCTTGGGTGCATCGGGATCGGTGCGGGCGAGGCAGATCCCCCAGTCGGCCCGTTGGGCCAGTGACGTCCACACCTTCTGACCGTTGAGCCGCCAGCCGTCGCCGTCTCGCTCTGCCTTCGTGGCCAGACCCGCGAGGTCGGAGCCTGCGCCCGGCTCGGAGAAGAGCTGGCACCACTCGACCTCGCCGCGCAGTGTGGGCATGATCCAGCGCTCCTGCTGCTCGACCGACCCGTAGACGATCAGCGTCGGCAGCGCCCACGCGGCGATCGAGATCGTGGGCCGCCGTACTTTGGCCCGGCGGAACTCCTCCTGGATCACGAGCTGTTCGACCGCGTCGGCGTCGCGGCCCCATGGCTCGGGCCAGCTCGGGGTGAGGTAGCCCGCGTCGGCCATCCGGACACGAGCGGCGGCGGCGTCGAGCCCGTCGAGCTCAGAGAGGAAGGCTCGAACCTCGGCGCGATGCTGCTCGGCTTCCGGTGGCAGGTCGACGTCCAGCCCCCGGCGGGCGCCGTCGCGCACGAGGCGGGCGACGCGTGTCCGCCACCGGTCGGTGGACCCGACGAGCTGGCGCAGCGCCGTCGCCCGTCGAAGGTAGAGGTGCGCATCGTGCTCCCAGGTGAACCCGATCCCGCCGTGGATCTGGATGCAGTCCTTGGCGTTGTCGACCGCGGCGTCGAACGCCAGCGCCGCCGCCGCAGCCGCCGTGAGGGATCGTTGCTCGGGACTGGCGGCCTCGTCGTCCAACGCTCGCGCCGCGTCCCAGGTGGCGGCACGCGCGAGCTCGAGACGGGCGAGCATGTCAGCGCAGCGGTGCTTCACACCCTGGAACTGTCCGATCGGCCGACCGAACTGCCGGCGTTCCTTCGCGTACGTGGCGGCCGCGTCGACGCACCACTGCGCCACACCGATTGCCTCGGACGCGAGCAACACCGCCGAGACGTCGCGCGCGCGCTCACTCCCGAGCGCCTCCAGGCGACGCTCCGGCGACACGATCGCACCGTCGACGGTGACGGTCGCGACCCGTCGGGTCGGGTCGAGACTCGGCTGCTCCTCCGTCGCGAAATCGGCCCCCTCGAGCACGCACCAGGTCTCCGCTCCCTCGACGTCCACCGGCGCAACCAGTACACCCGCGAGGTGTGCCGACGGCACCGCCGCAGCCGCGCCCGAGACCACGAGACCTCGGTCCTCCTGGACGCCGGTCAGCTCGCTCTGGAACGCGACCGCGCCCGCGAGCTCTCCGGCGACGAGCGCGGGAAGCAGGGCCTTGGCCGTCGCCTCGTTCCCGCCCTGATCGATCAGGGTCGTCGCCAGCACCGTCGGGAGGAAGGCTCCCGGTGCCATGGCGCGACCCAGCTCCTCCAGCACCACCGCCAGCTCCCCGACCCCGGCGCCGGTCCCCCCATGGTCCTCGTCGACGTGGAGACCGAGCCACCCGAGCTCGGCGAGGGAGCCCCAGAACGGGGCCGGGACCTCGGTCTCCGCCTCGAGCGCCGCTCGCGGGAGGGCAGGCGGGCATTGGGAGTCGACCCACCGCCGGGCGACCCGATGCAGCTCCTCGTGATCCTCGGTGACACCGATGGGCATGAAGGGCGGAGCTCCTCGGAAGGGACGGGTCGGTCATGATCCCACGCCGCTGACGGGGGCGTCAGGTTCTGGTCGGACCGGTCTCAAGTCCGCCCCGACGATGCCGATCGCGCGCGGCATGAGGCGCATTCGTGACCGGCGGTCGCTCCGGACGGCGGTGTGGACGCTGCTCCTCGGCGCCGGCTTCCTCGTCGTCGCCGCGCCAGTCGTCGGGAACCCGCCGGATGCGGTGGACGACACCGCGACCACGAGCGCCGGCTCCCCGGTGGTGATCGACGTGCTCGCCAACGACTCTCCTGGCTACGCGGGCCCGCTCGATCCCTCGTCGGTGTCCGTGACCAGCGGGCCCGCGCACGGCGGCACGTCGGTGAACGCCACCACCGGCGCCGTCACCTACACGCCGGCCGCCGGCTTCAGCGGCCCCGACTCCTTCGACTACCAAGTGTGCGAAGCCCTCGAAACCGGGAGCGTGGGGGCCCAGGCGTGCGCGAGCGCAACTGTGAGCGTGGCGGTGAACGGCGCGGCGGCACCGGCGCCGCCTGTTCCCCCGTCCGCGGGGAACGACTTCGCTCAGACGCCGATGGGGACACCGATCGCGCTCAACGTGCTCGGGAACGACAGCGACTCCGACGGAACGCTCCAGCCGGGCAGCGTGCACGTCGTGTCGCCACCGGCACACGGCACGACCTCCGTCGACCCCTCGACTGGCGTCATCACGTACACGCCGTCGTTCCTGTTCGTCGGGATCGATACGTTCACCTACCAGGTGTGCGACGACCAGAGTGAGTGCACGAGCGCCACGGCATCGGTGGAGGTGGCCGCGACCGCGACCGACGACACGGGCAACGGTGGAGGTGGCACCGCCGCTGCGCCCGCGCCCTCGAACCCCACCGGGGCCTCGGCCGGTTCGAATGCGGGAACCGACCCCGGCCGCTCCGATCCCCTGCCGACCACCGGATCCACCACCGGTCCGCTCGCGCTGGTCGGACTGTTGCTCGTCGCCGCAGGCCTGGCCTGCCGCCGCGCGGCAGCCGCGCTGAGCCCGACTCGCTAGCGTCAGCCGAGCTTCTGGCCGTCCTTGAACACCGAGATCGCCTGCGTCGGGCAGCCCTGTGCGGCGAGGATGATCTTGTCCTCGGGTGCCGCTTCGACATCGACGACCACCGAGATCCCGTCGTCGTCGAGATCGAAGACCCCGGGAGCCCAGAACGAACAGTTCCCCGAGCCCATGCACGCCTCGCGGTCGATCTTGATCTCGAGTGCCACGCTTCGCTCCCCGTCCGTCGTTCCCCGATCATCGTGACACACGACCAAGTGGACACACCCGCCGACGCGGGGTAACCGTGGACGGCGTGCCCGACCCGACGCTCGTCGTCGACGCCGACGCCCATGTCAACGAGGACCCGTCGGCCTGGGCGTCCCTCGAAGCCGCACATCCCGGCTGGATGCGCATCACTCGCTCCGGCGGCAAGGCGGTGCTGGAGATCGAGGGCAAGCCCTACCCCCGACAGGAGGGCGCCGGTCTAGGAGCACCGGTCGACGCGGCTCTGAACCCGGCCGCGAGGGAGGGGGCGTGGGACGTCGCCGCCCGCCTCGCAGACATGGACGCCGAGGGGATCGACGTGCAGGTGCTCTACGGCGGGCTGGTCATCGGCGTCACCAGCTTCGACGACGCCGGCTTCGCCGCGCACTTCGCTCGCGCCTACAACGACTGGCTGCTGGACGACGTCTGCGGGCACGATCGCGACCGGCTGAAGGCTGTCGCCGCGGTCCCGCTCCAGGACGTCGACCGGGCCATCGACGAGCTCCATCACGCCGTCGAGCGCGGCGCGGTCGGCGTCACCATTCCTGCGGCACTCGGCGAGACGAACCTCGACGACCCGAGCTTGCTCCCCTTTTTCGAGGCCGCCGCCGATGACGACGTCGCCGTTGCCGTGCACGGTGCGCCCGGGATGAACGTGCCCCTTCCCGCGGCCGAGCGCTTCGACAACTACGCACAGGTGCACACGCTGTCGTTTCCGTGCGACCAGATGGTCGCGTTCACGGCGCTCGCGATGGGTGGGGTCCTCGACCGGCTCACCCGGCTGCGGGTCGCGTTCCTCGAATCGGGGGTCGGCTGGGTTCCGTACTTCGTGCACCGGATGCACGAGCACTTCGAGAAGCAGGGCGACCTGCTGCCCGCGATGCGGACCGATCCGCGCGAGCTCATGGCCCGCGGCCAGTGTTTCTTCTCGTTCGAGGCCGAAGAGCCCTTGCTCGCGCCCTACATCGAACACCTGGGCGCCGAGAGTCTCGTCTTCGCCTCCGACTACCCGCACTGGGACAGCGACTTCCCCGGGACCGTGCGGGAGGCGCGCCGTCGCGCGTCGTTCCTCGGTGACGCGGCCGTCGCCAAGGTCCTGGGAGGGAACGCGATCCGCCTCTACGGGCTCGGCTGACCGAGACCCGCCCGCTCCGAGCCGAGCTCCCCGATCCGACTGCGTGCGGCGCCGGGCTCGCGCGCGTCGGATCAGATGGGGAGCAGGTCCTCGGCTTCGGTCGGGGCGAGCGGCGCGGCGACCACAAAGCCCTGCATCGCGTCGCAACCGAGCTTCCGGAGCGCCTCGGCCTGCTGGGGTGTCTCCACCCCCTCGGCCACCACCCGGAGGCCCAGCGCGTGGGCGAGCGCGACGGTTGCCTGGATCAGGTCGGCGGAGAGGCCGTCGACCAGACCCGCGACGAGGTCGCGGTCGAGCTTCAGCGCCGCGAGCGGGAGCCGGCCCAGGTCACGCAACGCGGAGTAGCCGCTCCCGAAGTCGTCGACGTTCAGCCGGACACCGGCGGTCGCGAGGCGACCGAGCCGCTCACCCCGGTGTTCCAAGCCCATCAGCGTGGCCTCCCGAACGTCGAGACGCAGGTTCGCGGCGGGGAGTCCGGTCTCGTCGAGCACGGCGGCGACGCCGTCCGCGAACGCGGCGCTCGCCAGCTCACGAGGCGAGACGTTGATGGTCAGCGTCAGCTCGTCGTCGATGAGGTCGTCGCGGCGCCACGTCCGGAGCTGCCGGCACCCGTCCCGCAAGACGAACCGTCCGAGCTCCTCGATCAGGCCGACACGCTCGGCAAGGGGCAGGAACTCGGACGGCGGGATCAGACCGCGAATGGGATGCTCCCACCGGACGAGGGCTTCGAAGCCCTCGATCCGCTCGGTCGTGAGGTCGACGACGGGCTGATAGTGCACGCGCAGCTCGCCCCGTTCGAGCGCCGCGCGCAGGTCCGCCTCGAGCCGCTCCCGCCACACCCCCTGGCGGTGCATGGCCTCGTCGAAGATCGTGACGCGGCCGCCTCCAAGGGCTTTGCCGTGGTACATGGCGCGGTCGGCGTCCGCCAGGAGCTCGTCGGCGTGACGCTCCTCCGGGCCCCCGAAGGCGACGCCCACGCTCGCCCCGATGACGACCTCGGTGCTCCCGACCTGAACGGGCTGCGTGAGGGCGGCGAGGATCCGCTCCCCCACGCGTCGCGCCCCCGCGCTGTCGTCACAGCGCTGGAGGACGACCGCGAACTCGTCTCCACCGAGCCGACCAACCGTGTCCCCCGGCCGGACGCAGTCCACGAGACGCTGTGCCACCGATCGGAGCGCCTCGTCACCAGCATGATGGCCGAAGTTGTCGTTGATCTCCTTGAAGCGATCGAGATCGACGAACAACACCGCGCAGCCGGGATGCGGTGGCCGGCGCGCCTCGGAGAGGGCGTGCTCGAGCCGGTCGACGAACAGTTCCCGGGCCGCCACGCCGGTGAGTCGGTCGCGCAGGGCCTGGTCGGCCAGCCGTTGCTGGGCACGCACCCGCGCCGATACGTCGTGCAGCGACACGAGCCACGCCGCGGCCCCCTCCCAGACCGTCTCGACCGCCTGCATCTCGGCCACGGCCCGGCTGCCGTCGCGGCGCCGGACCTCGACCTCGACGGGGGCATCGGGGGCCAGGGGATACGGGAACGCTGCGCCCCGGAGCTCGTCGACGGGAACGTCGAGCAACGCCACCGCGGCGGGGTTCGCGTGGCGGACGGTGCGCTCGGCGTCCACGATGAGCATGCCGTACGCGTTGCGGTCGACCGCCCGCACGAAGTCGAGCTGGTGGCGATCGCCGTGGAGGTCGAGACGGGCGAGGTCGCGCGCGGAGCGCAGGGCCGCCTCACCGGCTGCGCGAGCAGACTCCCACGCCTCCCACGCTGCGTGGCGGATACCGCCGAGCTCCTGCGCGTCGATCGCGGCAGAAGGGCGGTCGAGCTCGTCCGGGGAACCCATGCCTGGGCCAAGTTTACGCCGCCTGACGGCACGCTTCGTGATGGGAGGCCGACGAAGCGTGTCAGGCTTCGGGCCGGGACGGCAGCGGGTCGAGCGCCACGAATCGCTCGAAGCGTCGGGAGGCCGGACCGACCCAGGCCGGATCGGGGTCGACACGGTGCGCCGTGCGAGCCCAGCGCGCGGCGTCGGTGGCGTTGTCCTCGAGGCCCGCCGCGACCCGGGCGAAGAACGCCGCGCCCAGCGCCCCACCTTCGGGAACGGATGCGACGTCGACCGGAAGCTCGGTCACGTCGGCGAGCGCCTGGATCCAGCCGTCCACGCGGGTGCCGCCGCCGGTCGCGACGATACGCCGGCCGGTGACACCGGCGGCCTCGAGCGAACGTCGGACCACGAAACCCGCGGCTTCGAACCCCGCCCGCAGGACGGACTCCGGCCCCTGGGTGAGATCGAGATCGAAGAGACGACCGCGGAGCTCGGGTGCGTGGTGGGGCACCCGTTCGCCGCGGAGATACGGGAGCCACACGGGGATCGCGCCGGGGTCGGGAGCCTTCCCCTCCCCCGGTCCGAGCAGGCGTCGGAGCCAGTCGAGGAAGAGACCGCCCGCGTTGCTCGGGCCACCGAAGAGCCACAACCCGGGCGTCGAGTGCGGCACCGAGAAGAAGCCGGGCACGACGAGCTCCTCGGGTGTCACGACCCACGCGAGCAGGGTCGTCCCGCAGATCACCAGCACGTCGCCGACCCGATCCGCGCCGGCGACGATCTGCTCCCCGAAGGCGTCGATCGTTCCCGGCTCGAGCACGGCGTCACCGACCCGTCCTGCGGCCGTACCGCTCGGCACGATGCGCGGCAGTTGCTGCGGACGGGCGCCGACCTCGGCGAGGAGGTCGGCGTCCCACCCCTCGAAGTCGAACAGCGGGTACGCCGTGACCGCGGTCGTCGTGTCCAACACGGCTTCGCCCGCCAGCGCGTGGTTGGCGACCGCCTGCGCCGGCCAGTAGCCGTGGGCCTCCGGGGCCGAGCGCGCCGTCCACTCGAGGAACGCGCGCAGCTCGCCGCTCTGCGCCGGTGACGCCATCCCGCCCGTGTGCCCCCGTTCGTCTCCGTACAGGAGCCCGGGCGTCATCGGGTTGCCGTCGGCGTCCACGGCCGTCAGCGAGGGCACCATCGCCGCGACCGACAGAGCACGGAAGGGCACGTCGCCCAATCGACGCAGGGCTTCCCGGGGGCCGCGACGCCAAGCCTCGTCGGCGTCGTGGAAGAACTGATTGGGCTCGGGAACGTGCAGCGTGTGCGGCACGCGAGTCCGGGCGACGACGTTGCCGTCGTCGTCCGCCGCCAGCGCCTTCACGGACGTCGTACCGATGTCGATGCCGACCGTGACGTCACCCACGAGCGCCACCCTCCCCGAACGCGGCCAGGACCTGATCGTGCAGGACGCCGTTGGTGGAGACGATGCTGCACCGGTCGCTGAGGGCGGCCCCGTCGAGCGTGCTCAGTCGCCCGCCGGCCTCCTCGACGATTACGCTCGGCGCGGCCCAGTCCCACCGGTTCACCTGGGACTCCACCGCCGCGTCCATCGCCCCCTGGGCGACGAGAACGTGGCCCCAGAAGTCTCCGAGCCCACGTGTCCGCCAGCACCGGCGAACGAGGCCCAGGAAGGCCTCGCCGCAACCTGCCTCCTCCATGTCGGGGACGCTGTCGTATGCGAGGTGCGCCTGCTCGATCGCGGACACCCCCGAGACCGACACCCGCTCACCGTCCCGAAACGCGCCCTGGCCCCGCGCTGCCCACCAGCGGGCACACAGCGCCGGCGCGCTGACGACGCCGACCTGCGGCGACTCGTCGATCTCGAGCGCGACCAGCGTGGCCCAGACCGGCACGCCCCGGATGAAGTTCTTCGTCCCGTCGATCGGATCGAGCACCCAGCGGCGGGAGCCGGCACCCGTCGTCCCCTGCTCCTCGCCGAGGATCCCGTCCTCGGGGCGAGCGCGGGCGAGCTCCTCGCGCAGGACCCGCTCCGTCTCCCGGTCGGCTTCGGTGACGGGAGTCAAGTCGGGCTTGGTGTCCACGACGAGGTCGCTCACGCGCGCAAAGTGGTCCTGGGCGACCGCGTCGGCGGCGTCCACGAGCGACAGCGCC
>Ga0315553_10002737_pt1 | contig 14031 bp, 11 predicted proteins | sample SalMarSW160140MG_FD_203099 | JGI IMG/M metagenome (GOLD analysis project Ga0315553, IMG submission 203099) | Salt marsh sediment microbial communities from the Plum Island Ecosystem LTER, Massachusetts, United States - Salt Marsh Sediment SW1601-40 ... | reverse complement strand
CATATGTTTCACACCCTGGTAGACCGCCAGACCCTGACACTGCTGGCAGTCGTTGCCAGTGCGCTGGCCTTAAGTCGTCTCATGGAGGTGAAGGGTTTGCTCACGGGCCTAGCAGCCACCATGGAGAGACTTGGTCCCAGACTAGCTATGCACCTTGTTCCTGCTACGATAGGACTGGTTCCCATGCCCGCCGGAGCTCTAGTTTCGGCTACGGCCCTAAGGGATCTAGCGGACAGAATGGGCCTGACGCCGGAACGAGTCACATTCATAAATTACTGGTTCAGACACATATGGGAGACTTCCCTGCCAGTATATCCAGCGATTATAGCGACCAGTGTAATACTATCTGTCCAGCTTTCTTCCGTAACACTGACACTTCTACCTATGACGGCTCTAGTCATCGCACTTGGGACCGTCTCCAGTTACCGGATGCTTAAGTCGAACAAGAGATACGAAATAAAAGAGAAAACGTCAAAGAGAAGTACAGTCTATAACCTTTTGAGGACTTCCTGGCCGATCCTCTTACTAGTGGGACTAGTCCTGGCGGGGCTGGATGCGGTGATTGCCTTTCCTCTCGCACTAGCCCTCTTGGCTTGTCAACAAAGAGCTAAATGGCCGGAACTGAAAATTGCACTGAAATATGGCGCCGATCTCCAAATCCTGTTCCTGTTATACGCCATAATGCTATTCAAGGCAACGATAGAAGGTGCGGGGGCTGCCTACACGCTCTTTTCAGACATGCAATACATAGGAATGCCTACCCCTGTCCTCCTGGCGTTACTGCCCTTCCTGATGGGCTTTGCCACAGGCATTAGCATGGGATTTGTCGGCATTAGCCTTCCGTTGTTGGTTCCCTTCATAACGCTCGGCTCACAGGTCAATAGCTATGCTCTTATGTTGGCCTACATAAGTGGATATGTGGGGGTTCTGCTCTCCCCTCTCCATCTTTGCCTTATACTATCGACCGAGTACTTCAAAGCTAGCTTCGCAAAAGTATATAAGCTTATACTGCCTCCGCTGTTGGCGATAGAGGCGGTTGTAGTATTCATCTACTACATAGCAGCCTAGGATTCTCCACCCCATTGCTGCTTTCAGACTGGCGGGTGATATTCTTACATCAGTAACATGGCATAGTCTCTATTCGTCGCCCCAGGTGGATGTCTGAAGTTCGGATAAGGCATCATATACCCAGGCATAGAAGCATTATATTAATTTTCTTCTTTGATGGGGGGCTCCAGCCTGTAATGACTGTATCCTTAGTTTCTTCCCTGTAGATTCATACAGATCAATCTGCCTCTTCTTAAGCTTTGTGCCCCAGAACGTAACCAATAAAATCTTTTTTGCCATGGACGAAATCATCTACGGACATTTCACGCCTTCCTTCTAACTGAACCTGGCAAAGGCCTAAAATACCCTGCCCAGTGACTACCCCAACGCCAGGTGACTCCGGCAAAGCGATTACTTCCCCTATCTTCCCCTCTGCTATATTGCTAAAAGGAATAGAGCTATGGATTTTTAACCGTTTCCCCTGATACCCGGTGTAACTGATTGGCCAGGGATTGTACGCCCTGACCCTCCGCCAGAGCTCAACCGCGGAAAGATGCCAATCAATCTCGGCATCTTCACTACTTATCAACTTACTATAAGTAGCCTGAGCCTCATCTTGAACTTGCGGTCTCAGTTCCTTGTTAAGCCACTTGGGTAAGGTTTCCAGCAAAAGCTTGGCTCCTACATCGGCCAGCGTCTTACTAAGAGAGCCTGTGGTATCCATAAAAGAAATCCCCGCTTTTTCCTGAGCTAAAATCGACCCGGTATCCATTCCAGCGTCCATTAACATTATGGTAACACCAGTAATTTCATCTCCACAGAGAATGGTATTAGCGACTGGAGACGGACCCCGGTGCCGTGGCAATAATGAAGGATGAACATTAAGACAGGCAAATTTGGGTAATGAAAGCATTTCCGGGGGAAGAATAGCACCATAGGCAGCCACAATTATTAGCTCGGGCTGAAAGCTGGCCAACGCCTCCACCACTTCGCTTGATTTAAGAATCTCGGGTTGAATAACTGGTATTTGTCGCTCCAGAGCCAGCTTTTTCACTGGAGGAAAAACAACTGGGCGCCCCCTGCCAGCCGGCTTATCGGGCTGAGTATACACAGCAAGCACCTGGCAGGAACTCCGGAGTAAAGCTTCCAATATGGTCGCAGCAAATTGCGGAGTGCCCATAAAAACAGTGCGCACTTTCATAGCAAAACTATTTTTTATTAATTTTTTAATTATGTCAAACATCCCCTAGCGAAGGTTTGATAAAACTTGTTATTCTATAGTTAGTAAGCTCTTAAACTCTTAACCGCACCTTATTACTCTTTTCGGCGATCCTTGTGGTTGAGCCTTGTTGGGAATGGGGATAGATTGGAACCAGCGAAAGAAATTTGGAATAGCGCCCTAGGCAAGCTTCAAATTCAGATCAACAAGGCAAATTATACTACCTGGCTTAGCGATAGCCATGGTCTAAGCTGCCAAGATAATACCTTTGTCGTCAGTGTCCCTAACGTTTTTATCGCTGAATGGCTATCCAAGCGCCTTTATCCTTTGGTAAGGAAGACCTTGGTTGATATTATGGGTAAGGATGTCGACGTTCAATTCGTGGTCCACAACTGTGCACAATTGGCAGCTAGCCCTTTGACCAAGCAAACCGATGGAGGGACGAGCAGCAAAGCTAAACAGTATAGATTCAACCCAAGGTATACGTTTGATAATTTCGTCGTCAGCGATTCTAATCGTTTATCTTATGCTGCCGCTGTAGAAGTAGCTGAAAATCCGGGAAGCAGTTATAATCCCCTTTTCATTCACAGCAGCACCGGGCAAGGTAAGACCCACTTACTACATGCTATCGGAAATCTAACGACAAACAACGGATCGCAAGCGGCATACATTACCGCAGAACAATTCGCCAATGAATTTGTATTGGCTGTGCGAGAAAACCAAGTTGATAAATTCCGCAGCAAATTCAGAAATATCCATATCTTTTTATTCGACGATGTCCACTTCTTGTTTGACAAGAAACAAACATTACAATGTTTCTTCCACACCTTCAACGAGTTGTACAGCAATAACCATCAAATTGTCATCACCGCCGACTGTGCTCCCAGAGATCTGCATCCGCTTAGCAGCAAAATCAAATCACGCCTTGAAGGCGGTCTTGTGATCGATATACAACCACCAGACTTCGAAACACGCCTGAATATATTACGGGCTAAAGCAGACACAACGACGACCTCAGACCTGGAAGGTGTGCTGCAAATTGTAGCGAAGAAAGTATGCGAGAATGTCCGCCAGCTTGAAGGCGCTTTGGTATATCTAACTGCCCAGGCCAAATTAAGTGGAACCAAGGTCACCCCTGAAACAATCAACAAGTTATTAACAAGCACGAATCAAAAACAAGACATAAAGTTGCTCTTACGGACAGTAGCAGATCATTTCAACCTTTCAGCAGAAGAGCTAATCTCAAAAAGGAAAGATAGAAAAACCGCTCTGGCACGAGGCGTGGCTATTTATCTTATGCGCGAAGGATACAATTGCTCTCTAACCGAAATCGGCAAAGAACTAGGTGGCAGAAATCATGCCACAATCCTTCACGGTTACGAAAAAATAGCTAGCGAATTGAGCACTAACTCCAACCTGGCTAACCAAATTGCTGACATCAAAGGGAAAATTAGTCCCCGTAAAGGTTAGAGAGAAGCATATCAAGTTGTGCAGAAGTACTAACAATTTGTGGATAAATTGTTGAATATCCCGCCTGCACTGCCTTCCAACTTCTGAACTCTTCCACTACTTGCCTACGTCACAACAATATTGTTTATAATAATTATTAATAATTTAATAATATAGTTAATGTTATATTAGTTTATTCATTATGATATATAAAAGAGAAATTGGGGTTGGGGGTGGACGTGGAGGGGACGGTTGTGTGAGCTTCCTGAGGGAGAAGTATGCTCCTTTTGGCGGTCCGAATGGAGGTGATGGTGGTGACGGGGGGAGAGTGTTTATTGTGGCGAGTCCCGACGTGGCTGACTTGAGCTCAATGGGGAGGAAGAAGGAATTTGCAGCGGGTAATGGTCGCCGGGGAAGCAGTTGGCGGAAGCGTGGCAAGAAAGGTGAAAATTTAGATATTTCAGTACCCGTAGGCACAATGGTTTTTATTAAAGCTGATTCAATGGAGGAGATACCTCTGGCAGATTTGAGAGCTCACGGGCAGAGGGTTATGGTAGCTAAGGGGGGTCGGGGAGGGCTAGGCAATGCGCGTTTTGCCACAGCAGCGAATCAAGCTCCGGAGATAGCTAGCAAGGGTGAATCAGGAGAAGGGCGGCTTATTGTCCTCGAGGTAAAACTCATTACGGATATCTGTATTGTTGGTCATCCTAACTCGGGAAAATCCACTTTATTATCTAATATATCGAGAGCAAAACCCGAAATTGCCGATTACCCCTTTACCACCCGCCAGCCAATTTTGGGCGTGATACAAGACACCAGGAGAGACTTTATTATTGGTGAGATTCCCGGCCTTGTGGCAGGTGCACATCTTGGCAAAGGATTGGGAAATGAGTTTTTGCGCCATGCGGAAAGAACTGGGCTGCTTATTTACTTATTAGATGGCAGCTCGCCGACTGTTATCGATGACCTCAGCACATTGGAGGAAGAGATAGACTTATACAAAGGCTTAGCATACAAGCCAAAAATCGTGGCGGTAAATAAAATAGATTTGCCTGAAGTTCAAGCTCATTTGCCCACACTGAAGCGGTCCCTTGCCAAGCTAAGGGTGCCTGTCTTCTATATCTCTGCAGTTAGCGGACAGGCTGTGTTAGAATTGATGAGGAAAGCCATGGAAATGGTGGTCCAGGCAAGCCGAGATGAGGAAATAATTTCACAGGCACCAATAGCAGTATTCCGTCCCAAACCGAGAAAATAAAGAAGTGAATATAGGCATTCTTGGTGGTACATTCGACCCTATCCATATAGGTCACCTGGTTGTCGCTGAGGAAGCAAGAGTAAAAGTAGGGTTTGGTGAGGTTCTTTTCGTGCCTGCCGGGCAGCCCTTGCTTAAGCCAGATCGTCACATTACCCCGCCAGACCACAGGGTAGAGATGGTGCGCCGCGCGATAGCTGATAACCCTCATTTTAAGCTTTGTACTCTCGAAGTTGAGCGCCCCGGTCCTTCTTACACCGTTGATACTCTGACGATGCTGAGAGAGCAGCTGGGCAGTGAAGTAAGTCTTTTCTTCATTCTCGGACGTGATACATTAGCCGAGTTACCTTCGTGGAAGGAACCGAAGAAGTTAGTCCAATTATGTAGACTGGTGGTTGCGCCCAGATTGGGTTCAAAAGATTTACAGCACTTAGAGACAGAGATACCCGGGCTGCTGGACAAGGTTATTCAACTCGATATGCCTGTAATCGGGATTAGCTCCTCGGGAATTCGCCAGCGTATAGCCCAGGGGCTACCCATTCGCTACCTGGTATCCGCTGAAGTAGAAAAATATATAACCGAACAAAAGATATATCCGACATCGGCGAGATAGCGCCGCGCTTTGGCTACCGAAGGTTGGTGGGAACGCAATGACTTGTTAGCCCGCGCTTTCGTTTCTCCCTGATAGCTCTATTGCTTTGTCATACAAGTCGTACGCTTTGAGAAGCCTCAATGAATCCCTGCCATCGATAATGCAGAACCGCCTTGGATTGCCTGGCTGCACGGCAAATGCCCGGAGTGTTTCCCTCACAGGCGATGTGACATCGTGACAGTGTTGAACGAACAGAACTTGCGCAGGCTCTTTGGCTAGGCGGACTATTTGGTCATTATTCTTGCCGAGGTGATTTAGCGACATTGGAGCAAATCGTGCGGGTCCTTTGAGAAGAAATGCGGCTGTTTTCGACTTGCCATTGAGGTGTATGTGGGCTGTATAAAAATCTGAGGTTTCTCCACCCCAATCGCTTTGAACCGTATCACCCAAGATTCCAGCAAGACACTGCTTAAAGGCATTTTCGGAGACACGTCTCATTGGCGCGATGTCATCTGGGACAGAAGTAGCTCTGATCTTACAGAACTCGTCGAAATCCTCCGCGAAGTTCTCAAAAAAGTGGTACCCATACCACATGATATCGAAGGTGGGAGCTTCGTCTTTCTCCCTGAGCCAAGGAGCACCCATCACAAGTGGATCGAAAACAGCAAGGCTCCCGTCAAATTGGAGTAGTTCCGCGATTATGGCGAACATATGGTTTCCATCGTGAAGCCGATGCCGAGTTGTATCACTGTGAATGTGAGTTGTGGAATAGTGAAATTCAACGTTGATGTCACTGTTCTGCGGACGTATCCATTGGCTGATAACTCGTACATTCTCGTAGACATCCGGGCATGGGCCAAGCTTCTCAACAGAGCAAACGAGGCTGCCTTTCTGTGCAGGCAAATTCTGTTGCAGTGTCTGTATCCCCTGTGTTCTGCAGAAGATCAAAGCGGCTTCAGAGTAAATGTGATCTACACGTATGTTCTTTTGCCATTCTGGCACGTCAGGCAGGTTCCTGATATTGAGGTCAATGAATTCCATACCAGGTGCACCAATGACGGTTTGGATCTTGCGATGGTTCACAAAACCAGGATCAATAATAAGATCCAGATCGGTCGCTCTCTGTTCTGGTGTGAGCTGCTCTCTGATTCCTGTCATAGCTTTGCGCGAGCTAACAAGTAATTATACAGATTTTCAGCATATGCCATTATTTATTGTCATTATCGAGATTACCTGGCGAATTCTCCCCGTATCACACATCCCCTCGGGTCTGGGAAGTCCAACGGCTAAATATCGAGGTTCTTTACGCTTTGAGCATGGGCCATGATGAATCTTTTGCGGGGCGGAACTTCGTCGCCCATTAACATACGAAAAGCCTCATCTGCGGCTATGGCATCCTCTACCTGTACTTTGAGCAGGGTTCTGTTGTCTGGATTCATGGTTGTCTCCCATAGTTGCTCGGGAGTCATCTCACCCAGTCCTTTGTATCGCTGAATCTCTACTTTGTCTTCTTTCAGTTCTCTAAGCCTTTCTTCCTTCTGTTGTTCGGAGTAAAGCCAGAAGTGTTGTTTACCGGACTTAAGGCGGTAAAGGGGTGGTTGGGCAATGTAGAGGTAGCCCTGGTTAATTAGCTCTGTCATATGGCGGAAGAAGAAGGTGAGGAGCAAAGTACGAATATGGGCGCCGTCAACATCGGCATCGGTCATGATAATTACTCTATGGTAGCGAAGTTTAGAGCTATCAAACTGGTCGTCACTATTTGCCTTTAACGCTGTGACAATGGCTCTTAGCTCTTCATGTACTATAATCTTTTCTTTGCTGGCCTTCTCCACGTTAAGTATTTTACCTCTGAGAGGGAGAATAGCTTGAAAACGGCGGTCTCGTCCTTGTTTAGCCGAGCCGCCGGCTGAGGGCCCTTCAACTAAATAGATCTCGCATTTTGCCGGTTCTTTTTCAGAGCAATCAGCCAGTTTCCCTGGCAGAGTCGATGTTTCGAATCCAATCTTCTTTAAGACGAGGTCGCGAGCTTTACGTGCCGCCTCTCTGGCTTTGGCGGCGGTGAGGCACGTCTCCATAATTGACTTTGCCTCGTTAGGGTGTTGCTCGAGGTACAGGGACAAGCTACTTGCTACAGCAGATTCAACATGAGTTTTTACCTCGGGATTTCCCAGCCTTGCCTTAGTTTGCCCCTCAAACTGGGGCTGGGGCAGTTTTACACTGATGATGACCACTGACCCTTCACGCACATCTTCCCCGGTTAAGTTGGGATCGGTGTCCTTTAAAAATTTACTGCTCCGGGCATAATCATTTAAGACCCGGGTTAGTGCTGAGCGGAAACCGGTAAGGTGACTGCCCCCGTCTCTGGTATTGACACAGTTCGCGAAGGTGAGAAGCGATTCTGTAAAGCTCTCGTTGTATTGCAGAGCCGCTTCAATTATGGTGCTATCCACCATAGTAGAGATATATATGGGGTCGGGATGGATAACATCTCTATTTCTATTGAGGCGGCGGATAAAACTGGCTATTCCCCCATCAAAATAGAACGCTTTCTCTTGATTGTTTCTCTCGTCTTTAATGGCTATTTCCACCCCTTTATTCAGGTAAGCTAGCTCCCTTAATCGCTGGCAGGCCATGTCGAAATCGTAGTCAATGCTCTCGAATATTTCCGTGTCAGCGAGGTAGGTAATTGAGGTGCCCGTGTCCTCGGTATCGCCAGTAACTGCTATGGCATCTTGGGGGACTCCCTGCTGATATTCCTGGTAGTAGATTTTTCCCTCACGTTTAACCTCAACTTTAAGCCAGGAGGATAATGCATTTACGACCGAAGCGCCAACACCGTGCAGTCCACTGGATACACCATAGACGTAATTGCTGAACTTGGCTCCGGCGTGCAGGCGAGTCAGGACTGCTTCAAGGGCTGTGATATCTTGTCCCGGGATAGTTTCTGTGGGGATACCCCGTCCATTGTCGGTTACAGTTACACTGTTATCCTCATGTATTGTCACTTCAATTCGGCTACAGCAGCCAGCCATGGCTTCGTCTATGCTGTTGTATACTATCTCGTACAGGATTTGGTGTAGTCCGTACTTATCGGTACCGCCGATATACATGCCTGGCCGCAGGCGTACAGCTTTGAGTTCGTCTAAAATTTGGATATCTTGCGCGGTATACTCGCGGTCTGCGTTGTTATTCATGGCGTTCTGGGGCAAAAAGCAAAATGTTGACTAAGGACGGAAAATAATTCAGGTTTTCATCTATGGTCGATAATAATGACAATGCGTCTATATTATACCATATCTTGAACTATAGGTGTTACTTTTAATCGTGTTTAATTATTCCGGCTATTTCAGCCACAGGGATGGTTTTTTGTTCCCCGCTCTTCATATCTCGCAATATTACATTCTGGTTGCTGATCTCTTGCTCGCCGAGAATAAGGGCGTAGGCAGCACCCAGGGAATTAGCTTGTCTCATCTGGCCTCTCAGGCTCTTATCACCTGTGGCCGTGATAATCGCAATCCCAGCTTTTCGTAGAGCCGAGGCAATCTTCATCGCTTCAACCTTGGCTTCTTCCCCGAGATAGGCGATGAAAGCATCGGGCTTGGGCGATTCTGGAATCTCTGTTTTCTGTTCCTTTAGATTCAATATTATTCTTTCCAGCCCGGTCGCAAATCCCACCGCGGGAGTTGGGTTTCCATCAAGTTCCTCGATGAGGTCATCGTAGCGCCCACCTCCGCCGAGCGTGCTTTGCCCTCCTTTATTTCGGGGTTCAACCTCGAACACTGTTCTGGTGTAATAATCCAGGCCACGGACCAATCTATGATTCAATTGGAAGGGGATGCCCGTTGCCCTTAAATACTTTTGAACGCTTTGAAAATGGAGTTGGCATTCGGGGCACAGATAATCGGAAATCTTCGGTGCGGTTTTCGCTATCTCTTGGCAAGATTTCTTCTTACAATCGAGCAGACGTAGAGGGTTCTTGACCAGCCTGACTTTGCAGTCAGGGCAAAGACGGTCTGTGTAACTTGAATAATGCTGTTTCAGTACTTCTAAATATCTGGGGCGACAAACTTTGCAACCAATGCTATTGAGTTGAATAGAAAGTTGAGAGAGCCCTAGCGAATAAAAGAATTGCTGTGCCATTTCAATGACTTCAGCATCAAGGGCGGGGTCAGCCTCCCCTAAAGCCTCAAAACCAAATTGGTGATGCTGGCGGTACCTCCCAAATTGTGGACGCTCGTACCTGAAGGCCGGTCCAATGTAATAAAGCTTCACAGGCTGAACTAAGTTAAATAATCCGTGCTCTAGATAAGCTCGACAGACTGGCGCTGTTACCTCTGCCCTTAAAGCCAATTTCTGTCCGCTTTTATCTTCGAATATATACATTTCCTTGTCGATGATATCTGTCCCGCCGGCCACAGTTTTAATGAAAAGCTGCGCATCTTCGAATATCGGCGTGCTCAGTGGCTGATAACCATAGAGCTGGCATAAAGAACTAGCCTTTTCCTCTACGTATTTCCAGTAGGCACGCTCTTGTGGCAGGATGTCGAATGTCCCCCGAGGTGCTTTATACAAAGAAATCCTCCTAGTCTATCTTGTAGTTTACCATATTGTAACTATTCAACCTGCCATTGTCATCCTGAGCGAAGCGAAGGATCTTTGAAATTCTTCGTAATTTGCGTTACCTCTACTGTTGCAGTATTATGAATTAGATGGAAGTCAATGCGCTTATAGAACAGGCTAGCACTTACCTGCCTGATGATAAAGTAGCTCTGGTTAAAACAGCTTACGAATTCGCTGCAGGAGCTCATGAAGGGCAATTGCGTAAAACAGGAGAGCCTTATTTAGAACATCCTTTAACTACAGCCATGACTTTGGCTGAATTCCACCTTGATGCTGAAACCCTAGCTGCAGCCTTATTGCACGATGTCACTGAGGATTGTGCTGTACCGTTAGGTGACATCGAGGCCAACTTTGGTTCACAGGTAAGTAAGCTTGTTGATGGAGTTACCAAGCTAGACAAGCTTACAAGCCGAGCTCAAACGAAAGAAACAAAGTCGAAGGTTCAGGCGGAAAATTTGCGAAAAATGCTCTTGGCTACGGCTGAAGACTTACGGGTGGTTCTCATCAAATTGGCAGACAGGTTACATAACATGCGTACACTGGGTGCTTTACCGGCAGAGAAACGGCGTGCTATCGCTCAAGAGACCCTGGAGATATATGCTCCCTTGGCGCACCGTTTAGGCGTGAGGGAGATGAAATGGCAATTAGAGGATTTAGCTTTTCGCTATCTGAAGCCACGTTTGTACCACCGGATTGCTCATTTAGTAGCGGGCAAGCGAACCGAGCGGGAAGGCTTCATAGATGAGGTTAGTAAGATACTTTGTCAAGAATTAGATAAGGTTGATATAAAAGCCAAGGTTTATGGCCGGCCAAAACATATTTACAGCATATATCAAAAAATGGGCAAGTATGATGCGCAGGGTAAGAATTTTGGCGATATCCATGACCTTTTTGCCTTACGTGTGTTGGTGGACTCGGTTTCAGATTGTTATAAGGCATTAGGCGTACTTCATAATCTTTGGCGTCCTATTCCTGAAGAGTTCGACGATTTTATTGCTAATCCCAAGGATAATGGCTATCAAGCTTTGCATACTACGGTAATGTGTCAAGATACAAGACCGCTAGAAATACAAATTCGGACCCATGATATGCATCGTGTCAACGAATATGGAGTGGCTGCGCACTGGCTTTATAAAGAAGGGAAGGCAGGGGAGCAGTTTAATGATGAACTAGCTTGGCTGCAGCAGCTTGGTGATTGGAGAGAAGAGCTTGATAGTGAGGAATTTCTGGAATCTGTTAAAACCGATGTTCTTGTCGCTTGCGTGTTTGTTTATACTCCCAAAGGGGAGATAAAAGAGTTGCCCAAGGGCGCTACTCCTCTAGATTTCGCCTTTCGCATTCATACGGACCTGGGCCTTAGATGTATTGGAGCGAAAGTGAATGGCAAGCTTTTACCCTTGCATTATACCCTTAAGAATGGTGACGTGGTGGAGATTATGGCCAGCAAAGCAGATAAGGGCCCGAGTCTGGACTGGCTTAATCCCGAGCTTGGTTATCTTAAGACGTCTCACGCGCGAAGCAAGGTCCGGCAATGGTTTAACAAACAGGAACGAAGTAAATCTATTGAATATGGCAAGCAAATTTGGGATAAGGAACTTAAAAGGTTGGGCATTGGTTTGCCTGGCGCAGACGAAGTAGCGCGTCTACTTGACTATGACGACGCAGATGACCTTTTTGCTGCCTTGGGCAGTGGCAGCATCAATTCCTCTCAAATAATGCTTAAACTAAGCGGAGAATTGGAATCGACTGGAGAGGGGGTTGAAGTTCTGCCTCGGCGAAAGGCCAGCCCTGTAAGTATTAATGTGTTGGGTGTAGGAGATTTGCTTACTCGTTTGGCGAATTGCTGTCATCCCTTGCCCGGGGATAAAATTATTGGATATATTACTCAAGGCCGGGGTATTACTGTGCACCGAAGGGATTGCCCTAATATTATTCATGAAATAGAGAAAGAAAGATTGGTCAAAGTAGATTGGGGTGATGTGGCACAGGTTTACCCCGTGATGATTCAGGTTGATGCTTGGGATAGAGTTGGCCTTATTCGAGATATTAGTGCTATTATAGCGGCAGAAGGCGTAAACCTTGACGAGGCAAGCCTGGGCAACCATAATGATGGTAGTGTCTCATTGTATTTTACCTTAGAGGTAAAAGGTGCTGCCCAGCTAAGTAAAATAATGTCTAGAATTTATTCGGTATGGAACGTAGTAAGTGTAACTAGAAAGGGGGAAATAAGTGTCACCTAGCAAGCAGAGTAACAAAGTAGCAAGGACAGCGGAGAGAAAAAGGTTGCGGAATCGCTTAGTGCGCAGTAGTGTTAAGACTCATATAGCTAAAGCGAGAAGTTCAATTGATGCCGGGGAAGAATCGGCACACGAGAAAACAACGCTGGCTATGAGTGGTATAGATAAAGCAGTAAGCAAGGGGATTATTCATAGAAACAAAGGCGCCAGACTTAAGTCTCGCTTAATAAGAAAACTAAATAAGAAATAATCCACTGGTAACCGATGACTATTAAGTCTCTTTCGCCAAAGCAAGGACGAATTATCAACTTTGTCACCGAATTTTTGCATGATAAAGGTTATCCGCCTACTATTAGAGATATCGCTGCTGGATGTGGGATAAGTTCCACATCGGTCGTAGCTTATAACCTGGACAAATTAGAACAAGCAGGATATATTCGCCGCCATAGTGACATATCTCGCGGAATTCAATTCTTAACCCCGCAGGAAAATGGAAGGAAGTCAGTTCGTGTTCCCATAGTCGGTTTGATAGCTGCTGGTGAGCCTATTCCCGTGCCTGACACAGGAACTAGCGTTCCCAATGAGGGATTGGAAGTCAGTGAGGAATTAGTTCGAGGTAAGCAAGATATTTATGCCCTTCGGGTAAAAGGGAATTCCATGTTGGATGCTTTGATAGGGGATGGAGACATAGTTTTGATGGACTATGGGAACAGTGTTGAGAATGGCGATATGGTGGCAGTCTGGCTTAAGGAAGAGCAAGAGGTAACACTTAAGAGGTTTTTCCCAGAGCCAAATCGTATCCGCCTGGAGCCAGCAAATAGTCAGATGAAACCTATTTATACTACTCCAGATAATGTTGAGATCCAGGGTAAGGTGGTGGCTGTGATACGGCATATATCATAGGTGTTAGAAAATGCTGTTCCAATTCCAATCGGTGGGACAAGCTCTCTTCACTCAAGGCTTGGTTTCTCCACAGGGTGGTAATCTTAGCGTTAAGCTTGGAGAGCATCTAGTTATTACCCATCGGGGCAGTCTGTTGGGCTCTATTCAAGAGGGGGATTTGGTGGAGACCGGAATAAGTAAGAACAATCGGGCTACACCCCTGGCTTCAAAGGAATTGGAAGTTCATCGCTGTATCTACAAAAATACCTCGGCATTGGCAGTGGTTCATGCCCATCCGCCTTACGCTGTTGCTTTATCATTCTTGGAAAAAGAAATTGTGCCCCCCGATCTAGAAGGGCAGGCTTTGTTGTCTAAAGTGCCTATCTTAAGTGCAGAAATGGCGGTGAACGCCGGAGAACTTGTCGATGAGATAGCCAGGTTAATGGGAGAGCACAGGGTGGTTCTGGTGCGGGGGCACGGGACTTTTGCTGCCAGCCAATTGTTAGAGGAAGCCTATTACTATACTGTTGTTTTGGAGCATAGTTGCCGTCTCCTCTACCTGCTGAAAGCTTTACAAGTGAATCCTAGGATAACTCCCGTTTGAAAAATCCTGTCCTAAACCTGTCGAAGGATCGGTTATGCCGTTACGGCTTTAGGGGAAACCAGGTAATACCAATCATGGTATTTAGGATTTCTTCCCAGTGTCACTTCGGCGAAGAGCTTTTGTAATTTG
>Ga0315553_10002735_pt1 | contig 14032 bp, 13 predicted proteins | sample SalMarSW160140MG_FD_203099 | JGI IMG/M metagenome (GOLD analysis project Ga0315553, IMG submission 203099) | Salt marsh sediment microbial communities from the Plum Island Ecosystem LTER, Massachusetts, United States - Salt Marsh Sediment SW1601-40 ... | reverse complement strand
TGTGACAGGTCGACGTGCGGCAAATCGCCGCGTCGGGCCAGCTCTAAAACGTCGGCCAATACCAGCTTGCGGTGACCGCCCGCGGTCTTGACGGCCGGCAGCACTCCGTCGTCGACCCAGCGTTTGACCGTGCTGACGCTCAGACCGAGCGCACGGGCAGCCTGGGTGGTGTTGACGTAGCGCGAGGGCGGCTCGGTTTTCACTGCGTTCACCTCACTTGCGGCGGTGCGGCAAGCGGCCCGACGTGTCCACTGCTTTTCCCTTCCCCGCGGGCCGGGAATCGTTTCCCGCCCACTCTTGGGGGTATTTCCCGGAGCGGTCTGACCAGACCCTGGAGATCATATTATCCAGGCGTTTTGAACGCAACTTTTCTACGGCGACATTTTTCTTGTTATTAATCGCGTATTTTTCCGGATTACCACTTGACGCCGAGAAACTCGGCTGTAAAGTAATGTGAACGATTTGAACGTTTTAATGATTCGGCCGGGCGGCCGGACAGACGGCGTTCGCAAGCTGGGAGGACGGATACATGAAGGGTCTCGAAATGGTGGCGTTGGTTCTGGTGGTGGTGGGAGCAGTCAACTGGGGGCTCGTCGGATTGGCCCAGTTCGATCTGGTCGCTGCGCTGTTCGGTGGCCAGTCGGCGGTGATCAGCCGCGTGGTCTACAGTCTCGTCGGTCTGGCCGGTGTAACGCTGGCCGCCTTGCAGTTTGTTCGTGTTCCGGCGACGCAACGCGCCTAGTTTCGCACAGCCGGGCGATTGCGATTCTCACCGGGACAGAGAGAGGCGTTTTTCAATTTCGACTCCGCGGAAACGTTCGCCAACCCTCATGCGGCAGGCGCGTTGCTTGCCCGGGCGAACCAACCTCACGGAGGGAGGACAGTGCAATGAAGATTCGATTGTTGGCAATTACGGCTCTGTTGACTGGTCTGGTTTGCCTCGCGGCTCCGGGCCGGCTGTCGGCGGATGACGCCTGCCAGAAGGACATCGTCGAAACGGCGGTCGAGGCAGGCAGTTTCAAGACCCTGGTAACGGCCGTCAAGGCGGCGGGCCTGGTGGAGACGCTCCAAGGCGAGGGGCCGTTCACAGTCTTCGCGCCGACGGATGAGGCGTTCGCCAAGCTTCCGAAGGGCACGCTGGAGGCCCTGTTAAAGGACAAGCAGGCATTGACCGCCGTGCTCACGTACCACGTGGTATCGGGCAAGGTGATGGCCGCCGACGTTGTGAAAGTCGACTCGGCCGAGTCCGTGCAGGGTGAGTCGATCCAGATCACCGTCAAGAACGGGAAGGTCAAAGTCAACAACGCCAACGTCGTGAAGACCGACATCGTCTGCAAGAACGGCGTGATCCACGTGATCGACGCCGTGATTCTGCCGCCGGCTGGCGGTCGCTAGTTTTTGAGTCGCGGGAGCGAGGGGGACGGCGGCACGGAACCGCCGTCTCCCCGCTCCGCGTTTTTTCGATCACTCGCCAGGAAGACAGCGCGAAGCTACCCCCGGCGTTCTGTCGCAAACGTGTGCCGCTGGCCGTGGCCGAACAACAAGGCAGTCGGCCCCGGCAAATGGAAAAGGATTCATCATGCTCGTATTGACCCGCCGCGTGGGCCAGGGAATCGTCATCGACGGCCAAGTGCAGCTCAAAGTCGTGTCCGTGCAGAACCAACGTGTGAAGGTAAGCATTTCGGCGCCGGAGCACGTGACGATTCATCGCAAAGAAATACATCAACGCATTCAAGAGCGGGGTGACGGCCCAGGGCGCAAACCGCGACAGGCGTGCGACACGTAGCTGCTGCCTATTATCCTGCTCTCATGGCCATCCCATCATCAAAGGATCGGTGCTAACCATTCGGCCATTGCCGAGCGATTCCCCCAGATTACTGAACGAAAGGACGAAAAATGAATCTCGACACGATTTACATGCGAAGTATCGGTCTGGCCGCGCTACTACTGGCGGGAAACGCGACGCGACTGCCAGCCCACGGCGCCGATCGCGGATCGGACCGCGATGCCGCCGTCAAGCTCATCGTGGAGACGTTGGCGACTGACGGGACACCCGAGAAGTCAGCGGAGCAGGTCGCCTGCTATCAGGCCGCGAGCAACCAGCTTCGGGAGCTTTGTCCCACGAACGTCGTAGTCGGGCAAATCGTGAACAACGCCGTGTCGAAGGCGGCCGCCGCAGCCGACGATCGCGAGGCGGCCAAACTGCTCCGGGAAGGGCTTCGGCAGGCCAAGACAACGCTCGAATTCCAGCCGTTCACCGAAGCGCCCTTGCCCGACGGATTCCCGGAGCCGACTCCCGTGGGCGAGATTCAGGTCAAACGCTACCCGGAGCACAGGCTGGCGCGAACGCAAATGGCCGATCCAAAGGCGGAAGCCACGGCTTTCTGGACGCTGTTTCTGCACATTCAGGCGCGAGACATCGCCATGACGGCCCCCGTGGAAATGACTTACGCCGAAGGCGGCGAGGGCGCTCCCCGGCGGCAGTCGATGTCGTTCCTGTATCGCAGCACCGAGCAGGGCAAAACGGAGAAAGGCGAGACTGTCGAGGTGATCGACGTGCCGCCCCTGCTGACCGTCAGCATCGGCTTGCGCGGCAACGCGACCGGAGCGCGACTGACCGAGGCGCAATCTCATCTCCAAGACTGGTTGACGGACCATGCCGACGAGTACGAAGCGGCCGGCCCGCTGCGCGTGATGGGATACAACAGTCCATTCGTGCCCGTCGATCGCCGCTTTACCGAGGTGGAGATCCCAGTTCGATTTCGGGTACCCGCGCCGTGATCGGGTAACCACGTAGCTCACCGTCTGGCAGGCACTGTTCGCTACACCCGCCTTCCGCTCGCGACTTTCCGCTTTACGCTTTCGCTAGATGTGCAGCTCCACCACGTCTTTGTCGTGTACCACATAGTCCCCCTTCACCGTGGTGCCGGGGTGTACCTGGCTGCCCCACACGCGGGCGTGCTTCAAGTCGCGGGCGAAATCCCGATGTACCTGCTCGGCCACGTCCAGCAGCGTGCTGCCGCGGCGAACGGTGAACGGCTGGCTGTAGTCGGGCTCCTTGTGGCTGGGCTGCTTGGTGTAGACCCGCACCACGTCGAGCGATTGATAGATTTTGGAGCGCAAGTCTTCCAGGCCCGTGCCATGCAGCGCCGAAATCACAAGCTCGTCGCAATCGAGCGGGCACATCTCGTGCAGTAGGTCCAGCCGCGCTCGGGCATCAGGCGCGTCGATCTTGTTGGGCACCAGCAGCGTCTGCGTGTGCGATACGCCCAGGTCTTCCTCGTCCAGGTACGACGAGCGCCCCAGCCGCGTCTTGGTTTGCGCCAGCCGATCGAGCACCTCCTGAAACTGGTCGATCCCTTCGTCGCAACCGAGGTCGGCCAACAGCAGCACCAGGTCGGCGCCGCGGATCAGCCCCTGCGTCGTGGTATCGAGTACGCCGGCCGTGATGGGGGGCGTATCGACAAGCTGCACCATCACGTCTTCAAAGGGCATCATGCCCGGCAGCGGCTCGTGCGTGGCGAAGGGATACTCGGCCACCACGGGCGAAGCGCGGGTCAGGCTCGCCAGAAGCTGGCTCTTGCCGGCATTCGGCCCGCCGATGATGACGGCCCGCCCCGCCCCCTGCCGCGGCAGTCGAAAGCCGGGCCCGCGCTTTCCGGCGGTCTTGGCCTGCCCCTCGACTTCCTTCTTGACCTTGCTGATCCGCTGCTTCAGATCGGCCTGCAGCTTGTCGGTGCCCTTGTGCTTGGGCATCTCGCGGAGCATCACCTGCAGGCAGCGCAGCTCCTCGTCGGGCGTACCGGCCCGGCGATACTCCTCTTCGGCCTTCTTGTACTGCGGAGTGAGATTGGCAGGCATGGGAGCGACGTGTGTGCGTGAATTGACGACTGACCGCTACCGGCGCGCAACGGATTAGTGCGGACCGGCGCGACCGCCGAATGACCAATTTCCAAATCCCAATGACCAATGCGATTGACGTACGGGTGCCTGCTTGCAGTTTATCGCTTCGCAAAAGTGTCGGCCAGCGCCGTAGCGGTGACCACTCAAGACTTGAACGTTGAGTAAACTTTTCCCGACGTTGCCTCGCGGATGAAACCACGCTGACGGCCGAACAACCAACGGCTACAATGGCAGCAAGCGGGCATGAAAGAGGCGGCCATTCGCGGGCAAATCTACTTTTGTCGAGTCGCGGGCCGCAACCTCGGGAGTCATGTTCGACGCATGAAAGATGCGATCAAGACTGGGTTGCTCACCGGATCGCTTTTCGGCGGAGCGTGGGTTCTCATCATTTCACCTATACTGGCTTTACTGGCCATATTCACGCATCCCCTGATTCCCGTCGCACTGGCTGTTCTCACATTCACCATGGCTGGAGTACCCTTTGGGATGGCCATGGCCGCCTTTGGTGCTTACCAAGCCGGCCGATTCCGCGCCATGGATCTGGTGCCGCGTCAAGAGACTTTGATTCATCAAGGTGGGGCCAACCATTTCGTGGGTATCGAAGGCGTTGGTGGCTGGCTCTACCTGACGGACCACGCGCTTCGGTTCACGTCGCACGAAATCAACATCCAGCGACACGAACTGGTGATCCCTCTCTGCGACATAGCCGATGCGGTGCCCTCCCAAACGTTGGGGTTATTGCCCAATGGCCTGCTGGTACGCACGAACGACGGACGATCAGAGCGCTTCGTCGTGGGGGGACGAAAGAAGTGGAGCCGCACGATCCTGAAGGCGAAGATGGCCTTCGTTGCCGCTCCTAGCGCAACGGTGAACGAGTTATCTGGCTAACCAGCAACGGCCCGCGCGGCGAAATGACGCGCATTCGATTCCGCAACACAAATCACCGCCGCAAGACATTTTTGCCTAGCGATCTGTGGCGCTGGATTTAGCGGGCGTTCAGTGACCGCCAGCCCGTGTCGTCCCAGCGGTCGGCATCGGGCGTCGATGATGGTGCGACCATGTCGATTGCCCGCGTGTCGATTTTCTGCGATGAAGCGTCAACTGTGATCGATGCCACGTCGGCCGCCGGCCAGCTCACCGGTACGAAGCCGGTGGCGAGACGCATGGGCTGGTAGGCGGTTTTGTGCCGAGATTCCGAATTCGGCTGAGGCCCCGAGTCGCGCCGGGTCGGGATCGGCGGCGTTTCGGGATCGGGCACTAGGCGGATGCGCAGGCGGTCGTATCCGTTCGCATTCGCGTTCGAGCTGTTCGCGTCGGCCGCCGCGTCCGTTTCCGGTGCACTAGCGCGAATCGAAGCGCCGAACTTGCCGTCGCGCACAGACTCGGCATCTTCCGATTCCTGCGGCGCCCCGCCGCGACTCATCGCTTGCGGCGTTACGCGCAACACATTCGAGTTCAGGTTCGGCGGAAAATCGGCCGGCTCGGAACCATACCCCGAATCCGGCTGCGTCCCCAAGGGTGCCGACGAACCGGGTACGTAATTCGAGGGCGGATTGTAGTACGGCTCCGAAGCGGGATTCGTGGTCGCGGGCATCGACGTCGGGCAGGCCCCACAGTCGATCGGCTGCATTGTCGGGCAAGCGCTCGCGCCCACCACCGCCACCGACGACACCACGGGACTGTACGTTGTGTACGGAACGCGGCGAACTTGCCACGTGTTCGACGTGCAGGGGGCCATATACGTCACCGGTACTCCCGTCGCCGGGTCGATGGTCGACACGGGGCGATAGTACGTGACCGGCACTTTCAACAGTCGCGTGCGGTACCCGGTGCTAGGCATGTACTGCATAACCGGTTGCTGGTACACCGGCACGGCGCAGGGATCGCCAAACTCAGCGCCCCCGCCGCCATAGACCTGCATCGCTTGCGGATTCGAGTAGACCGTGCGACCGGCCACGACCGGCGCGGTTTGCGGATAGGCAATCACGGGCCGATAGGCGGTCACAGGCGGATAGGCCGCCGTGTAGGGATACCCAACGGTAGTCGGCCGGCCAAACGGGCGAAGCGGCGACCAGTTCCCGATCGAATTCCGCAGCCGATATAGCCACGGGAACACGGGTCGGGCCACCGGATAGGAGTACGGCACCTGTCCACCGACTGCCGGCAGAGCCTGGCCACCACCGTAATACATAGTCCGTCCGCCTGCGGCCGGCAGCGTTTGCGAATTGCCGTAATAAACAGTCTGTCCACCCGTCGCCGGCAGCGTCTGTGCATTGCCGTAGTAGACAGTTTGACCACCCGTTGGCGGCAGCGTCTGTGCATTGCCGTAATACACAGTCTGCCCACCCGTCGCCGGCAGCGTCTGTGGATTGCCGTAGTAGGCAGTCTGTCCGCTAACCGCCGGCAGCGTTTGTGGATTGCCGTAATACACAGTCTGCCCACCCATCGCCGGCAGCGTCGGTGCATTGCCGTAGTAGACAGTCTGTCCGCTAACCGCCGGCAGCGTTTGCGGATTGCCGTAGTACGATGTTTGGCCGGGAAGCACCGTTGTCCCCTGCGGCACGACCGTCGCCGGCGGGTAAAACGACGTTTGCCCACCGACTGTCGGCGCGGCTTGCGGAGCCATGTAATATCGCGGGCCGGAGGGGAACGGGGGCGTCGCCGGCGGGTAAATCGTGACTGGTCCGTTGCCGTAATACGCAGTCTGCACGCCGAAGGGCGCGACTGCGTTGGGGTTGGAATATACGGTGCGCGGCCCAAACAGCCAGTTGCTTATCGGGCCGGCCTTGCTCTGCGAGGTCGTTGCGCAGGCCAGCGCAACCGACAGGCACGTCACGGCAAAACGGCGAATCAGCGTATGGTGCATGTTCTGGCTCCCCGAATAGGGAGATGGAGTTCCTGGACGGGATTGTGGAGACATTCATAGAAGCGTAGGTCACAATTCTTGAGTCGGACAGGCGCAAAAGGCCCAAAATGGCCGGACAAAGTGCACAGCCGGCCGGTCGTGACAGGCGTGCCGCTGCGGCAATTTGCGGTGTGTTTAGCGGCAGCGTCGCGATGGAGAACGGCGCAATGGGAAAGGCCAAAAACGGAAAGCGGAGTGCAGAAAGCGGAGAGCGGAATGCGTGCCGACTCGTACCGTTACGTCGCGACAGAGCCGTCGGAAGTGTTACGGCGCTGCTCGAACACGTCGTACAGCGCGAACAGCACTTCACGCATGTTGCCCGCGTGCCGGGTCAGACACTCGGCTACGTCGCGCTCGGAGATGACGCGATTCGCCTCGGGCGGCAACGCGGCGACGACGCGGCAGGCCATCTCCAGCGGCACATCAGTGCTGTACAGCTCCGGCAGGCCAAGATCGCGATGCGCGGTGACCAGCAAGCCGCTCATCCGCCCGCGGTACGTGTGCTTCAGCCGGGCCCGTGTCCAGGGGCGAAGCTGCTCGAAGCCGTCGACGACCAACTGCTTGCAGTTGTCCCCGTCGCGCCACGAGTCGGGTGAAAAAGAGAGGCGGCGCTGGCCGCCGGCGAGCCGCACGTGAATCACATTTCGCCGTGCCGCCAACAGCGGAAGCAGGGTAAGCAGCAGCGTCGTCTTGCCGCTTCCGTGGGGGCCGACAATCTGCCCCTGCCAATTCTGCCGCTCCAGTCGATCGACAAGTGCAGCAGCGCTCTGGCCGGGCGGAAACAGGTAGTCGATGGCACCGGGACGAGTCCAGCGCGTGGCGAAGGGATTAGCGTCGGCCGGTAGCATGGCACACGATGACGATTCCAAGGCCCTATTCCTCCTGCTCGACCTGCTCAAGGACAACGGCCGGCACGTCGCCAAGCTGGAACGGGTGCTGCACGACCACGTCTTTGCCTCGCCGCAGGAATACCCGCACCCGCACGCACCAGCGAATTTTGACAACGACGCCTAAGTAACTCAGCGGGCTGTTGGGCAGCCGCGTCTCCAAGCGGCGCAGTGCGCGCAGGTCGCCGCCGTTTACTTCGCCCACCGTGTGCCGCTCGAAGTAGTGCACGCCCAGGTCTTCGTCCCCCTTGCCCTCGGTGTGCCACAGGACCGAGGCCTCGATGGCCTGGATTTCGTCGCGGGCCACGCCATCGATCTGGTACTCGCAGGTGAGCGTGTCGCCGGGGTGGTACACGCGTTTGCCGTCGCGCAGAGCGACGCTGATCAGGGGCTCCATCCGGCGCTCCCATTGCCGCTGGCGCGCGGGTACACAATGACCGGAAACGATCGCCGATACGGGGGCAGACCCTTGGCCGCGCCCGCCACTACCAGCTTCCATTGTACGGCGTTGCAGTTGGAACGGAATGAATGCATGGCCTGTTCGGGCACCTGGAATTCGCAGTCCGACTCAAAGGGCACCCCCGGCAGAATCTCGAAACCCTGCTGCGAAAAGAGCGGTTGCTCGTACACGCACCGCGACTCGGTGCGGACGTCGGTCCCCTGGTGGTAGGTCGCCTCCTCTTCGCATACCAATAGCAGGTCGATCTTCTCGACCGATATCCGCCCGGCCTGCGAAAGGAATACGCTGTACCGCCCGCCGGGAAGCAGCGGGTGATCGGAAATCTCGACGCTGGTGGGCCCGACCCGCGCCAACATCACAAGCTGCCGAACAAAGAAAACGATCGATCCCACCCCCACGGCCAGGTACGGCACCAGAAACGAGGTGAGGAACCAGTCGGGTCGGCCCGCAGTGAAGCTGTCGAATGCCAAAACCAGCAGCACCGAAGCCACGCCGTTCCACACCAGGCAGAACGCCAGCACGGGAAACAGCTTCCAGGCCGGAGAGTAGGCAATGGGCAGGCGATACGCCAGTGTGATGCCGGGGCTGTTGGTCAGATCAGCGTCGTGGGGGATCGTGAGGAATTCCTGCGGCTCGGGAATCGCCTTGCGGATCAGCTCGAGGTTCGTCGCCCGCCGCACCATCTCCGAGCGCCGTTCGACCGAGGCTCCCAGTTGCAGCAGCGTGTAGACCACGCCTACTCCGCCCATGAGCAACAGCGAAGCAAACACCAGAATCAAAAGCCACAAGCCCCAGCCTGACAGCCGGGCACCATCGTGCCCGGCGTGCAGAATCTGCACGGTGACTAGGGCGGCCAGCGCCACCAAGCCGATAAGAAACAGCGCCGCGGCGAACAGTGCCTCCCCCACGCTGCCCAGCAGCTTGGAGCCGGTGCGGCGCTCGCCCCGCTTTTTTTGCCAGAGCCGAAACTGCCGTGGCACGGAACACCCCGCTGCGATTCGATCGGCGTCGCCACTGCCAGGCGGTGTCACCGCAAGCAGCCGGTGATTACAATGCACGCGCTAGAGCCGGTCCATCATAGTACGCCACCGCCTCGCGTCGAGAAAGGCACTCACGATGAATCCTGGCAGGTATTGCTTCAGGGTCGCCATGCCAAGCACGGTGCGGTGCTTCGCGCCGCGACGCCCATGGCGAGGGTCGCGTGATACGGCCAATCGCAGCGTTTGCCATGCTGCCACGATGCTCGCATCGGTCGCGATCTGCCTGGCGATCGTGCCCAACTTCGCCCGGGCGGGCGACTGGCCGCAGATTCTCGGGCCCGACCGCAACGGTGTGGCGCAAAGTGAAAAGCTGGCCGAGAGCTGGCCCAAGGACGGGCCGAAGGTGCTGTGGACCGCCCGCAGCGGCAGCGGATTCGCCGGTCCGGCCGTCGTGGCTGGTCGTGTCGTGCTGTTTCATCGGGCGGGGGATGCCGACCGCATCGAGGCGCTCAATGTAGAAACCGGCGATTCGATGTGGAAGGCCAACTACGTGGCTCAGTACCGGGGCGGTGTCAATCCCGACAGCGGGCCGCGCTGTGTGCCCCTCATCCACGAGGGCAGCGTGTACGCGTTTGGCGCCGCGGGCGAATTGCATTGCGTCTCGCTCGAAGACGGCAGTCGCCGCTGGACGCGCAAGCTCTACGACGATTACGAAGGCGACGAAGGTTACTTTGGCGCGGGGAGCACGCCCATTGTGGCCGACGGCAAACTGCTGGTGAACGTCGGCGGGCGCGACAAGGCGGGGCTGGTCGCACTGGCACTCGACTCGGGCGAGACGGTGTGGAAGAAAACCGACGAAGCGGCGAGTTACTCGTCGCCCACGATGGCGACCATCGACGACCGGCAGTGCGTGGTGTTCGTCACGCGGTTGAACGTCGTGGCGGTCGATCCGGCCAGCGGCGAAGAAGTGCTCCGCTTTCCCTTCGGACGCAGCGGGCCGACGGTCAACGCCGCCACTCCGCTGGTGTGCGGCGATTCGCTCTTCGTCACGGCCAGCTACGGCATCGGAGCGCAGTTGGTGAAGTTGAGAAGCGGGGAGCCCGACATCGTCTGGTCGAGCGACGACGTTCTTTCGAGCCAGTACTCGACCGCCGTGTATCGCGACGGTTACCTGTACGGCATCGACGGCCGCGAGGACGTCGGTGTTGCCCGATTGCGATGTGTCGAGGCCAAAACAGGCAAGGCCGCCTGGACGGCGGAGGGATTCGGCGTGGCCCACGTTATCCTGGCCGGCGACAAACTGCTGCTGCTCAAAGTGTCGGGCACGCTCGTGCTGGCCGAGGCATCGCCCAAAAAGTTTGCACCGCTGGCCGAGGCAAAGGTGGCCGACGGCATCACGCGGGCACTCCCGGCCCTGAGCAACGGCCGACTCTATGTGCGAAGCAACGAAGGGGAAACAGGAACGCTCTATTGCCTGCAAGTGGGCGAAGGGGCGGAGTAGATATTAAAGCTTATCCAAAATCAGTCTCAGAGAAGGGGACAGACACATTTTGCTCCGCGGACTGCGCAAAATGAGCCAGTCCCCGACGGTTTTTGGATAAGCTCTTCGTCGGAGGACGTCCGTTGTCAGTTGTCCGTCGTCAGTTGCATCGGATCACAAACAAACAGCCACGTGTTCTCCGAAGCTGACAGCCGATAGCTGAGAGCTGACAGCTTTGAGGCAACTGACCACGGACAACTGACACAGAACTCACTTGGCCGCGTTGCGGCTGCGGCGATAGAATCCGACGCTTTCCAGCGCGCGATAGACTTCTTCCAGTGTTTTCTCGCCGAAATTCGAGATGCTCAACAGATCGTCGCGCTTGGTGTTGAGCAGGTCCTGCACGGTGAAGATGCCGCGCTCTTCGAGGCAGTTGGTCGTGCGGACCGACAGGCCGATCTCGGCCGTGCTCATCTCGAGGCGTTGTTCGAGACTCTTGGCTTCTTCATCCACCACACAGAGCGGGATACGGGTCCGGCTCATGGCATCGCTCCTCTCCCTGGATCGCTTCCGCCGCGTGGCCGTGCATGGCCAGACGCGCGTCGGCAAGTAGCGGGCCGAGTATAGCACACACCATGCATCCGTCCCTATCGCGCACTAGCGCCTACATCCATTCTTTGCGCAGTTCTTCACGCGGCGCGTGCTGTCTTGCTGTCATAGCATGCTGGGCTGGCGCACATGCCGCGCGGCGCGTATAATGATCCTTTCGCCTCTCCAAGGACTCGCGCTTTCCATGCCGCCAACCGCCAGCACGGACGACATTCTCGGCCCGCTCACTCCCGCGCAGCGCGAAGCGGTGCAGCACGTCGATGGTCCGCTTTTGATTCTCGCCGGACCGGGGAGCGGAAAGACGCGCGTCATTACGCACCGCGTGGCGCACTTGCTTTCGCGGCCCGTCGCCGCGCGGCACATCCTCGCGCTCACCTTCACCAACAAGGCGGCCGACGAAATGCGGCTCCGCCTCGACCGGCTAGCCCCACATCAGCCGGTGTGGGTGGGCACGTTCCACCGCTTCTGCTCGCGCATGTTGCGGATGCACGCGCCGCTGGTGGGGCTGAGCGAAAATTTTTCCATTTACGACACCGAGAACAGCCGCAAGGTCATCGCCCAGACGATGGAAGAGGCCGGCGTCGCCGATTCGCACTTCACCCCCGACCAGATCGCCCGCTCGATAAGCTGGGCCAAGAACCACTTGATCGACCACAACACGTACACGGCCGCGCCAGGCAGCCCGGTCGGTGCGGCCGTGGCGCGGGTTTTTCCGCTGTACCAGAAGCGGCTGTTGGCTTCGAGCGCCGTCGATTTCGACGATCTGCTCGTGCACACGGCCGTGCTGCTGCGCGAGAACCCCGAGCTGCGGGCCCGCATGGACGAGCGCTATCGCTACATCATGGTCGACGAATACCAGGACACGAACCTGGCCCAGTACTTGATCGTGCGGTCGATGTCGGTCGACTGGCCCAACTTGGCGGTCACGGGCGACCCCGACCAGTCGATTTACGGCTGGCGGGGCGCGAACCTCAAAAACATTCTCGACTTCGAGCACGACTTTCCCAAGGTGAAGGTCGTGCGGCTGGAGCAGAACTACCGCAGTACCGGCAACATCCTGCTCGTGGCCGACAGCCTCATCGCCCACAACAAGCGCCGCAAGCAGAAGCGGCTGCTTACCGACAAGGCAGAGGGCCCGCCGGTGCGGCTCGTGGCGTATCCCAGCCACCGGGACGAGGCCGAGCACATCGCCTCGCAAATTGCCGACGAGGTGACCGCTAAGTGCCGCCGTCCGCGCGACTTCGCGATTTTTTATCGCGTGAACGCCCTCTCGCGATCGCTCGAAGACGCGCTGCGGGCCCAAGGGCTTCCCTATCAGATCGTGCGCGGCGTCGAGTTTTACCAGCGGCAGGAAATCAAGGACGTGCTGGCCTACCTGCAATTGCTCAATAACCCCCGCGACGACGTGGCATTGCGGCGGATCATCAACGTGCCGCGGCGCAACATCGGCAAGACGACGCTCCAGCGGCTCAACGCCCACGCCCGACGACACGAGCTGACATTGCTCGATGCGGCCCGCGAGAGCGGGCTCATCGAGACGATTCCCAAACGGGCCGCCGTGTCGGTGGCCGCGTTCGTGGCGCTGTACGATCGGCTGCGACTGGTGGTGCACGAATCGGTCGAAACGATCCTGGGCCACGTGCTGCACGAAACCGGCTATCGCAAGTGGCTGGCCCAAAGCGATTCGGAAGCAGACAATGATCGCCTGGCCAACGTCGAGGAATTGATTGCGGCGGCCCGCGAGTTCGACCAGAAGAACCCCGCGCCCGGCGCCCTCGAAGCGTTTCTGGAACAGACCTGCCTGGTGAACGACGCCGACGATTGGGACTCGGAGATCGACCGCGTGACCATGATGACGATGCACGCGGCCAAGGGGTTGGAGTTCCCGGTGGTGTACATCGTCGCGCTGGAGGAGGGCATTCTCCCCCACTCTCGCAGCCGCGACAGCAGCGACAAGCTGGAGGAAGAGCGGCGGCTGTTGTTCGTCGGCATCACGCGGGCCGAGGAGCAGCTTCAGCTCAGCTTCGCCAAGTACCGGCCGTATCGCGGCGCGCTGTGCCCCACGATCCCCAGCGAGTTTTTGCCCGAATTGCCTCGCGACCGCATGGAGTGGCACGAGCCGTCGTCGAGCGTGGCGGTGGAAGTGCGGGGCACGGGCGAGGGAGTCGACGAGTTGCCGCCCGACGCGGCCGACTACATTGAGTCGGACGACGGCGACTCGCCCCAGCGGCGCGAGGGCGTGCGCACGCGCGATGTGGGGCGATATGGCAATGCTGCGCAATCGGCGAGTGCGGCGGGACGGAGAACTGCTGGTGCGTCGTCGGCCGTGGTGACTGCCGCACAGCTTCAATCGGGCGACCCCGTGGCAACAAAAAAAGTGTCGCCCGAGGTTTTTCATCACGCCATGGTCGTGGTTCACCCCGAGTACGGCGCGGGCCGCATCGTAGCGCTCAGCGGCGAAGGGGAGCGTCGCACGGCGACGGTCGAGTTCTTCGGCAGCCGCGGACAAAAAAAGTTCCGACTGGCGTTCAGCCCCCTGCGCCCCGTCCGCTCGCCCGGCTAATGCATGCCAGCCGACTATCCGAAAATTGCGCAGTTCAAATCGGTCGCGGCGTTTCGGGCGCGGCTGGAGGAGCTGGGCGTTTCGCTGCCGGTTGACGATGCAGTGCTCAGCGCGGCCGAGGGTTCACCGCTGGCGGCGCCTTTGGCAATTGGTCCGCTCACGGCGGGAAATCGCTGGTGCATTCATCCCATGGAGGGTTGGGACGCCGAGCGCGACGGCTCCCCTTCGCCGCACACGCTTCGCCG
>Ga0315553_10002734_pt1 | contig 14032 bp, 18 predicted proteins | sample SalMarSW160140MG_FD_203099 | JGI IMG/M metagenome (GOLD analysis project Ga0315553, IMG submission 203099) | Salt marsh sediment microbial communities from the Plum Island Ecosystem LTER, Massachusetts, United States - Salt Marsh Sediment SW1601-40 ... | reverse complement strand
GAGGATCTCCTGGAAATCCCGGAACCCCTCGGAGTCGACGGCGGATTCCCACTCCGCGCGCATCCCGGCGGGGACGAACCGCATGCTCGCCGTGTCCGCGAGGATCTGCTCGGCGTGCACGACGTGGGGGTACGCCAGAGGGTCCACGGCGACCGCAGTCCTGGTTCGCGGGAAGGTCGTCGGGTCGGTCGCCCTCGACCTCTTCCACCGAGTGAACGTGCATGTCCCACAAACCGGGGATGAGATAGCGGCCTCGACCGTCCGCGATCCGTGCGCCGTCCGGCACGGCGACATCGTTCACCGGTCCGACGGCCGCGATGCGGCTGCCGGCTACGAGCACGGTCTGCTCGGGATGGAGCGAGCCATCCCGAACATCGACGACCGTGACGCCCGTGACGGCGACGGTGGAAAGCTGCGTGCGCGCGCAGGCACAAAGAAGCAGGCAGAGGATGCCGGCGAGGTTCTTCGTGCTCTGACCGATCGAGTCGCCGGGTCGAAAAAGGCGCGACGACCGGAACACCGACGGAAGCACGGCCGCTTCGGGTGCGGTGTACGGCCATTCCTCGTCAAATGGCGGCGCCACCAGCTTCATCGCGGACGGCCCACGCATGGCAGGCGTGGTACCAGGAATCATCTGCCGCCGCCGGGTCCACCCAAAGCACCTCCCCCTCCGGCTCTCCCAGCTGATCACCGAGCACGGCTGCGTAGAACACGGCCTTCATGCGGTAGGAGGAGATCCCATCGGCGGTGAAGTGCTGGATGGCTGTCGAACGGTAGGCGCACTCCACGAGCTCACGACCAGTCTCTTCACGGAGCTCGCGCGCCAGAGCCTGCTCGGGAGACTCGTCGCCCTCACAGCCCCCTCCCGGGAGGAAGAGGCCCCGCCGGCCCCGCACCGCGAGGAAGCGGCCCCGTTCGTCCCGGACGAGGGCATACGCGGCGTGGCGCGGAACAGCCCCGTCGGTCGCTACCCCGAACTCAGGCAGACCCGTCACTACGTCGCCCCCTCCCCGCTACGGTACCGATCTCCCGTCGCCCGACCCGGACGCCCCCATTCGCCTCGCCCGGCCTCCGCCGATTCCCCCGGGGGTGGTCCGTGCCGCGGCGACGCCCGGCCTCATCGCTTCACGGCGATGGACTGGACTTCGAACCTCGCCCCGTACAGAACGTTCGCCACCCCCAAGAACGCGCGCGCCGGATACTCCTTGCTGAAGTAGGTGCGGTAGACGCGATTGAAGTCGGCATACATCGACAGGTCGGAGCAGAACACCTGGACCGAAACGAGATCATCCATGGTCATGCCTGCTCCCTCCAGGATCCCCTTCACATTCTCCATGACGAGCCGCGCTTCCTCGGTCGCCGAATCTGGCACCCTGTTGCCCGGCAGCAGTCCGATCGTGCCGCTGAGGTACAGCGTGTTGCCGATCAACACGCCCTCGCTGTACGGAAACGTCGTCGTGTCGCTCGCCATCGTCGGGTCCACGTACTGTCGGCCCTGGGCGAGCCCCGCATGAGGGGTGAGGCCGAGAACGGCCACTGCCGTGAGTAGTGTGGTGCGACCGCGCTGGTGCATTGGTACCTCCGGATGGAAGGGGGCGCCGAGGTCAGTGCAGACCTCCCTGCTGTGGACGGTTCGCCAATCTCCGGCGCCGACTCAGACTCCCTCGTTCTTGTCGTCTCAGGCCTTCGGCTCCCAGAGCTCGATCTTGTTTTCATCCGGGTCCATGATCCACGCGAACTCGCCGTTCTCGTGCGATTCGGGCCCCTGGATGACTTCCACGCCCCCCGCACGGAGCTGCTCCAGCAATTCGGCGAGGTTGTCGACGCGGTAGTTGATCATGAAGGGAGATTCGCTCGGGCTGAACCACTGGCTGTCCTTTCCCGCAACGTGCCATACGGTAAGGCCCCGATCCTCCGCCTTGTCGTCCGGCCATCTGAAAATGGCGCCGCCAAACTCCGCCAGCGTCATGCCCAGGTGCTTCTGGTACCACGCCGCCAGTGCGGCGCTGTCGCCCTTGCTCTTGAAAAAGACGCCGCCGACTCCGGTAATCTTCGCCATCGCCGCCCCTGCCTGTCCAGATGCCTGAAGGTGTTTCCGGTTCAACTGCCGACATGGTATCCGCGGCGCCCGCGGAGCGCGAGATCCGAGCGGTTTTTCAGAAGCCAGATACTCCTCCACCATCGCAATCGTCGACACGACATCGTCACGAAACCCGATGAGGAGGTCTCGGTACCACGTGTTCCAGCCCACGTGCACGAACGCCAGGGACGACGCGAGGTGCTCGAGGCCCGCTTCGTCACGCGACAGGGGAGACGCCTGCGTGGGGCCACGGCCGCCCGCTCGACTGACTATCCCTGGAAGGCTGCAGGTGCCTATCCTACCTTATCGTACAGACGAAACGCCCAGGATACCTGGTGAAGCACGTTGGCGGCGCCGAACGCCCCATGAAATGATTCATTCCTCGTTTTCATCGCAACGACGCAAAGAGAGATCTTGACGACCCTGACGATGATGTATTCGGGTCCGAGGCCGGCGAAGTATTCTCCGCCCTTGAGAAGCGTGTCGCATACGTCGATCAACTGAAAGCCGATGAACACTCCGAAGAACCAGGCCCGCCGCGAATAGAAGTAGCCCTTGAACCCGTCGTAAGGCTCGAGCGTCCGCGGGAAAAGCATGGCACAAAGAAAATAAAGACCGACCGCAAACGAGATGACGAAAGCGTAGACCTGAAAGGTCCATATGTCGATGAGTGCCAAGCGGAATTCCCACCACCACCAAAAGACGGCCGTGAGAAACATATGGAAGACCCACGTGAGGTGGACCCAGTAGGGTCGGCCTTCATCGGGGTTCTGAATAGGCGCGCCGTTCCCTGAAGGAGGTGTGTGACGCCGAGACCCACGATGATGGATGTGAGAACAGCGACATACTCGAACATTTCCATCCCTGCCCGCCGCGTTGAAGCCGATGTCGGACCGCGCTACGACCGCTCGCCGCCAAGCCGACGCTCGATCAGGTTCAGAACCCTGACCGCCTCGTCCACCTGTTCCTCGTAGAAGACCTCGAGGTCCTCCCACTGGAGGATCATCAGCTCCGTCGACCTGAGAAGCGCCGAATCGTCGCGGATCCTCTCGGCCAGAGCCCTCTCGTCGACATGCACGCCCTCGACCGCCTCGTGGCCGAGGGTCGTGTGCAGGTAGGCGATCGCCGCCTCGAGAGGGATCAACCCCGCGCTCAGCTTCCGGTATTCCTGGAATTCGCCGTACTCCGGGCCCTGCACGCGGGGCCGCCACTCGGAGACGAGCGCGCGATAGGAGTGGAGCGCCTCCTTGATGTCCCTGTCCCGAATGAGCCGGATGGTGCCCGCGCTGTAGAGCTCCTCCATCGTGCCGGAAGACCAGTCGGGGTAGTTGACCCAGCTGGCGTAGTAGAGCGACTGAGAGAGAGGTCGTGAGGCGGGAACGGGATCGCCCAGGATCACGGATCGCACATACTTCGCGGTCTCGAGCGAGCGGCCGGTCATGCGGAGCGCGAACGCGTACTCGGTGGTGTCGGCCTGGAGGTCGCGCACGAGCGCGGAGTAGTACCCCTCTTCCTGCCGCCGCTCCGTCCGTACATCCCAGGCCGCGTCGGCGGCGAGCGCCACGAGAACGCCGGCGACGATCACGACGAATTCAGCGACAAGTCGCATAGCGAGCGACGCGCTTTTCCCGGCGGGAAGCCGTTTCATGGTCTCAGTTTCCCAGGCGTGGCGGGCAGTGCCTACCGACCAGGATGCGCCTCAAACCACGCCATTGTCGCGGAGGCGATCCCCTCGTGGGCACCGTCGAAGATGGTGACCCGCGCCCTGCCCGCATATCGACGAAGGAAGATCTCCCGTCCGAAGGACTCATCCACTACGTGATCGGACGCCCGAGGGCTCTCGAGGTGGGGGTCATGCCGACTCAGCTCGGTGATCTCCTGGGCGGTGATCGTCGCCTCGCCGGCGGTCCGAGCGATCTGGTTGAAGGCCTCCAGGCTGTGCCACACCGGGATCGGAGCCCCGTCGTGACCGTCGAATCGTCCAGCGGAGACGTCCAGGGACACGTCGCGAGCCTCGCCCATCTGATGAAGGGGTGATCGACGCCTCAGCTCCGCTTTCGCAGAGGCGTCGACGCTCGGATCCCCGCCGACACACTGACGTGTCATCTCGCCGTAGTCATCCCCCGCGTGAAAATCGTACCAGGCCTCCATGTCGGAAAGCGGCACCCACGCGCTCGCCGCCGTCCACCTGTCCGGGTAGGCAACGACCACAGCCAGGGTCATGAATCCACCGCCCGAGGTACCAGTCAGATAGACCCGGTCCCGATCCACCGCGTAGTGGCCTGCAACCCAGTCCAGGGCATCGATCACGTCCCTCTTGGCCAGATCCGATCCACACGCCTCGGGATGGTCGTTCCGGCCACGGAAGTCAGGGAACAGATACACCCAACCCTTGTCCTGGACGGCCTGCTCCAGGGTCTCGTTCCTCTGCTCGACGTCGTAGCTCCAGGTATGCAACGACACGACGATCGGAATCGGATCGCCACCTGGCCGGTAGTTGGGAGGAAGGATGAGGTACGACGACTGGACAGTGCCGTCGGCAGAGCTTGGTACGTGGATGCGATGACGGCCCGGAGTCGTCGGGACCTGCGCCGACACAGGGTGGTGGAGAGCCGCGCTCATCCCCAGGGCAACCAGGACCCGGCGAGCCACGCGCAATCGTTCGGTCATAAGCGCCCTCAAGTCCCTTGCACGGTCTGACCACCTCGGAATCAGTGCGTCCTCGTCCACGAAGGAAGCCGCGCGGAGCGGAGCGTGGGTTGGGGACCGAGGTCAATCATGCACCCCCCCGGGTACTTCCGGAGCCATCTAATGGACTCGGCATCCCGCCGGCGGCTCTGAGTGCTTGCGGTTCGACTGCGGACACCAGCCGAGCCTCCACCCGAGGACCCGATCCCTCAGCGTCGCGGAATCGTCGCGATGACCATCGTGCTGCCATCCGGCGTGATCTTCCTGATGCGCGGTACCATCTCGGGACGGCTGTCCGATGCCGCGCCGAGGAATTCCAGCACATACACATCGCTTCCGTACAGAGCGACTCCCGTCGGCGACCTCGGCTTGGAACAGGACGGACACACGGCCGTCGGGTGTGACCCGGAGAACGCTGCCACATCCTGTGGCTGCGACGTACACGTTGCCGACGGCGTCAACCGTCAGGCCGCGAAGCAACGGGCGATCGGCCACACGCATGCCGGGAACCGAGCCGCAGGTGGCGGGCGAGACGTCCTGTGCAACGGTCGATACGCGCCCCTCCCCGGTCACGTGCGGATCGCGTTGAACTCCGTGTAATACAACGAGCCATCGGGAGCGGCCGCCAGATCGTTGAGATCGCGGATCGGCGCGCCCTCGGTGGTCGGGGGAAGGCTGGCCACGACCGACGTCTCTCCGGAAGGCAGCATCTTCAGCAGCTGAACGGGAGCGCCGGCGTCGTGGGACGGGAAATACAGGTTCCCATCGTCGCCCATCGCGACGGGATAGCTACTGGCGAGAATCAGCGTGGGGTCCGCGCCGAGGCGCACCACCTCGCCGCCGGGGCCCGAGGGTAGACGCGTCGCGCTGAATCGGCCTCCTTCGTCGAGCGTCATCCAGTGGAATCCCGGCCCGGGAACGTGCGCCAGCGCGCCCCGTGTGTTCACCTTCCAAATGCCGGAGACCATGTCCACGAAATAGATCTGGCCCAGGCGGTCGATGACGATTCCGGTTCCTGGATGCGTCATGAGGGCCGCGGGGAGCGAGACGATCGCAGCCACCGCGCATGCCAGTCGTTGACGCCTTCGGTCAACGGGTTGCATATCGGGTCTTCTCCTCATGGGTGAGGAATCGGCCTTTCGGATGGGGTGGCCTTCTGGTGGACGCCAATCGTCCCGACGAGCCGGTCATCGTCGCGACGCACGATCGCATCGATCCGCATCCGGCGAACCCGGCACGCTCCAGCCCCTCTCGCCCGGTCTCACCCCGCTGAATCATGCGCCGAGGAAGCCCCCTCGCGCCTTGCATTCGAATACGATCCCCATCCTCCGTGTGAACCACCTCGGGGTCAAGAGCGAATCGCGTCCATGGACCCTCCTCTGGTGGCCACAAGCAAGGGGGCGCCGCCAGCGCTCACGGAACGAAACCTGCTTGACGACAGCTTGACTCTCAGCACATATTACCACATGGTTCTGGAACCGCGGAGTTATCGATGACGCCGTCCGAACGCCTCGATGCAACGTTCGCCGCCCTGGCCCATCCCGCCCGCCGCGCGATCCTCGCCCGGCTGGCGACGGGGGAGGCTTCCGTGAACGAACTCGCCGAGCCGTTCGACATGAGCCAGCCCGCCATCTCCAAGCATCTCAAGGTGCTTGGGCGCGCTGGTCTCATTTCGACGGACATCGATGGGCAGCGGCGGCCGCGGCGGCTGGAACCGAAGCGATTGGAGGAAGCCGTGGATTGGATCGAACGCCACCGGGAGATCTGGGAGCAGAACTACCAGCGCCTCGACGCGTTGCTCGAGGAACTCAAAGGCAAGCCCGCAAAATCGGAGCGGACAAAATAGTCCGCGCTTGTCGTCCCGCGGTGCGCTCGTCCGCCCTCTGAGCGAGCGCCCGCATCACCGAACCCAAGGAGAAGAACGATGCCAAAGCCAGCAGAAGTTACATTGCCAAGTGATCGCGAAGTTCGCGTCACGCGTACGTTCAATGCGTCCCGCCAAATGGTGTGGGATGCTCATACACAGCCCGAACTCGTGCCGAAGTGGCAGGGCTACGGTGGCTGGGACATGCCGGTGTGCGACATGGACATCCGCGTCGGCGGAAAATACCGCTGGCAGTGGAAGAGCCGCGAAGACGGCAAGCAGTTCGGCTTCTTCGGCACGTTCACCGAGGTCAATGCGCCGTCGAAGATCACGCACGAACAATACTACGATCCGGGCGATCTCGACTTCGCCATGCCCGTCGGCGATCCCTGCATCGTGTCGCTCGAGCTCGGCGAGCACAACGGTGTCACGACGCTGGTTTGCAACATGGCGTTCGCGTCGAAGGAAGCGCGCGACGCCGCCGTCGCCACCGGCATGACCGACGGCATGGAGTACAGCTATACCCGCCTCGACGACCTGTTCGCCAGGAAGGCCGCGTGAGGCGGATCGTTCATGTCAGAGGTCACAACTCACCCCTGGTACTCTGAGAAAGGGCGGTGCGGCGGCGAGGTTCTGTGCGTCGATGTGGCCGGACTCGCGCATCGATACGCTGACGACCATTACCTGTCACGACCCGTGCGTAGGCACGGGTCGTGACAGGTTGGATCGGCAGGTTCATGCGATTCCTAGACGACAGCGGTCTCACTCCTCGTCTTGCCGGGCCAGCTGCTTCTGCATGCCGAGCATATCTGGAAAGACCCACTGCTCCACGATCTTGCCGTCGGTCAGCTTGTAGATGCAGACTTCGGAAACCTCTACGCGGTTGTTGGTCGGCGGTTGCCCAAGGAACTGGCCCGAGTTGGTGCCGCGTGATGTAAATCGCGTCACGACCCGATCGCCCTCGGCAATCGCGTCCTCAACCTCCTCCGTCCAGTCTGGGAATGCAAGACGATGGGCCGTCACGCGAGCCAGCACTCCTGCATGGCCGGTCACGGTTCCCCCAGGAAAGTGGCCAATGAAATCTCGTGCATAGACTTCGTCGATCAAGTCGAGGTTGCCCTTGCTCCAAATCTCGGAATGTTGCAAGCGGACAACGTCGATGTTTCTAGCTTCTACGGAGTCGCGAGGACCGGCGCAGCCTATCGGCGTCATGGCCGCGACCAACAGCACGAAAAGAGTGCGCCTGTTCATCCGCCATGCCTCTGTTCGTCTAGCGGTTACGCGATTCTGCTGCGGATCACGGTGCCGAGCGGCCCGCTCGCCTGCAAGCCCGGGAGGCGACTCGGCCGAGATGAGGTGGTCCCGCCGGCAGCAATCGCTGGTGAGGCGGTCGTAGCCATGCCAGGTTACATGTCACCATCGGACAGGAGGTGGACGTGTCGGACGAGAAGCGGCGGAAGACGATCCGAGACAAGGTAAGGCGGTACCGGAGCCGGTTGCGGGAGCAAGGACTCCGACCGATACAGATCTGGGTGCCAGACGTTCGAGCGCCGTCGTTTCGAGCCGAGGCACACCGGCAGTCGCTGGCCGTGGCCGAGAGCCCGCACGAAGCGGACGATCAGACCTTCATCGAGTCGATCTCGGATCTGGACGATGCATGAAACGCGGCGAGATCTGGACCATCGCAGGGGGCGGAGACTACACCGGTAAGCCGAGACCCGCCGTGATCCGTACAGGACGATAGCTTCGACGCCACCGCCTCGATCACCATCTGCGCTTTTACGACCGATCCCACCGAGGCCCCCCCGTTCCGGGTACGGATCGAGCCAAGCCAGACGAACGGCCTCGACGCTTCCAGCGCCCTGATGGTGGACAAGATCACTACGGTCCGGAAGGGGCGCGTGGGGGACTACGTCGGTCGCCTCGACGACGAGGACATCGTGCGGCTCAATCGCGCCATCCTGGTCTTCCTGGGACTCGCGGGTCCAAGCCGCTCGTGACGACCGCTCCGCCGTTCTTCCCCTAGCCCGGCACCAGAGCCAAGCAGACCCCGACGGGGTCGCGGACCACTGCATAGGTATGGTCGCCCGCACTTCCCGTTCTCGCGACCACGACCTCACCTCCCTCTTCGCGAACGCGATAAAGGCTCTCGTCGAGATGTCCGACGGGTAGGCAGATCAACCACACCGGTGGAAGCTCCTCGTTCACGCCACGCGCGTGGCAGACGCCGGCAACTGCCGTTCCGTCTGGCGTGCAGAGGGCGTAATCGGCGTACGGCCCCGACGCGTCCTTCATATCCACATCCTCAGCGGACCAACCCACAACGTCTTGGTAGAAGTCGCGAGTCTCGCTCGCGTCGGCAACTGTCAGGTCCAGCCACGCTATGCGGCCGCCCCCTTTAGGCGGGATCGCCTCAGGGACAACGACGGGAATCATCCCGAAAGCGGCTCCGTTGGGGTCGGCGACGACAGCCCACTGACTCTGTCCGAGATCGTCTTTGTTGTGCATGAGTTCGCGGCCGCCACGTCCTAAGGCCCGCTCCACGCTAGCAGCAACATCCGCCACCTGAATGTGCGGCATCCACTGAAGCGGGAGGTCCGCGTCCGCGGGGGCCCGCTCACCAAGCCCGATGATGGGAATCCCCTCGCTGTTCATCAGGTCTTCACGCCAGAGCGGACGGTCTCCTGTCGTCAGGACGCGTGAGTAGAACCGCAACTCTCGCTCGTGCTCCGGCACTGCGATGTCGGCGCTCATCACGCCCCCAACTCCTGAGGCTTGCGGACAGCCCACGGCGTCACCCCCTTGGCTGAACAGGATGGCACGCCACTCCAGGGAGGCGGCCTAACGACTTTGGGTTTCTGCTGCGCGACATGATGTGGACCCGGAGCCGTGAGCTGCAAGACGAACGGGTCCGGCGCCCGATGCCTGCCGCGACAGCCAAAAAAGCCCCTGTTAGACAGCGCCGGCCTACGAACCATCCACACGGAGAAGGAGACGGTATACCGAGTCCGACCTCTCGATCCAGAGGGAGTCACCTCGCACCTCAAATCGGCGAGGCTGCTCGGTGTCAATATAGCTGAGGATCGTGCCTCCTTCAGGAAGGTGCATCACCGTCGAGTCGTTCACGATGCGGTAGGATCCGAAGTAGCCGACGTAGCACTCCGGGGCCACAAGGAACACCACGCCTCCCGTCGCCTCTGCGGGAGCCGGGGCGCACTCCTCGACCCCCGCTCCGTCCTCGTGCATGAGCTGGATGGAGAGGAAGCCACTTCTTCCGTACACGAAGTATCCGCGCGGCTCGGAGCCGAACTCTTCCTGCCACACTCCCAGGCTGTCCTTGGCACGCCACTCCACGAGTTTCCAGGTGCCGACGAGCGGGTTGGGAGGCTCCTCTTCCGCCGTTCGTGGCAAGGTACACGCGGCCACTGACAAGGAGGCGAGGACAAGCAGAAGAGGACGCATTTCTTCGAGTCATTGGAGGAAGAAGACCATGAGCCCTGAGGCACTGCCTAACGTGTTTGCGGCTCAACTGCAGACATCGTAGCTCGGGCGCCCGCAGGGCGCGAGATCCACGCGAGATCCAAGCGGGGTTCCCGCGGTTGCAACCGCTTGTTAGGAAGCCCGCCGTGTAGTAGCATGAATGTGCTATCATTCGAGGTGCGCTCATGGTTCGACACGTCCGCTTGAGACGGATGGGGGGGTCGGTCGGTGCGACCCTGCCTAAGGATTTGGCCGACCGCTTCCACCTTGAAGCGGGCGACGAAGTCATGGCCGTGGAGACCGCGCAGGGCATCCTGCTCACGCCCTACGACGCGGACGTCGACGAAGCTCTGTCGGTCGCGGCGGAAGCGCAGAAGCGATTTCAGGGAGCGCTCCGTGAGCTAGCCAAGTGAGCGCGAGGGAGCCCCGTTGGGTTCCACGGATCGTCGTCGAGGCGGCGCACACAGATCAGATCCGGGAGCACGGCGGCCTCATCGGCTTGCGGGACGAGAACGCGCTCGAGACTGCGCTGGCCCGGCCCCGGCAGCGCTGGCACTACGAGCCCGGGACCGATATCGCCGACCTCGCTGCCGCCTACATGTTCGGCTTGAGCTCCAGTCACCCGTTTCGAGATGGAAACAAGCGGATCAGCTTCCTCGTGGCCGCGATCTTCCTGGAACTCAACGGACGGAGGTTCGAAGCGACCGACGACGAGGTCGTTGAGACTGCTATCCGTTTGCCCTCCGGAGCGCTCAAGGAATCCGATTGGGCGGATTGGATCCGGGGCCATTCGAGGTCCGCTGAATAGGCGGAGCGGGCTTCCTAACGTCCTAGCGATCAGCGGCGCGGCCAAGCCGCGTCCGCTGCATCGCCTTGTTGGGCGGCACCCCGCGGCTCATCGGTCCGTCAACGACATCAACCGATCGGTCGGATGTTCTGATTCAGGCGGAATAGATTGTCTGGGTCGTACTTCTGTTTGATCGCCAGCAGCCGGGCATAGTTGTCCTCGTACGCGGCCAGAACACGCTGCTGTCCTTCGTCTTCGAGCAGGTTCACGTAGACGCCGTGGGTGTGCGGAGCCACGGTGCTCCAGGCCCGCTTCACCCATTCGACGCTCGTCTGATCCTCAGCCGGGTCTTGCCACAAGGCGGTGGCCAGGAATGAGAGCCCCGGCTCCCGGTGCGGAAACGCCGTGGCTTCGACCGGCATCCGGCAGGCGGCACCGTGCCAGTGCAACATTCCAATCTGCCAGATCGTGGGCCCGTTGGTGGTGAGCGCTGGCAGCGCCTCGATCAGCGCATCGTCGAAATCCCGGATGAATCCGGCCCGGATCGAGTTCGACCACCCCACGGGCGGCACAGGATTCTCGGCCTGGAAGGCAAGGTAGGTCTTGGGCGTGATGGTGTCGGCCACCGGCTTTCCGAGCGCGCGCAGGGATCGAATCCATGACTCTGCTGATTCCGGAGATCCGGCGTAGCAGACTCGGATCCCCATCGCCGCCCCGCCGGGCAACTTGGGCTGGCTAAAGAACAGGGCACAAGTTTGAAGCTCGTCGGGTGCGGACGAGAGGCTTTCTCTCCAGGCCTTGAGGACCTCGGGCGCTTGTCCAATGTCAAACACCAGCATGCCCCCTACGACCTGAGGCAATCGGTGCGCGCGGATCGTGAAATCCGTCACGATGCCGAAGTTGCCACCGCCCCCACGCAGCGCCCAGAACAGATCCGGGTTCTCCTGCGCACTCGCTGTCACGATGCGTCCGTCGGCCAGCACCACTCGGGCTGAAACCAGGTTGTCGGACGCCGTCCCCAGCGAGCTGTTGATCCAGCAAAGGCCTCCCCCCAGGATCAAACCGCTGATTCCTACGGAAGGAGTCTCAGCAAGCGCTACCACCAGGCCCGCCTCATCAGCGGCCCGATCGAGTTCCGCCGCGACGAAGCCGGACTGGGTCCGCACGACGGCACCCTCAGGATCAATCTGCAGCCCTTTCATCTGCGACAGGTCGATCACCAGGCCGCCGTCGCAGGTTGAGTGGCCCGCGTAGCTGTGTCCCCCACCCCGAACGGCAGTCAAGAGATCCTCGGAACCGGCGAACTGGATCGCTGCCGCGACGTCGTTTGCGTCGACGGGGCGGACGATGAGGCCGGGGTGTCGATTGAACCGAGCATTGAAGATCTGACGCGCCTGTTCGTAGGCAGCTTCTTGGGGGCGAATGACAGTACCGCGAAACGCAGCCCGGAAGCCGCGAAGGGAGATCGCAGATACGTCGTCCAACCTCCCCAGCGCGCCGCCACGATGGTCGATGTCGCGACACCCGACAAGGTGGCCAATCGAGATCGCAGCACCGGCAACGGCGGCGTCCCGAATCAACTGTCTGCGAGTAATGCTCCTCGTCATCTCTCGCCTCCTCTCATTCGCCGACAACCGCTCGGGATCCCCGTCCGCCTAACGCTCAGCATCAGCGGCCGCGCGATGCGCCGTCCGCCGCATGCGCTTGTTAGGCGGCCCGTCTGAAATCTGCACTTGCAAGTGCTGCCTACTCATGGCTCGAGGCGATCTCGGCAGCAAACGCTTCGCGGTCTACCAGGACGCCACCCCGGATGACCGCTACGATATCTCGGGTCGCGAGGATGTCCGTCGTGGGATCGCCGCGCACCAGCAGCACGTCTGCCCGCAGTCCCGGACCGATGCGGCCTCGATCGTCGAGGCCGAACCAATCCGCCGGCCCCGACGTCGCGGCAACGAGCGCCTCGATCGGCGTGAGCCCCGCCCTCACGAGCAGCTCCAGCTCACGGTGGATGCTCGCGCCGTGCGCAGTTCCCGCGTTGGTCACGTCGGTCCCGGCGAGCACGGTGACCCCGGCCTCATGGAAGAGACGTACGGTCTCGAGGGCGATCTCGAAGGAGCCGTGAACTTGCCCAGCCAGTTTGGAGACCCGCTGGAGGTTCTCGATCGCGGGAGGGGGAAGATACGGCGTGAAGCGCTCGTCCGTGGCAAGCTCCGCGCCGCTTGGACCTTCGAACTCACCCTGCCAGACCGTCAACGTGGGGATGAGAAACGTCCCGCGCTTCGCCGCATCGCCCAACAGGGCTTCGTCAGGGAGCTCGTCGACGAACACGTGTGCGAGACCGTCGACGGCAGCCTCCACGGCGGCGCGCGCCTCGCGCCGAGACGAGATGTGAACCAAGGCCAGCTTGCCGCGGGCATGAGCCGCTTCCACGGACGCCACGAGCATCTCGTCGGTGAGGTTAGGAAGATCTCCACCGAAGACGTGGCCGTCGTCATACATGATCTTGATGTAGTCGGCACCCTCCGCGATACGCGCGTCGACGAAGGCCTGCGCACCGGCCGCGTCGTCAAGTGTCGGGATCTCGGGATTGAAGAGGAGGCCGAATCCGCCGGGGCAGGTGACCGGAGTCGTAGCCATGCGGAAGTCCGCGAGGTCGGTGCGCCGACCAGCCTTCAGGTCGTCCCTGAGCTTCGTCCGCACCTCGGGGGGCAGGGACGTGAAGAGATCCAGTTCGGTCGTGACGCCGAAGACCAGCGCCTGACGAAGCTCTCGCTCGAAATGCAGATGGGTATGAGCATCGATGAGCCCGGGAAGCAGCGTGCAGTCTTCGCAGTGAATGGTCTCGACCTCGTCGGTCGGCGGCGGCCCATCCTGAATGGCAAGGATCCGATCGTTCCCGAGAAGCACCGTCGACACACCTAGGAGCCTCTCGCCGTCGAAGATGCGTGCGCCCCGGATTGCGAGGGTTGGCCTCTCACCGTCGAGGGAAGGCGTGGGATGTTCCGAAGCACATCCCAGCAGAACGATAGCAAGCAACGGAGCAGTCCATCTCATGATGGCTTCTCCATCCGATTAGGAGATCTGCGTCGGTTCCCGACATCAACGGCCCGAGAGTTCATCTGTCCGCCTAACG
>Ga0315553_10002732_pt1 | contig 14041 bp, 10 predicted proteins | sample SalMarSW160140MG_FD_203099 | JGI IMG/M metagenome (GOLD analysis project Ga0315553, IMG submission 203099) | Salt marsh sediment microbial communities from the Plum Island Ecosystem LTER, Massachusetts, United States - Salt Marsh Sediment SW1601-40 ... | reverse complement strand
GACGCTCAGCTCTCGCGCCCGGCCCACATACTCCAAGACCTTAGCGGCGTTGCCGTTCAAGTCACCGACCGTGGTGTTTATCTGAGCCAGCCCCAGCCGCAGCGTACGCACATCACTCCTCCCTGAAGCGATTATCGTCCTTTGCCGAAAGGAGGGTCAAGCGGGTTTCAATATGGCAACGATCCGTCAGCCAAAGCTTGTGAAAGGGTTTACAATCCCTAGCGGCAGGACTATAATATCGCGGGACTTGCCACGCTCGGAGTGCCCCCCTGCAGTTGTAGAGGTAATGCCCCCATGAGGTGGGGTATTACCTGGCCTACAAGCGCAGGCCATTGACGCTATCATAAACAGGGCAAGGCCACGTCCGTCGCCAGCTTTTCGGCCTCTGTGTCTACGGGGCCCGGACGGTGGACAGGAGAAACAGGAAGCGCGATCGATCTGACGGAAGGAGGACAGTCGTGTCGAAACTAAAGGAAGTGCTCTTGAAGAAGATTGAGGAGCACCGTCCGCGCACCCAGAAGCTGCTCAAGGAGCATGGTGACGTCAAGGTGGGTGAAGTAACTATCGCCCAAGCGATCGGCGGCGCACGCGGTGTCCGCTCCCTCGTCACCGACATCTCGTACCTGGATCCGCAGGAGGGAATCCGTTTCCGCGGCAAGCTGATCCCCGAGACCTTCGCGGCGCTGCCCAAGGTGCCGGGCTGCGAATACCCCTACGTGGAGGGGTTCTGGTACCTCTTGCTCACCGGTGACGTACCGACCGCCGAGGAGACCCAGGAGGTCGTGGAGGACTTCAAGGCCCGCCGTGCGGTTCCCCAGTATGTGATCGACCTGCTGCGCGCCATGCCGCGCGATACCCATCCGATGACCATGTTCTCAGCGGCAATCCTGGCGTTGCAGCGTGAGTCAATCTTCGCCGAGCGCTACGCCGAAGGCATGAGGAGAGATGACTACTGGGACCCGATGTACGAGGATTGCACCAACCTCCTCGCCAAGCTCCCGTCGATCGCGGCCTACATCTACCGCATGAAGTACAAGGCGGACGTTCACATCCCCGTCAACGAGGACCTCGACTTCGGCGGCAACTTCGCGTACCAAATGGGCATTCCCAAGCCCTACGACGACGTCGCCCGCATGTACTTCATCCTCCACTCCGATCACGAGTCGGGCAACGTGTCGGCGCACGCCACGCACCTGGTCGCCTCGGCCCTGTCGGACGCCTACTACGCCTTGTCAGGCGGGATGAACGGTCTCGCCGGCCCGCTCCACGGCCTGGCCAACCAAGAAGTGCTGCGCTGGCTGATGAACTTCCAGAAGAAGCTGGATGGCAAGGAACCGACTGAGGAACTAGTACGCGAGGCACTTTGGGATACCTTGAACGCCGGCCAGGTGATCCCAGGCTTCGGGCACGCGGTGCTGCGCAAGACCGACCCCCGTTATACCGCGCAACGCGAGTTCTGCCTCCAGAACCTGCCGGACTACCCGCTCTTCAAGCTCGTCAGCATGATCCTCAAGGTGGCTCCGGATGTGCTCACCGAGCAGGGCAAGGTCAAGAACCCGTGGCCGAACGTGGACGCGCACTCGGGCGTCATCCAGTGGTACTACGGCCTGACTGAGTGGGACTTCTACACGGTGCTGTTTGGTGTCGGCCGGGCCATCGGCGTGCTTGCCAACATCACCTGGGACCGCGCACTCAGCTATCCCATCGAGCGACCCAAGTCCCTCACCACCAAGATGCTGGAGGACGTGGCTGCAGAGGCTTCTAAGTCCTAAGGACACAACCTCCGGCTGAACGATAAACGCGCATCCACGACGGCATCCGGGGAAATCCGGCCAAGATATGACGCCGCGGGGCAGGCTGTCGTGCACCCAGGTGAACAGGCTGTAGAGCGCGACGATGGCCTCATAGTTCGAGGCTACCTCCACGGGAGCGTCAACCAAGCGGTGCTCCCCATGCTCGCGCAGATCGGCGATAAGAAAGCAGATCCGCAGAAGCAGAGCGAGGTCGAGGAGGTTAGCCCTGTATCTCCTCGATGCGGAAGCGGAGGCGCCCGGCTGGCACTGAGACCTCCACCTCCTCGCCGACGGTGTGATTCAGGATCGCCTTGCCAACGGGCGAGGCGATAGAGATCTTGCCTTCGGCCGGGCTAACTTCGCTGGGGCTCACCAGCACGTAGCGCACCGCTGACCCCGACGCGAGGTCACGCAGGATAACGGTGCTACCCAGGTGAGTCTTAGCTCCCGGAGTGACCTGACCCCCAACCACCTCCGCATGCCTTAGAATGGTTTCCAGCTGGCGTATGCGCCCCTCCACGTGCGCCTGGTGCTCGCGCGCAGCGTCTAGGGGGGCGTTCTCACGGAAGTCCTTGTCCATCATCGCCCGCCGCAGCTCCTCCGCGATGTCGGGCCGCTGAGCCTTTAGAGCCTCCAGCTCAACACTAAGGGATGCGTGTCCCTCAGCCGTCAGTTGAGACGGCGCGGACGGCGTGACCGCACCGCCCTCAGTAATTGCGGAGCTCTTGCGCAAGCGCAGGTGAGTGGCCAGGTTGGTGGGGGTGAAGCTCTCCTTCTTGGCAAAGGCCAGAAATGAACGGACGACCTCAGCCCGCCGGACGATATCGGCTGTGGCGGTGCCCAGAGATCCAGCATAGAGCGCTACGTCATGGCCACGCAGTTCGCCCACAGGGCGATCCGCTCCGTACCAGCGGACGAAGCGGTACACCTCACTCTGACTCCCCTGGCGCACTTCGGGAGCCAGACCAGCCAGAAAAAGGGCAGCAGCCTGAGACAGGCTCACATCCTCCCGATCACTGTCGGCACCAGCACCTTCTGTTTCGTCAGCCATCCTACCGCCCATTCTAGGAACACCAAATAGGAGTGTCAATTACCCTGAGGCCCCTGGAGCTTGACACAGCGCTTACAGTCAGAGCACCATGAGCAGGCATGGAACTATGCGTTTGACTCTACTGCCGACGATTCTATTGCTCCCGTTCCTAATCATCATGGCGGCCTGCAATGGCGGCGACGATGGTCAGGAGGAGACGATTATCATCGAAGACGCCGAGACCGTCGCACTGCAGATCGGTGATGTGCCCGTGGGCTTTCTCGAGGTCGAGGGCAGTGCCATGCACGTCACCAACAGCGAGAGCTGCGCCGGCGCTCAGGGAGACGAGCGAGACGAATGCTTGAGCCGCCTGGAGGAATGGGGCCGCCTCGATGGCTATCAAGTCGAGTATGCAGACAACGATCCCCAGGCCTACTTGACCGGCGTCTATCGCATCTTCGGCGCCGTCTCCCTCTACCAGGATCGGGAGGGAGCAGCCGAGGCCTTCCGTGTTGGCGCGGACAGGCTGCAAGAGGAGCTAAGGCAACTTGAGGATGCAGCCTCCGTGGAAACAACTACTGTCGGCGAAGAATCGCTGGCCTTCGTGACCCTGGACAGCCAAACGATAGGCACGCGCGACGTCCCGATAAGTCTGCACGTGGTAGATTTCCGACGGGGAAACGTCCTCGTGCGAGTCGGGGCCACTGCTCCCACAGCCTTGGCCTCAGTGGATGACGCCGTCGAACTGGCACAGCGCCTGGACGCGCGCATCCTGCAAGCAGCTGACCAAATCTCGCCGACAGTCGGTCCGACTGCCACCCCCTAAGGGGCAGCGGTCTCTGTGGGGCTGGGCTCCTCGCCGCCCTCAGGTGTCAACGAAGGTGTAGCTTGCGGTGTCTCCGTGGGGGTTTCCTCCGGCGTCTCGGTTGCAGACGGAATCGCCGTAGGGCTAGCGGTAGAAGTGGGGCTTTCCTCAGGCGTGGCGGACGGCGTCGCGGTAGGGCTGGGCGATAGTATCTTCTCGACCTTGGCTCGCCCTGCCCCGGCTATCCTTATTATCTCATCCAGACCCTCAGCCGCCTCGGGCGGCACCTTCTCCTTCACCTCGCTGAGGACCTGTGCCTGATCGGCAAGCAATTCGTCGATCTCCGACACGTCCTCCGCCTCCAGCGCCAGATCGGGCTCATCAAGGCTGTCCACCAGTTTGGCCGTCTCCTGCTTCAACTGCTGAATGGCAACCGGCTCAACAGCACCGCTATCCGCCCTCGCGCGAATTTCCGCCAGATTGGCCTCAACCTTCGCCACCTGCTGCTGGATATCACTCACCACGGGCTCAGGCGTGCTGATCACCGGCACCTTAGCGACACTGACTCCCGACTCTTCAAAGCCACCGCCGCCACTCAGCGCGAGCACGCCCGCCCAGGCTGCGAAGGCCACCAGAGCAGCGCTGCCCAGAGCCGCTGGGACCCAGCGCCAGAAGGGCCTCGCCGGCCGCGCGGCCAGCCGTGTTTGGCGACGGCGAGCCATAGCAACCAAGAAGCGCTCGCGGGCCGCCTGCGCGTACAGCGGCGAGGGGTCGACGGTATAGCCATCCTTGAGCCTGCACGCCGTATGCAGCAGAGGCTCCAGCTCGGCCGCCAGATCCGGATAGAGCGCCACACACTCTTCCACCGTGCTCTGGCCTCTCGCCAGGGCCGCCAGGCACTCCTCCAGCGCTTCCTCAAACCTTCTCTTCATGATCTTCCGGTTTCTTCTCTACCAGCAGCTCTCTTAGCTTCACGATCGCCTTGTGCTGTATGACCTTTACGTTTCCCCCGCTCTTACCCAGGGCCCGCGCCGTCTCCGCCACCGACAACCCCGCTCCGAACCGGAGAGCGATCACCTTCCGCTGCGCCTCTGGCAGGTTGCGAGTCGCCTCCATCACCTCGTCCAGGGCCAGGCGGGCCTCCACCGCCTCCTCTGGCCCCTGCGTGTCCACCGGCAAGCTGGGTGACAGCGGGGAGAGCCTCCCCCTGGCGCCATCCCGCCGTTGATGACTAACGACGGCGTTGTGAGCGATGCGGAAGAGCCAAGCCGAGAAAGGCACCTGTCGCCACTCGAATCGCTCCAGCGCATCCAGCACGCGGATGAACACCTCTTCGGTCAGATCCTCCGCGTCACCCACATTGCCCGTGCGAACCAGCATGTAACGGTAGACGCGCGGGAAGTATTTATTATATAGCTCGGCGATAGCTCCTTCATCGCCGACCCTGGCGGCGTCCACCAACGGACGCTCGCCTTGAGCCTCTAGGCCAGGGTACAAGGGCTGGCACCTCCCATGCCTACCGCCTTCGGCGGCCAGGCTGGCTACCCTGCCATCATACCCCATATTACCGCCACTGTGTAAAACGCCCCTCGCCACAATAAGGTTAACCTTCCAAGCATTTTCCCGCCGCCCGGAGAGCAGGAGGATCACCACGATCCAGTTGCCCGCGGGCGGTTGGTTCGTGTCTGGTGAGAGAGCTGTGCACAACCGCACCCTGAAGGGTGCGGCATCGAAGCCTGACTCCATGCCCCCGCCTTCAGGCGGGGGTGGAGAGCCCACCCACCGACTGTGAACCAGCCACCGGCCACGCTCCCCTGACCGACCGCCTATGAGCCATGTGCCACCACCACCGCGACCCACTCCCTCAGCAGGGCTAGTTAACCTTTGCTGACCCTCAGGCGTTTTAACCAATTGACAGGCATCGCATAATTTATGCCCCAGACGCTTGACAGAGCAAGGGTGGTTATATAGAGTCAGGCACTGATGGATTGAGGATGGTGGTGGCAGCGGAGGCGCCGTTGAAAGCCTGACGGAAGGAAATCTCAAAGTAAGGCACCGAATGACCGAACCGACAGCGTGGCTCATTTCCCCCTTGGGGGAGCGGAGTCACAGGCAAATCGGCGGGAATAAGAGGAGAGGTAGTAGACCGGTTGCGCTATGCCATACGCGCGAGAGCAACTGGTCTATTCTTGTGTGCTCTTGTTAGCACATTCGTGAAAGTGGGGTGAGCTATGAGTAAGCTCTACAGCAGCCACAAGCGCCTCATCGGCATAGGGCTGATGAGCGCGTTTGTTATAGCGCTGGCTGCGCTGGGAGCCCTGTTGGGCTTCAGCCAGACGGCCAGCGCCCAGGGCGGCGGGCTCGTGACGTTGGTGCACGTCGAGCCCAGCGGGATTGACTACACCGGCAACCCGTACTGCCCCGATACCGACTGGAGCGGTGGCAAGAACAAGCCCATCGTTAACCCCTGGCACGACTGCAACAACATCACCAGCCAGAACCACGTCATCCGCACCAACGGGATCGACCCGGCCTGGACCGGCGTTGGCTGGAACATCGAGAACTTCTCAGGCGCCAACGCCACCGAGATAGCTCACGGAGCGTGCGGTACCATTGCCGAGGTGACCAGCCGGCCCGGCTGGGACACCGCCAATGACACTGAGCGCTGCCTGGTCATCCACTCCTCCACCCCGGGCGAGACCCGCGTCACCTGGACCTACAACGACGGGAGCCTGGTTTACACCACCAACCCCGTGGTCAAGGAGTGGGACAGCCTGGTGGACAGCGTCATCCTCAAGTACGGTGACCTCGAGAAGGTCAAGGTGTACTACGACGAGGATGGCGACACTGTCGTCGGAACCAGCGAGTACAAAGAGCTCTACCTGCCCCTGGACGTCAACAACGACGGCGTGCGCGACACCGATGACGAGCACGACCTGGACAAGCAGGGTACCTGGCAGGACCACGGCGTTGTCTGGGACGAGGCCATCAAGCGCATCAAGGTGCCGGTGCCGCTGCAGATCACCGAGATCGTCCACGGCGAGCACGAGGTGCTCGTCAACGGCCTGTCCATCACCACCCACCAGCCGACTGAAGGAGCGCTGGTCGAGGCCGTTATCGAGTCCGAGAGAAACTGCACCTACTTCACCGACTCCACGGGCAGCGCGAACTACGGCGACACTATCCAGACCACCTCCGACAACTTGGGTCGCGTCGTCGTGTATCTGGACACTGTCTGCGAGGAGCAGGTAATCGTTCACTTCTACGCCCAGTATCCGAACCTGCCCGGCTCCCTGCGCTACGGCCTGCACGAGTGGATCGGCATCAACTGGACCACCATCGAGCTGGCCAAGCAGCCGCAGATCCGCTGGGCCGGCGAGCAGATCGTCCTGGCCAAGCGCTGGGCCCTGCCCAACGAGTGGTGGCCCAATGACGACTGCGGTGCCGACGACGATGAGGATTGTCCTGTCTGCCCGCTGGCCACCATCGGCGGCGCTGTCTATAGCGACGAGGACGGCGACACCGTCCTGAACGACCAAGTGGTCAGCCACCACGTCAACTACGTGCTTAAGGCCCCCGTCGTGGGCGGTCTCGAGGGCGGCTACCTCGACATGACCGGCGACGGCGTCCTCGACACCCTCTCCTTCATGGGCGCGACCGAGGCCGTCGGCCACATAGACAACAATTGCATCTCCATGGCCCTGGCAGACAGCGAGGACCCCGGCGAGCAGGACACCGAAGCCAAGCTCGTAGAGGACACCTACATCTGCGACCCGATGGAACCTGTTGGGCAAGTGGAGGCACAACAACAACTGCCGCTGGAGATCGCCTGGAACCCGAGCATAGGCTCGTGGGGTTGCTACGATCCCAGCGGAATCTACACTGGTGCCGCGCGGCTGGTTTCCTCCGTGCCCATCAACAAGCACGCCTGGCTGGTGTACTACCTCAAGATCTACCAGGTCAAGCTCACCAACGTGGACGGCGTGCGCGATTACCACAACGCCGGCAGTTGGTCGTTCGGCGACGGTGACGACACCGAGGAAGACACCCTCAACGTCTCCCAGGACACCCTCGTGCGCGTGAAGGTCAAGGGCTGGTTCTTCAATGCGGACAAGAGCAGCCGCGGCGCCGTCTGCCTCGACATGGATGGCGACGGTGACGGCAACGACGAGACCACCGACGACGAGCCCGGCGCGCCCTACCCGCTCACCATGTACGAGACGGGCTGTCCTGACCCCGACGACGAGATCCTAGACCACGGCCACTGGGTGCTGCCCGATGACCTAGAGACCCTGGCCGGCCCCGACGCCATCAACACCCGCCCCAACTGGGACGTGATGAGCGAGCCGGAAGACAGCAGCACCGTCGCGGTCGGCCCCAAGAACACCCTGGACAGCCACGATGGTGTGCTCCGAGCCTGGCTCGGTCGCATAACAGTCGTCCCCGACGGCGCCATCACCGAGGCTGACGCCATCATGCCGCCTCTGAAGATCAGGGCCAGCATCGCCGACAGCGACGCCGGCTTCCTCAAGGAGGCCATGAAGGGCGACATCTACAGCAACACAAACGACTACCACAGCATCATGATCCCGGCCGACTCGGAGATCCCGGCGATCGTCAACAACGGCGGCTACGACTGGATGAGCTACGGCCTGCCGCCCTGCCCTGACGCCGATGACGACAGCGTCTGCAACGACGTCGACCTCTGCCCGGATGACTTCGACCCGACCAACAACGACGAAGACAACGACGACGTTGGCGACATCTGCGACGACGACGACGACGACGACGGCATCCTCGATGACGGCGACGCCAGCGGCGTCATTGGCGACAACCCCTGCGTGGACGGCGACACCACCCTCTGCGACGACAACTGCCCGCTCGACGCCAACCCCCTGCAGGAGGACGCAGACGGCGACGGCGTGGGCACGGCCTGTGACATCGACGACGAAATTGCCAACACCCGGGCCACAGACCTCGACTCTGACACCGATGACGTGCCGGACGCCATCGACAACTGCCCCGCCGATTCCAACGCCGACCAGAGGGACATCGACGGCGACGGCGTCGGCGATGTCTGTGACCCCTACCCCAGCGTGCCCCTTGGTCAGGCGCCGCCCGTGCCGTACCCGTTCTGGACCATCATCAACAAGCTCGGCGCTGACGGCTCCGACATTCCCACCCCCAACTACATCGAGATCTACACCGACAACCGCGGCGAGGGCATGTTCTTCGCCAACGGTGACAACGACCTGAGCTTCGATGACTGCCGCACCGACCCGGTCAGCGGCGCACCCGACTGCAGCCCAGGCGACGTAGTTGGCGAGAGCAACATCACCGTAATCGGTGACTACCCCTACTTCCGCAAGCACTCAGCGGTCCTCTCCAACCCTGTCATCAAGACCTGGGAGTGGGGCGGCTTCAAGACCGTCACCGCTGAGCACATCGACGCCAACCACACGGCGATCATCGCTCACCTCGTGGACCGCGACGGCTACTGCAAGTACAACGTCAAGGCCGACCCGACCGCGGCCAAGGGCGTGACCACCTCGCCTAGCCTCAACCCGGTACAGGGCGAGGAGATCGAGTTCCTCCTCAACACCGAGGTTGGCTCCATCATCAGCGTCTCGCCCAACGGCGTCTTCGCCCCGCCAGCACCGCACGACCCGCTCACCGACGCGAGCGTCACCGGCCTAGCGGACGGAACGATGATCAACCGCAGCGAGGCTGTGGCCCTGGCCGAGGACGAGCGTGTGCTTGACTACTACGACGAGGCCTACGGCGTGGTCGAGGAGGACGAGTGCCAGGCCTGGATCGTCATCGAGCACCCGCTGGGCGCCGAGTTGGACGTCAGCGTGCGCTTCGACGACCCCGAGGGCGTCATCCTGCGCCACTACCCACCGACCGAGCTTCTGGTCAACCTCGTGCAGGGCTGGAACGACGTCTGCTACGTGGACGACGAGGCGACCGTCGAAGAGGCCCTGGCTGACGTCATCGAAGATGTGCTGGCCGTCTACCGCTTCAACGCCGACCAGACCTGGGACCGCTACTTCCCTGGTCGCTGTGAGGACGACGAGACGCTCTGCAACCTCGATCCCGTCATGCCCTACGACCAGTTGTTCATCCTGATGGCTGGTAGCGGCATGTGGACCCAGGACAACATCTCGGCTGGCACGCCCGCCAGCAACAAGGACGAGCGTGTCGACCTGGCAGGAGCCAGCGCCGACGCTGGCGCGCCGGCTGCCTGGAATAGCGTCTGCTATGCCGGCACCGACCAGACTGCCGAAGAGGCCACCAGCGACATCTCGAGCGCCTTCGAAATCATGTACACGCTGGGCGCCGACCAGGCGTGGCGACGCTACATACCCGACCGGCCGGATATCCCCGACACCCTCACCACGCTCCACCAGTTCGACTCTGTCATCCTGCTGGTCACCGCCGAGGGTGGCGTTACCTGGGTATTCGACTCGTAGGAGTAAGAGTAGAAACGCGACCGCCCGTTCCCGCGGCGGCCCCCAGAAGCCGTCGCGGGAACGGGTAGGGTAAAGGAGAGGGAGCAAAGGAGAGGGATAAATGCGGAGACTGGCAATCACGGTAAGCATTATCGGGGCAGTGGCCTTTGCTGCCCTGCTGGCCTGGGGCCTGACCTTCGGCAGTGGCATCGTCTCAGCCGACGACGAGACCGCCACTCCGACGCCCACTGAAGAGGCGACCGAGACCGCTACTGCCGAGGCTACCGAGACCGCTACGCCAGAGGCCACCGCCGAGTTCTGCGGCCCCGTCTTCCCCACCACCTTCGCGGGCACAGTAACCATCGACGGTGCGCCGGCGGCTGACGGCACGATCATCACGGCCCTCGACAGCGACGGAGTGTCGTGGGCTACCGCCACCACCTCTGGTGGAAGCTACAACATGGACGTTCCCGAGACCATGCCCACCGTAGAACCCTGTTTCCCGGGCGGAACGATCAGCTTCACCTGTGATGGCGCTTCAGCAGCCGAGACCGGCTCGGCCACCGGCGGCCTGAAGGACCTCAACCTGACCTGCGGCCCCATCGCCTCACCCACGGCCGTTCCCACGGTCGAGCCCACCCCCACGGTCGAGCCCACCCCGGAAGTCACCCCAACCGTTCTCCCGCCCACTGGTATGGGCGGCATGAGCGGTGACGGCAGCTTCATGTGGTGGCCGCTGGCCCTGGCTGCGGCAGCCCTCACCAGCGTGGCAGGCCTGCTCACCGCCCGCTGGGCTCGCCGCTAGTCTGGCTTAGCTTCAAGCGAACCGAATTGACGTAGGGCAGCTCCTCCGGGAGCTGCCCTACAGCGTCCGGGCGGGGAAACTCAGGCGGCGGCCCAGTGGCCGATCGGCCCAAAGCCCCCTATTGCCTCGCCCAAACAGAGGGTGCTATCCTAGAACTGTGATTTGGAAGCTGGCCCTGGCAGGCGCGCTACTGATGACTATTCCGCTGACCTCGGCTACTGCCCAGGAGATGCCAAACCCGCCGTCCACCTTCGCCGGCACCGTCGCGGTGGACGGCCATAGCGTGAGCGACGGCACAGCGGTGATCGCTCTCATCGATGGCAAGGAGTGCGGCGAAGGCGAGAAGGAGCCAGGCCAGAAAGGCACTTGGACAGCCACAGAAGCGCGACCAGAATACGACATCGAGATCGGCGATTCGATGTATGTGGTAGATGTGCTCAGCGATAGCCAGATACCAGACTGTGGCACCGATGGAGCCACAGTCACCTTCCTCATCGCTGGTAGGCCAGCCCACGAGACAGGCCTCTGGAAAGCAGGCTCAAACCCCCTCAACCTCACGGTCGGAACGTCGCCCGACGCCACAGAGTCAGTCACAACGCCCAGCGCGGGAGAGACGCCCGCTTCGCCCGCCAGCGAGCTGGAAACGTCTGACAACAGCGGCTTCAACTGGTGGCCCGTCGCGGCTGGCGGGGTGGGTCTAGCGGTAGTGATAGTCGCAGCAGCCTTGTGGCAAGCGAGAAGGACGGCTAAAAGGAAGCAAACATGACGGCCATCAGCACCACTATCCGACGTCTGACAAGCCCGTTTCGTTGGCGCCACAACAGTCTGACGCTGGCGGCCATTCTCCTCCTGGCCTCAGTGGTGCTCCTGGGGGCCGGCCTTGCCGGGCTGCTCCTGACCGGCGACGATGGACCCGTCATCACCAACGTCGGCAACATCCCCATCTACGACGGCGACCTCAGCACTGCTACCTCCACGCCGCTGCCTACACCACCCCCCAACGATTCACCCCTCACCAGGATGATCATCGAAAAGATCGGCGTCGATGCCCCCATCATCGCCCTCGGCTTGGACGAAAACCAAGTACCCCAGGTACCCGACGGCCCCTATGACGTGGCGTGGTACAACTGGAGCAGCAGACCCGGCTGGGGCAGCAACGCCGTCTTCTCCGGCCACGTCGACTGGACGCTCTACGGCCAGCCGGTAGTCGGTGTCTTCTACTACCTGCACGACCTGGGCCTGGACGACGAGATCAAGGTCGTGCTGGAGGACGGAACGATATATCGCTACAAGATCACGGCCAATCAAGCGATAGAAGACGGCGATCCGAAAGCGCTGGAGGTAATGGGCCCCACGCCCAATGAAGTACTCACCATCATCACCTGCGGCGGCACCTGGATACGCGACTGGACCGATCCTCTCGGCGGCCACTACACCCACCGCCAGGTAGTACGGGCGGAGTTGATCGAGGAGGAGCCGTTGCCTTCGATCGGCGTGGCCCCCTAGAAGGCCGGTCACAGCCTTCGGATCGCAGGCCACCCTAGGCCGGCAGCGTCAGCGAGAACCGCTAGCTTGCCAAGACCCAGATAGCTTGCCGGTCCGTTAGCTCCATTAGGCTTGGAAGCAAAACTTGCTATTGTCTCGCCCAAGCAGAGGATGCTATCCTAGCACTGTGATTTGGAAACTAGCCCTGACAGGAAGCAAACATGACGGCTATCAGCAGCATTATCCGACGTCTCACAAGCCCGTTTCGTTGGCGCCATAGCAGACTGACGCTGGCGGCCATTCTCCTCCTGGCCTCAGTGGTGTTCTTGGGAGCTGGCCTTGCCGGGCTGTTGCTGACCAGCGACACCAGCGTCGGCCAATTTGTGCCCCCCGTCGATGACAGTACTGCTCTGCCTGAAGCACCCCACAACGACTCACCCGTGGCCAGGATGATCATCGAAAAGATTGGCGTCGATGCCCCCGTCATCACTCTCGGCCTGACCCCAGAAGGCGTGCCCGAGGTGCCCAGCGACCCCTATGAGGTGGCGTGGTACGGCTGGAGCAGCAAGCCCGGCTGGGGCAGCAACGCCGTCTTCTCCGGCCACGTCGACTGGACGGTAGACGGCCAGCCGGTGATCGGAGTGTTCTACTACCTGCGCGACCTGGGCCTGGACGACGTGATCAGGGTTGTGCTGGAGGACGGAACGGAATACAGCTACAAAGTCACGGCCAATCGAGCCGTACCAGACGGCGATCCCGAAGGGCTAGAGGTAATGAGGCCCACAGCCAACGACGTGGTCACCATCATCACCTGCGGTGGCACCTGGATACCCGACTGGAGCGAGCCCTACTACGGCCACTACACCCACCGCCAGGTAGTACAGGCGGAATTGATCGAGGAGGAGGCGCTACCTTCGCTCGACGTGGCCCCCTAGAAGCGCCGGGGGCAGCCTTCGGATCGCAGGCCACCCTAGGCCGGCAGCGTCAGCGAGAACCCCTCGCTTGCCAAGACCCAGACAGCTTGCTGATCTGTCAGCTCCGTCAGGCTATTGAGTCCGGGTATATCAATGTCGGGCAGACACCTTAGCCAGGTCTGCCTGTCATCATCCCAAGCGTAGATCGCCGTCAACTTGCCGCTATCCACAGGCAGAACATCCGTTAGCCTCGCAGAGCCACGCGGCGACTGCAGCTGATTCCAGCCGGGGGCGATCTCACGAACTGTCGGAGCGGGCTCAGACTCATCGTCCACTGACTCGCTGTCCCGCGTAGGAGGAGCAAGACCGAGCTCAGCGCCCGGCGGCGATGGGAATCCAACCTCCAGAGTCGGTATAGGCGTAGGCACAGGTGTAGGCGTGGGCGTCGGCGTTGGCGTCGGCGTCGGCGTCGGTGTAGGCGTGGGCGTAGGCGTAGGCGTGGGCGTGGGCGTAGGTGTAGGTGTAGGCGTAGGTGTAGGTGTCGGCGTAGGTGTAGGCGTCAGTGTGGGCGCTGGCTCTGGCGCCGGCGGCGCAATGCCCCCGTCATCATATCCACCGAACTCGGCAGACCAGTACCAGCCGTACGTGGAGTTAGGACCGTAGGCCTTGGCCAAGCCAACCACCACGAACTCAGGCTTGAGCATATTCTCGTTGTGACCAGGCGAATCGCGCCAGAGCTGGAACGTCATCTGAGGGG
>Ga0315553_10002731_pt1 | contig 14049 bp, 15 predicted proteins | sample SalMarSW160140MG_FD_203099 | JGI IMG/M metagenome (GOLD analysis project Ga0315553, IMG submission 203099) | Salt marsh sediment microbial communities from the Plum Island Ecosystem LTER, Massachusetts, United States - Salt Marsh Sediment SW1601-40 ... | reverse complement strand
AAAAAAAAAAGAAAAAATTAGGAGTTTATTCTGATTTTTTACGCCATACTGTAAAGTATACAATAATTAAAACGATTCCAGCAGGGATTCCTAATACAATCAAAATCCACATAACTGTTAAGAACCATGCATAAACCCAATAGGTATATGGTAAAGCCCCAAATGGTGTAAAGTAATTTCCGTCTACTGCAATATAAATACAATATGCAATAAACATAAAGAAGCTAAAACCACCTTCTCCTCCTGTATTTCTTTTTCTATGTTTGTTTTTCTTTTCTCTGTCTTTAAATTCCTGTTTTTCATCAGCTGGTAATCTACGCCACCAGAGATATCCTCCTAAACCAAAAAATAATCCAGCGGGAATACCCACAAATAACAATTCCCACAAGATAATAAGGATGATAAATCCAACAATCCAATCCAGGTTCCAGTCACCAATGAATGCCGTACCAAATGTTCCAATAGGAGATGTTTGTATAAACCAAAATAATACTAAAAGTGCCCCAATAGCAGCACATATACAGGCAATAATTATAATTACGAATGTTTTACAATGCTTCTTTATCTTTTCTTTCCAAAAAGCTTCTTCGCTTAATTCTTCGCTCATAAGATTTACACTTTAAATTTTAGAATCTTAAAATAAGATTTCCATTTATTTTAAACCATGCTGAAATAAAAAGATTATTGTATATGGTGCTTATAATTGAATAATTATTCAATTCAATTATACATAATAAAGAATAATGAAAAAACCTTAGAGCCACTGAATTCTTGAGGGTTTTCGAGCGGGGATTCTTTTATACTTTACATCTGGATACCCCATCGTTAAAGAATATCCTACGATATGATTTTTAGGAATCTTGAGTAGTTTTCTGATAGTCTGTGACTCGTTTATAAAATAGGTTAAATACCCTAATGAGCAAGTTCCTAGTCCTAGAGTTTCCGCAGCGAGCATGATATGAGCAGCTGCTAAAGAACCATTTGTGGGCATCCCTCCTATAAATTTTTCTCCATGGATAACAATTAACTCTCCATTCCAACACCAGAAATCAATTCCTTGCTCAATTCCTTCGAGAATTCTTTTTGTATTTGGGAGATTTACAACAGCTTGGTTAAATTCTTCTTCTGGCATACTTTTTTTCAAGAATGTCCGCCCTTGTGGATCCTCAAGCGCATTAACAAATCTAATCATTTTAATAGTTATGTGCTTTGATATGTCGGCTATTACTGCTTTGTCTTGCACAATAGTATAGTAAACATTTTCTGAATTGCTTCCAGTTGGAGAATACTTTCCAACTTTCAATAAATTTTCTATTAAACCTTTTGGAATTTCTTTTTCTTTGAATCGCCTTATGGATCTCCTGTTTAAAACCAGATTTAAAAAAGAATTATACGTTGGAATTCCTTCTCCTTTCGCACTACCCTCTAATTCTTCTTCCGTATGAAATTTTAACTTAATCACATTTACCGGACACACAGCTTCGCAATGTCCACATTCTATACAAAAATCTTCAAACGAATCAACTAAACATAGCAAGTCTTGATCAAAATAAAACAAATTAGCTACGCAATCTTTGACGCATTCTTTACATTTCGTACAATTATTAATATCGATTTTAATTTTGGAATTTTCTATTGTATTTATCATGATAAATCATTCTATGAATTCTAAATTCCCTCTTAACTTACATTATTAAAAAAAAATCTTAAATTTGAGTTTTTTCCACTCTTGCCAATTCTGCTTTTTTATCCATGATTTGCATATAAGTTGCCATAGTGTTTTTGGGAGGAAGTATCTCTTCTTCTTTTTTAATAAGCGAAATTGCTTCAGATGTGCAAGTAGGAACGCAAACTCCACATCCAATACATCTTGCTTTATCTACTTGTGCGATATCGTCTTCAATATTAATGGCATTCAAATTGCATCTATCTTCACAGATCCCACACCCTACGCATAAATCGGTATCTACTTTAGCATAATAGTTAGTTGCGAAAAATTGAGACAATTCAGGTAGTTGTTTTGCACTTGTAAGTATTCCACAACAACACCCACAACAGGTACAAATATTCATTGGTCTTTGAGAATTTCCCGGTTGAAGAACTAAACCATCTTCTTCTGCTTTTTCTAAGATTTTATATGCTTCTTCTTTCGTAATTTCTCGAGCTAGCCCTTTTTCTATAAAAGTTTTAGCAGCTGTTCTAAAGGAAAAGCAAGATTCGCGTAACTTTGTCTTTTTACACGATTCTCCTATAAGATCATTTCCTTTTCGGCAGATGCAGTCCATTACTGCAATTGGTTCTCCTACATTCTCGATAATTTGTTTAAGATCATCATAATTCGCAATTGATTGTTCATAGTTAACAGTCTGATCTAGCGGGATCACGCGTAGTTGAGGAACACCCGTACTATTATATTCTTCACTAAAAAATGTTTCACGAGTGTATTGATGGGCATCTTTATAAAATTCAGGTGTTAATTGATTTAATTGATACTCAAACATTCCTATTATAAAAGGAGCACTACCGTAATATTTTGTTTCTGTTTCTCCTTCTTTTACAATCCCACGATTGATTAAACCCTTGAAATACATCTCATCTAGTTTCTTCTCCAATTCTTCTGAAGAAAAACCACTTTTTTTCAATCTCCTGTAAATTTTACTTAACGGATCTGCCATAAAATTCAATTTTAATGCGATTTGAGCTTGTTCTGGTGTGAAAAGATGTTTCAAAATTTTAATTTCAATTCCAGATTCTGTAGCTGGATAACCAACTGGCATCTTATCAAGATGTTTCTGTAATTCTCTGTATAAATCTTTATTTTCTTGTTCCATGCAATATGCAAATAGTTAATAAAATAAAAAGTTAATAATTAAGTTTGATAGGACAGCGTTCATTCATCTATTATAGAGAAGCTAAACAAAACTGAAGAATTTGAAATATTAAATTAAAACTAATGAAAATCATCTCTGATAATTTTTCCATTCAAGAGGAAATTTCGATACTTTTTCTCGCCCTGTAGGTTGATAGACTTTTTTTCCTAAAGGTCTAACTTTTAAATTACCATCAAAAAATTGTGTAATTCTTTGCCTCGCTAATTTAATATATTCCAATTCTTTATCTACACCAATAACCTTTCGAGAATGCTTTAATCCAGCAACTAAGGTCGTTCCTACACCACAAAAAGGATCTAAAATATAATCTCCTCTATTAGTGAGAGCAAGAACACATCTTTCTACTAATTCTATTGGAAATTGGCAAGGATGAATAGTTTTTTCTGGATGGTTAGATTTAACGTTTGGAAACTCCCAGAAAGCAGTCATCCAATCATCTTCTAATATTTTCCAGACATCTGAAGGATTTTTTCCTAAAGGGTTTCCTGAAAGTTTACCCTTATTTGGTCCCTTATATGCGCGTTTCCCTGGATATTTAGCTGGTACTCTTATCGAATCTAAATTGAAAACATAATTATCTGTTTTTGTAAACCATAGAATTGTCTCATACCTTCCAGAAAATCGATTCTTACAATGTAATCCATGTCCAAAATGCCATACAATTCTATTCCTCAATTTCATACCTATTTTTTTGAAAATATCGTAAAAAAAGATATCTAAAGGATAAATTTCACCGTTATCCACATAATTTCCGACTTCCCAACAAACACTTCCTTCACTTTTAAGTTTATCCTGAAGATGTCTAATGATAATTTCTTGATTTTTCAAATATGCGTCTAATGTTGCTTTTTCCTCGTAATCTTTGCCAATGTTATAAGGAGGTGAGGTCACTATTAAATTTATACTATTATTAGGCACAGTTTTCAAGAATTTTAGTGAATCTCCATGATGCAAAATGATCTTCCTTTCTCTAGCAAATTCAGTATAAATTTTATGAGCTTCTGAATTAGAAGGCATCTTTTTCTCTGTTGTCATCATTAATCAATAAATCTTAATTAGTGAAGAGTAAGAATTATAAATACAATTGACTTCTAGTCAGATTTTATAAATTAAATTATTTGTTAAGCCTTTATCAAAATTGCATTTCCTTTTTTTTTCTTTCTAACTTAAAATGAAACATGTTCGAATTTAGGTTTATAAACACTTTACAATTATACTTAATAAATAATCATTAAAATTCAAAAGTTAGATGTGAAATATTTGAGTATATCTAGTCATAATAAAGAAAATCCTGAAATTTTAGATTTAGAAAACTTACTTGATTATCAAGAAGGCTCTGTTGTTAGTAGAATGTTGATGAACAAAAAAATAGGCACAGTAACATTGTTTTCTTTTGATAAAGGTGAGGGTTTAAGTGAGCATACAACTCCGTTTGATGCGTTAGTTTACATTTTCGATGGTAAAGCAGAAATTATAATTTCTAAAAAACCTTATGTTTTAGATAAAGGGCAAATAATGACGATGCCTGCTAATGAACCCCATGCTCTTAACGCTTTGGAGCGATTTAAAATGATGCTAATAATGGTTAAAGCTTAGAAAATAAGCGAACTTTATCTTTTTCTTTTATAATATGAAACAATAAAACTGTATTATTTCTAATTATATTTTTTCTTTTTTTCCAGATATTGTTGTTCAATCAGAATGTCCATTTGAGCATTCAACCAACACAACTCATCATAGGTGCTAGATGAATTATACACTTCCTCTGCCTTTTTACGAATATCTTCAAGCGAAGGCATTTCAAGTCTTACTTTTTGAATAGATTCAGCTAATAGCCAGCATAAATCGTTATATGAATATTTTTTTAATGAGAGATAATAAGCAGCTTCTCTGATTTGAGATTCTAGACCAACTTCTTCATCATCTATGGTCACCACATCTTTTTCTGTAGGTTCCTTAGCTTCAGCTTCTTCGCTTTCTGTAACAACTGCTCTGTGTTTTTTTAGTTGCGTTAACCATGCAAACACCCCTGCTTCAGCAGCTTCCTCTTTAATCTCTGGGGTTTTAGTCTCTGGAGTAATCATCTCTGAACTGGATGAAGCCACTTCTTTAGGTGCTAATAATACCAGCTCGGGTCTGCGTTCAGTTGATTTACCGGGTATTAATCCCTTTTTTAACTGATCCATCATCGATAAAAATGATCCATATTCCCGCTTTTGGATCATTATTAATATCTTGCACGCACCTCCGCGATCTTTATCAAATCTCCTAGCCCAAGCTGCTGTGAGGTCTTTTTTATATTGGGGAACTTTAAGCCCCACCCAGATGTATAATGTGTTTTTCTCGATGTCATCAATAAGATATACATCATGGTCATCAAAATCTAATTTACTAAGATCGATTAAATTTCCTTTTTCATCAAGACTATAAAATTTCAAATAATAACCGTACCAAAGTTGATTAAGCTTATAAAAATAGATTCAATTAAGGTATAAAAATTTTTATTAATTATTTCTTCAAATATCACATAACTGGTTATACTTGAAATATTAGTCCATTAATACTTATTAAACCATTAATAGATACAAATTTCTTCAATTTTCATTGAATAAAAATTATGGAATATTTGTCATAAAATCCATACAGGTGTATTTAAAATTAAAAAAATCGAACTTTTATCTGAAAATGGAATTTCTCGCGGTTTTTACGATCTCGCTAATCAAGTTAACGATTTAACAGGTAAAGAGTGGGTGTTTTCAACAAAATCAGTAATTCCAAAAGGATATCCTCCGAGTTTTCAATTAAATTTAAGAAATAAACATGGAGGGCAAAAACCGCCTGAATTATGTGAAAAGTTGATTAAGATTTTTACTAAAGAGGGGGACCTAATTCTTGATCCATTCTGTGGTGTCGGAGGGACATTGATCGCATGCAATTTATGCAATCGTAACGGCATTGGGATTGAAATCAATCAAGAATGGATAGATACTTATCACAAAATCTGCAAAATTGAATCTATCCCGCCTCAAAAGGTTATTAAGGGTGATTCTCGTGAAATTCTTCATGATTTTAGTGAAGATCCAAACTTTCAGGTAGATTTTATATTGACCGATGTTCCATTTTGGAAGATGGACACTATTGAGAAATCGAAGGGCACGTACAAAAAAGTTGGAGAAGAATCGAAAGGAGTCTATTCTGATAAATCAAAATTAACTCGTTTTATCCCTGACTCTCAAGATTCACAGCAAAAAAAACATGATTGGGAACTTTTAATAAAGAATACTTTCAGCGAATGCTTTAAGGCTTTAAAACCGGGGCATTACTGTGCTGTTTTTATAGGAAACATGTATACTGAAGGACATTACCATCTTTTAAACGCTGATATTGCCCGCATCTTAAGTCAAATCGGTTATGTCCTAAAAGGAGAGATAATTTGGTACGATGTTAATAAGAAATTACATCTTTACGGTATCAATTATTCATGGATCCCGAGTATTGTACACCAATTTATTATGGTTTTTAGAAAAGAAAGAATTGAAGAACTTACTCGAGAAGAAAAAGATAAAATTGAAGCGAAAAACCTCCAGATGACTGAAAAAGGATGAACGATGAAATTAGAGTAAATTATTAATTAAAACTTGTTTCTATGAGTTTCATTCTTACGATGCTCTTTATTTTATAGCGATAGCAGTAATCCAACCCTTTTCTTTTTGTTCGTATATATCAATTTCAGAAAATCCAGCTTCCGTTAAAAATTCTCTATACTCCTTAGGTGAATGAAGTTTAAAGCTTCCGAGTTTCGCCCACTTCTCTACTACTTTCCTTACTTCTTTATTTTCGCATTTGTAAGCCTCGTTTACTAATAGTAATTCCCCATTGATTTTCAAAACGCGATATATCTCTTTCAAATCGTTGATTAAGTCTGGCCAAAAATAATAAGCTTCAAACCCTGAAACTACATCGAAGGTGTTGTCCTCAAACGGAAGATTTGATACTGAGCTCTCGCTAATCTCAACAACTCCCTCTACAATGTATTTTTTATTGACTTCTTTACTAATTTTCACTGAAGTGGGTGAATAATCAATTCCGAACACCCTCCCTCCTGTCGTAATTTGCGCAAAATGGTTAATATTAGCTCCCCCTCCACATCCAACGTCTAAAATTATCATATCTTTCCTTAATTTTATGTGAGATAATCCCCACTCTGCTAACGAAGCGTGCGAAATGTTCATCTTCCTTGCGATCATTTTGCCCAATATTCCCCTTGGTTTTCTTACTTGGTTAACAATATATTTAACATATCCGATAAATATTCACTTCCTTATGATTTTAGATAATTTTAGCAATAACTGGTCTATAGAAAATTTTTATTAGGCGTGACTAATTTTTGTAATATAAATTAACATTTAATTGTTAATATTATTTAATAATCAATAAATTAATTGTTTGTCATTATATAGTAATAACCAAACTACTTGAGTTGATTAAAAATGAGCCATAATTATGAAAATAGGTTCGGAATCGAGGCACTACATTCTCATCTAATACAAGGATTTTCTGTTATTGTTTTTATCACAGTTTGGCTTCTAGATTCACTTGTTTTCTCGTTTTCAACTGTAATGAATAGTTTTTTTCCTTGGATAGTTAGACTTATCTTATTCATTATTTTTATCACTGTAGCTTTCGCTTTTATTCGCACTTCGACCACCATTTTATTTAAACACCCAGAAAATAAGGACGACCTCATAACGGACGGACTATTTGGGCATGTAAGAAATCCGATGTATTTTGGTGTACTCTTAATTTATCTTGCGTGCATATTTCTATCGATTTCCTTGATTAGTATAGCGATATGGATTATAATAATTGTCATTTACGATAAATTGGCTACCTTTGAAGGAAAAAAACTAGAAGAATTATTTGGACAAAAATATTTAGAATACAAGGAAAAAGTACCAAAATGGATTCCTCGATAATTTTATTTTTTTTCTTTTTATTAATTTTTAGTCGTTTCCAGACTTTAGTGTATTAAATTAGAATTTTTCTTTAATTTAAATAAATAAAAAATATCTTGGCACCTTTTTCTTATACTCTAAATAAGAATCACCATATTGTTCAATAAGTCTTTTTTCTTCACCTAAAATTCTAAAATGAAAGAAGATTATGGAAATAACTACAATTATTACTGCTATCCAAGAAGCTATCATTAAAGAAGTCCCAAAACTAACGAGAAATAATGTTAAGACCTGAGGATTTCGTGAGATTTTATACACTCCTAAAGTAATTGGCTGACCTAATGGTACCTTCTTAAAATTTATAACAGCAATAACGAATCCTATTGTTCCTATTAAATAAATAATGATTCCAATCATAAATTCGATAGATACTATGTTTAATGGCGTAAAAATTACAAGGATTATATGAATTAAACCACATAATTTTCCTAATTTTGTTAAAATGTATTGTGATTTTGTCCATCCCTCATTATCGTAAAGTCTAGTAATCACTTCTTTTGGACAAGTTTTTAAAAATATACCATAAAATAAGAAAAATATTACCATAAAAATCCAACCGTTTAACAATCCAATCTCAAATGCGGGAAAAAGTTCCAAGATATTTTCACCATTTTTAGCTTAAAATTAATCGATAATAATAATATTAAAACACTTCATAAAAAAAAATTATAGAATTATCACTCATTAATTCCGTTTCTTTCTTAGCGTGAAAATAAATGCCAGCAGTAAGGGAATCGTCGTGAAAAACATAAGTAAACTCAAATTGAAAAAACCTAGAGCGATGCTATAAGTCAAGTAGAAATAAGCGATAAATAATAGAATCGTTGGAGGGATTAAATCAAACCATTTGGAATATTTTAGGTTTACATGCTTCCATAAGATCATTCCTGCAGTAAATACGACGGTAAAAAGCATCCAAATCAATAGAATTATCCAATGCAAGTCATATATAAATTCTATTCTACAAATAATTCCTACAACGAGTAAGATTCCCATTGCTATCGGGACTACCACCAAGCAAGTATATAATTTTCGCCCTAAGGAGTTGTTTTCATCTATTTTATTAATAGTTAATAATTGAAATTTCTTGCTCACTTTATTCCGATTTAACCCATATGGGATTAAATAAGCGATTGGAATGAAAAACCAACCAATAAAATTAAACCCGGGAATGCCAAAATAATCTCCACCTGAATACATCCATGTCCACGCTCCGAATTCAACAGCAATTGGGTCCATACCCCAATCTAGACTAAGGGTTATTAAGGTAGTGGTAAGTATTCGTAACCATAAAGAAAGCTTTAAACGGTCTCCAATTATCATAGCACTATAGATGATCCCAACCCAAGCAAAAGTAACTGATAAGGGAATAACCCCTAAAATCATGATGGCTTCCGAGGCGTATACATAATTCCCAGAAACAACTCCATTAAATTCCAACAAGAATCCAAAAGCGAATAAAGTTACTAACATTAATAATCGTTGTACGCGGTTTTCGCGTGCATCAAATATTGCGTGAATAATTACCAATCCACACATGATATAACCAACTAAAGCGGGAAGTATTTCGAATAATGACATTTGAATTTAGCACCTTAAGAATATATAGCATGAATAATAGGTATCAATCTATATATAAATGATTATAAAGATAGTGCTAATCTTAAAATTATTAATCTTACTGTAAAATTATAAAAACCAACTAAAAACGCTTTTTTTGTAAGGTAAAAACAAATGTAAGCAGAAATGGTAGCGCTGTTAATAACATAAGTAAACTTAAATGGAAAAGCCCTAAAAACAAACTGGAAATTGCGTAGAAATAAGCAATTACTAATAAGCTGCTTGGTGGGATTACATCAATCCATTTTGTGCGTTTTAATTCTTCATTCTTCCAAATAATAATACCGGAAGCCCATACGATACTAAATATCATCCATACCACTAAAAATACTAAAGGCAAATTAAATACAAAAGGGATTCGAGTAAACATTCCTACCAATATTAATATTCCTAATCCTATTGGAACTACAAGCAACACTGTATATAATTTTCGAAGCAATGAGCGTCTAGCATCAACTTCAGCAATATTCAATATCTTTAGTTTTGTGCTGTCTTTCTCCCAACTTAGACCATATGGCACTAGATAGGCTATTGGAATAAAAAACCAACCAAAAAAATTAAAGGCGGGGATGTTGAAGTATTCTCCACCTCCAAATGCCCAAGCACCTGATTCTACGGCAATTGGATCCATACCCCAATCAAGACTAAGTGCAATCAGTGTAGTTGTAAGTATTCTTTGCCATAAGGAAAGCTTTAAACGTTCCGTTATTATCATAGAACTGTAAATAATACCTACCCACGATAAAGTAATAGACAACGGAACGCTATCAAGAATCATAATCAATTCTGTTGCATAAGAAAAAACACCAGTAAAAACTCCTATTAATTCTAGAAATGTAGCTAAAACAAATATAGTTGTTAGCATTAGTATGCGCTGAACTCGGTTCTTTTTCGCATCCATTAGTGCATGAACTACGGTTAAACCAGTCAATATATATCCAATTAATCCTGGAAGAAGTACTAATCCCGACATCCTAATTCTCTAACATCTTTAAAATATGATAATATAAATAAAAGACTTCAATATTTATTTTATTGATTATTATTTTTAAAAATCTAATCATTGATAATCTGAAATACAAATCCTTTACTTTTGTAAAGAGGAATCAAATTATTGAGCCCGAATAACATAAATGCCAATGAAGACCTTCTACCTCGACCAGGGTCTACCCTTTATAATCTAAATCATGAGGATGAGAGACTTAAGAATAAAACGCTTAATAAGTTTAAAATCTTAAATAAATATATTGTTCTTCCCTTATATCGATTAAAAATTTTTCCTATTTTAGGTTTTGGAAGAATTTTTCTTATTTTAACAACTAAAGGAAGAAAAACAGGGAAGAAAAGAAGAACACCGTTAGAATACCGTCGGATAGACGAGATAATTACAATTTTTTCAAGTAGAGGTGAAGATGCTGGCTGGATGAAAAATATACGAGCTCATCCTGATTCTCTATTGGTAAAACATGGATTCCACCGTTTTCAACCTCAAGTAGAAATTATAGGAAATACAGATGATAAATTAAGAATTCTAAAAAGGTATCTTGTAAAGCATGGGAGATCATCAAAAATGCTGTTCGGTTGGAATCCTAAATCTGACGATCCAGAAACAACAGATATCACAAACCTATTAAAACTGATAACTATCGTAAAATTACATCGCCAAAAGGATTAGAATTTAGGTTATATTTCGTCATACAAAGATATTAAAATCAGAGAATTTTATTACAATCAAACTATTTTATTCCTTAAATTAATCTTTACAGTTGTAAAGCTAATTCAGGTATGACAGCAGAAGAAATTACAGATCCTTACGAAAAAATTTTGCAAAATATGCGTGAATACCCTAACGACATCCCTATTGTTGATGGAGGTGTATCAGAAGCATTTAGGGCATATATTAAATTATTATTTACCCCTAAAGAGGCAGAAGTTGCTCAATACTTAACTGTTAAGCCCCAATCCATTCATCGAATTACAAGGAAAATTGGGAAAAGCAAGGAAGAGATTAAAAAAATTCTGGAAGAAATGACCAATTCGGGTATCATTCAAGATATCGGTGGTTATTCCTACTTCTTAGCAATGGCACATCTTTTGAATATGGGATTCAAAAACTCAAAAACATTCGAAAGGCTTGGAAAGAAAGGAGCTGAGCTATATGATCAATTCTTCATTAAAGAGAAGTTTTACAAACGATACGAATCTTCCGATGCTGGTACCCCAATTACTAGAATCGTTCCCATTGACATATCAATTGATCATAAATCTGTAATATCCAATGCCGAAGAGATACATGGAATATTTGATATGTGTAAAGGTCCAATTGTAGTGACCGATTGTCCTTGCCGTAATAGAACTGAAATATTAGGAGTAAGAGAATGTAAGGATAAATTTCCAATTTCAGAATCTTGTTTTCAAGTTGGATTGTTTGGAGAATATTTTTTACGACGAGGAGAAGGACGAAAAATTTCTCGTGTAGAAGCTCATAATCTTGTGAATGAATTATCAAGAAAAGGTTTAGTTTTTACAGTTGCAAACACTATAAGTCCAATTCACCAAGTAATTTGCTGCTGTTGTGCATGTTGCTGCGCTCTTTTAAGAGGAATGACACGATTTGAGGATAAAAATGAAAATTGTACAGCCAAATCAAACTACATCGCAAAAGTTGATCGTCATTTATGCACGGGCTGTGCTCTGTGTGCTAAAAGATGCCCATTTAAAGCTATTACTATAGAGAAAGAGAAAGCCAAAGTAAATCCTAAAAAGTGTTATGGTTGTGGAGTATGTACAGTAACATGCTCCCCAGAAGCCATTAAACTTCACAGAATAGAAAGATCTCATATTTATAGCGATCCCAATAAGTTATTTGAAAAAATTTACCAAGAAAATAGGAGAACTGATTAATTAGTTATGATAAAATCATTAGAGTATGATTTTGCCCAAAAACAATCACATATAAAGAAATAGTCCTTATCGCCACTCTGTAGCACATTGTCCACACTTATATTTTTTCGAATAAAAGCCTGGAAAAATTTCTCGAGTTTTATCATCAATTTCACGTATTTGGGCTTTATTTGTATTTCCACAATTCGGACAGATTTTTTTACGATAACCAGTTTCTTCATTAGTTTCGGTTGGAACGCCTTCTTCAAAACTTAAAACTTCAGGTTCCGCTGATTTTGGCATCTGATCGATATTTTCAGTTGTCGTAAAACCTATACCGGTTCTTGATTGAGGCTCTGCACTTTGTACAACTTCTATTGATTTCTCAAATATTTGATCTTCTTTTTTTTTCAAATCCTTATCACTAGTTTCTAAATCATCTGCAAATTCTAGATGTTCTCTGCTTTCTTTTTCCATAATGTTAATCGTTTTTGCAAGAAGTATAGCATCTTTTTCCTTTAAGTTTTCATTTTCTCTCTGAAGAGCGATAATTTTATCCTCTAAATAAATAACTTTCTCCTCAAATTTCGCTAAACGAGAGTTTTCCGCTTTAACGGTCTCTATTATTTTAGATAATTTTTGATTTTCTTTTTTTAATTCGAAATTATTGCTTTTTAAAACCTCTATTGTCTTCTCTAATTCTTCGACAGAAATTTCTTTATTACGAAAAGTAAAATTAATTTCTTCAAGTAATTTTTTCTCTCTCTCCAAATCATTTAGCTGCTTTTTTAAATTCTTTAATTCTCTCTCAAATTGCTCTACATTGAAACTTTCAGTTTGAATCTTCTTGGTATTTTCTAAAAGTAGCTTTTTTTCGTTTTCTATCTTGGAAATTTCTTCTTTCAGGGATATATTCGTATTTTCCAATCTCCCATAATCTTCGATCAAATTATTAAGAGAATTTTGAGTTTTCACTATTATTTGATCTTTTACAGAATCATTTTGACTGTCTTTAATGTTTTTTAATTCCTGCTTATAATTTTCAATATTTTGCTGAAGAGCCTCATTCTCCTGTTGGTTTTGAGCTAGCTCCTGTTTTTGTGAACTAACTAAATCCTTTAAAATATTTATCTCATCGGATTCAAGATTTTCCATTTTAGGTTTTAGATATTTTTGTTCGGAAAATGCCTTTTTATCTTTTAACTTCGTTTCTAACTTTGCTATCTTCAGTTCTAGACTTTCAATCGTTTTTTCTAATTGAGCATGTGTTTTTTCTTCATCTTCAGCTTGATCTATTAAATCCTTTAAATTTTTACTCATGATTAAGAAAAACTCTTTTTTTTTTCAAAAATTAACCACACTGGAAATATAATAGATTTCATATTATTAATATTTAGGAGTATTAATATCAACTCATCAAATTTCATTGAATATTATCTAATACTTCAATAATATACAAAAATATAAGTTTTAATTCACTTTTTTCAATAGTAACAACGGTTAAGAACATTAAAAATGGTAGGGTCAAACAAATACTTTTTCAAAATCTGTATTGTAGGAGATTCGGAAGTAGGAAAAACTACGATTCTTAACCAATACTTAAAAAGGAGATTTGTACCAGATGCCCAAAGAACAATTGG
>Ga0315553_10002730_pt1 | contig 14050 bp, 13 predicted proteins | sample SalMarSW160140MG_FD_203099 | JGI IMG/M metagenome (GOLD analysis project Ga0315553, IMG submission 203099) | Salt marsh sediment microbial communities from the Plum Island Ecosystem LTER, Massachusetts, United States - Salt Marsh Sediment SW1601-40 ... | reverse complement strand
GGTGGGCGCTTAGGGTGTTCTCGGACGGCAGCGGCTCTCGGTCTCCGAGCCTCGATGCCAGATCGACGGCGTCGTTGAAGGCTCGCTTGAAAACCGTGTCCGTCTTCATACTCAGCCACCTATTTTCGTCATATCACTCTTAATCCATAAAAAACAATTTGACCCGGCGCAATGTGTTGGTTTTTGTCTATAAGGAACACTAGCGTTTCGGGTGATCGCTGTGGCGGATGCAATGAGGGAGCAACCGGAGATTGCGTCCAGCTCCCAAACGAGTGACCGGCCGACGGGAGGATTGACTGCGGTCTCCCTGAGCCTGCGGCTGCTGAGCGTCGGTCCACTGCTGATCCTCGCCGTCCTGGTCGCGGTAGTCAGTCTTCTGACGCCGTATTTTCTGACGCCGGTCAACATCAGCAACATATTGGCGCAGACGGCGGTCATCGCCATCGTCGCGCTCGGTCAGCACCTAGTCATCCTGACGCGGGGCATTGACCTGTCCGTCGGGTCTAACCTCGCTCTGGCAACTGTGATCGGCGGTCTCACTTTCCGCGTTACCGATTCCGCCGTGCTCGTGATGCTGGCTATGCTGATCTCAGGCACGCTCGTTGGGGCCGTCAACGGCGCGGTGTACGTCTTCGGACGCTTGCCACATCCCTTCATCATCACGTTGGCCACGCTCAGCATTTGCCGCGGTCTCGCGCTCGAATTGTCGATCGGGCACACCACCATGCGGGGCATGCCTGACTTCATCGTGGCTGTCGGCAGCGGGAATACCTTCGGCATCCCGAATTCCTCCATTTTAGTCGCGCTGATTACCGTCGCCGTCCTGATCATGGCGAAGGCCATGGTCTGGGGCCGTTGGACCTATGCGGTCGGCGGCGAGCCCGAGGCAGCGCTCGAAATGGGCATCCCGGTCAAGTGGGTGCTGGTTTCGACCTATGTTATCTCCGGGCTGTGCGCAGGAATTGGCGCAATTGTCCTCGCCGGTCGCACGGCGGCCAGTTCCCCACTCTACGGCAACCTGCTCGAGCTCGACACCATTGCCGCGGTAATCATCGGTGGTGCGAGTTTCCTCGGCGGTCGCGGCCACATCGGTCACGCACTCATCGGCGCCGTGATGATCGGCGTCATCCGGAACGCCCTCAACCTTCTCAACGTCGATGTCTTCTTCCAGATGATCGCTATCGGTCTCGTCATCGTTCTCGCGGTCGAAGCGGACGTACTGCGCAGCTTCCTTGAGGCGCGCACACGGGCGATGCAGGCGGCGAGGACCCAATGAATAGCGCGCCGAATTCACCCGTTCTTGTGGTCAGGAATGCTCAAAAGCGCTTCGGCGCCGTGCACGCCGTCAGGGACGTGAGCTTCGAAGCCTATCACGGCGAAGTCCTGGCCTTGCTCGGTGACAACGGTGCGGGCAAGTCGACGCTGGTGAAATGCATCAGCGGCGTTTATGCGCTGGATGAGGGTGAGATAATGGTCAGTGGCATCGCCACCGCCATTCACTCCCCGGCTGCCGCGCGCCGCGCTGGAATCGAAACCGTCTACCAGGACCTCGCGCTCTTCGACAACCTGACGCCGGCGCAAAACTTCTATTGCGGCCGCGAGATTGCGGGACCCGAATGGCTGCCCCGCGGGATGCGCTTCCTGAGCAAGCGCCGCATGGACCGCGAGGCGGCTGCCGTGATCGACCGCCTTAAAGTCAATCTGCCGAAATTCGACGCGCCCGTGGCTCTTATGTCGGGTGGTCAGCGCCAGGCCATCGCAGTCGCCCGAGCGACCGTCTTCGCCCGTAACGTCGTGATTCTCGACGAGCCAACCGCTGCCCTTGGACTGCGCGAGTCGCGAAAGGTCCTCGATCTGATCGCCCAGTTGCGTGCCGAGGGCAACGCCGTGATCCTCATCACGCACAATATGGAGCATGTTGTCGAACTTGCCGACCGCGCAGTCGTGCTGCGTCAGGGGCGCAAGGTCGGCGAGCTGAAGCCCGAGCGTGCAAATCAGCAGCATCTGGTCGCGATGATCGTCGGGGCCGAGGGCATAGGGAATTCGGCGCCCTAACCGGGGCGGCGAAGTGACGGATCGCTCACGTCGACGCGATCCCAGATTGGGAGGTGTAGTATGAGACTGAAACTCTTGCTGGGAGGACTGGCGCTCGCCGCGGCGACTACCGGGCCTGCCGCAGCCGATGATATCAAGATCGGCTTCATCACGAAGTTCCCGGTTCCGTTCTTCGCCACGATGGAGGATGGGGCCAAGGCCTACGCCGCTGAGAATCCTGGCCTCGAGATCGTTTTTGGCCAAGGCACGTCGGCGACCGATATTGAGGGCCAGATTGCGCTCATCGAGAAGATGGTTGCCCAAGGTGTGCAGGGCATCGCGATCACCCCGGTCGATCCGAGCGTGTCAACGACCTTGGACAAGGCCGTTGAGGCGGGCGTGAAGGTTGTCCTGATGGACAACAGCATTCCCGACTGGAAGGGCCAGACATCCCTCGCAACCACCGACAATTACGCTGCCGGCAAGATCGCGGGCGAGCACCTGGCGACGCTTATCAAGGACGGCGACACGCTCGCTATCCTGGAGGGCGTGCCCGGCGTCCCGGCGCTCGACGAGCGCGTGGACGGCATGCTCGAGGGCCTCGGATCCGTCAAGGCCAACATCGTCGGACGCGGCGCGACAAACTGCACCGAGGAACTGGGCCTCAACGTCGCCCAGGATTTCCTCACGGCCAACCCCGACCTCAAGGCCATTTACGCAGCTTGCGGTCCTCCCGCGGCCGGTGCGGCCACGGCGATCCAGAACGCTGGCATCTCGGCAGATGACATCGTGCTGGTCGGCTTCGACTTCTGCTGTGGCGAAGAGGAGGCGCTGAAAGCGGGCATCGAGGATGCAACCGTGGCGCAGTTCCCCTTCAACATGGCCAAGTACGGGGTCGAAGCTCTCGTCAAGGCCATCAACGGGGAGCAGGTCGAGTCTCTGATCGACTCGGGCGCGGCCCTGGTCACGCCGGACAACATGGACGAGTTCATGTAAGCACAATGCGGGGGCCGGCGCTCGCCGGCCTCCGCCCTTCCGTGTTCCGCTCGCTTCGGAAGCGCAGGTCGTAACGTGCAGTTTGTGGATGCCCTTGTTTGCTCCGAGCCGGGTCGGCTGGAGATCGATCAACGACCGGCTCCGCAGCCGGAACCGCGCGACGCCCTGGTTCGACCGCGACGGATCGGCATCTGCGGCACCGACTACCACATCTACGAGGGCAAGCACCCCTACCTTCAGTATCCCCGGATCATGGGCCACGAGCTTGCCGTCGAGGTGGTCGAGGCTCCCCTTGGGTCGGGCTTTGCCACCGGCGAAATCTGCGTCGTCAACCCTTACCTTTCCTGCGGCCATTGCATCGCCTGCCGGGCGGGCAAGCCCAACTGTTGCGTCGATATTTCGGTGCTCGGCGTCCACCAGGACGGTGGCATGGCCGGGCTTTTGTCTGTCCCTCAGGCAAACCTCGTTCGCGCCGACGGGTTGACGGCGGACCAGTGCGCGACGGTTGAATTCTTATCGATCGGAGCACATGCAGTCGGGCGCGGGGCGGTGACCGCCGGAGACCGGGTACTGGTTGTCGGCGCGGGGCCGATCGGTCTCGGGGTCGCGATGTTCGCTCGCCTGTCAGGCGGAGGGGTTGCGGTCTTTGACCGCGCCGCGGAACGCACTGCCGTTGCCCAGTCCGTTGCCGGAGTTACGGCGCTACCTGCGGATGGCGATACATTGCGGGCGGCGGCAACGTTCACCGACGGCGAGGGTTTCGACGTTGTCTTCGATGCCACGGGCAGCTCTCGGGCCATGGAGGCCGGCTTCGACCACGTGGCCCACGGTGGCCGCTACGTGCTTGTCAGCGTGGTCACCGAGGCGATCGCGTTCAAGGATCCGGATTTCCACCGCAAGGAAATGACGCTGTTCGGGAGCCGGAATGCCACCTCGGAAGATTTCGAGCGGGTTATCGGAGCCATTCGCGCCGGACAGGTTCCGGTTGATCGTCTGATCACCCATCGCACCACGCTTCGTGACGCTGTGGAGGCCATTCCGCGGTGGGCAACCGAGAAATCAGGCCTCATCAAGGCGCTCGTCGAAATTGACTGACGGACACGCAGGTCCGCGACTGTGTGCCGATCGGCTTGGCTCCCGGCCGCCGTATGATCGTTCTGCAATCACGCCCGGCATCGTGCACCTCGGGATCGGCGCATTTCATCGCGCTCACATGGCGGTTTACGTGGACGACCTGCTCGGTGCCAATCCTTCGTGGGGAATCATGGGCGCGTCGCTCAGGCGCCCCGACACGCACAATGCCCTGGCTCCACAGAATTTCCTGTACACGCTCGCGGTGCGGGGCGGGTCCGGCACGACGACGCGAGTGATCGGCTCGCTCCTCGACGTGTTGCCCGCCGCCACACGCCGCGACGCGCTCATCGCCGCAATGGCCGATCCACGCATCCGCATCGTGTCGCTGACGGTCACTGAGAAGGGCTATTGTCACGATCCGGCGACGGGGGCGCTCGATCCCGATCACCCGGACATTGTCCACGATCTCGCTCATCCAACAGCTCCCGCAAGCGCGCCGGGTCTGATCGTGAGGGCGCTGGAGCTGCGACGCGCGGCCGGGATTGCACCTTTCACGGTGCTTTCCTGCGACAATCTCCCTGCCAACGGAGAGACGACGGCTCGCGTTGTGACCGGGTTCGCGGCACTGCTGAGCCCGGACCTCGCCGACCACATCGCAGGCGAGGTTGCTTTTCCGTCAACCATGGTGGACAGGATCGTTCCGGCTACGACAGAAGATGATCGCAAGTTCGTCTTCGAGGCTACCGGACTGTGGGATGCCTGGCCGGTCATAACAGAGCCGTTCACACAGTGGGTCATCGAGGACCGGTTCAACCTCGGACGGCCTCCCTTCGAGACGGTTGGCGCGGAACTCGTCGCCGACGTCCGTCCGTTCGAGCTCATGAAGCTCCGTATGCTCAACGGCAGCCACTCGACCCTCGCCTACCTCGCTTACCTGGCCGGGTATGAATTCGTGAACGAGGCGATCGCCGACCCCGCTTTCCACGCCCTCATTCACGAGCTCATGACGGAGGAGGTCATGAGCACGCTGCCCGACGGTACGGGCGACCTTGGCGCGTATCGCGATGCGCTGCTGGAACGGTTTGCCAACCCCGCGCTGAAACACCGCACATGGCAGATCGCCATGGACGGCAGTCAGAAGCTGCCTCAGCGTCTGCTCGGGACCATTAGAGACCGCATCGCCCGGGGTGCTTCAATCACGCGCGCCGCGCTCGGCGTGGCCGCCTGGATGCGCTACGTTACCGGCGTTGACGAACGCGGCCTTCCCATTGACGTCCGTGATCCGCTTGCAGGGCGTCTGCGCACGACGGCCCAATCCGCTGCCGGCGTTCCGGCCGCACTTGTCGGTCGCTTGCTTGGTATCACCGAGATCTTCGGTGAGGACCTGCCGCGCAGCGAGATGTTTCGCGCGATCCTGACCAGCCATCTTCAGTCGCTGTTCGAGCGCGGAGCAGCTGAGACAGTCCGCAGTCTTGTGCGAGTGCCCGCAGGGGACTGACCGTCAGCCAGAGCGCAGCGGCATTCAGCTCTCTCTCGGCGATGGTGGATGAGACCATCGCGAAGCGCGTCCGCGGCTCTTTTCGGCACGTCAGGCCGATGCCACCTAGCCCCTTTCCCCCGCCTGCGCCAACGTGATCTCTCTACCGATCCCCGGCCGGCTCCGGTCACGACGCTGGCCTCGCCGACGAGCTTCTCCGTCTACCGGTATCGCGCCTGATTCCAGCGGTGCCCAATGAGCGACAAAATGATGATCAAGCCGTAGAAGAACTGGACGTAAAAGCCTGACCATCCCGCACCCACCACGCCGGTTTGAATGAACGAGACGGTCAGGGCACCAATCGCCCCACCCCAGACGGTCCCGATTCCCCCCCATGTCGGGGTGCCACCGACGAACACCGACGCGATGACCGGCAGCAGGTAGCCGTCACCCGAGGTCGGCCACCAGGTGAAATTGATCATCGTGGAAGAGACACCAGCCAGCGCCGCGCCCAGACCCATGAAGCCAAACACCTTCACGCGCACAAGACTGACGTTGATGCCCATCTCGTTGGCACTGTCTGGATTGTCGCCCACGACATGCACCTGCGCCCCGAAGCGATGGCGCTTGTAGAGCAGTCCGCAGAAGACCACGAAGAGCAGCGCCCAGAACATCTGCACGGGAACGCCGAGCACCTTGCTCGCCAACAGCTTGAAAGCCCAACTGTCAGCGAGCTGCGGCATGGCGATCGACTTCGACTGCGTCAGTATGAGGATAGCGCCGCGCAGCATGAAGTTCATGCCCAGCGTCGCTACCAGAGATGACAGGCCGCCGTAGACCACGAGCGCGCCGATACCGTAGCCGAGCGCGGTCCCGACGAGCAGCGCCGCCACGATTCCAATGAATGGGTCAAATCCCGCCTGCACGACCGCAGCGAAAGCGAGCGAGGCGAAACCGAAGACCGAAGGAAATGACAGATCGATTTCGCCGGCGGTCACCACGAACACCAGCGGAACCGCCATGAACATGGCTACCGGCAGCGTCGTCATCACCGACGCGTAAAGCCCCCACGTGGAGAACACCCGGGGATTGGCGACGAAGAAGAAGAGCAGCATGAGCACGAATACCGCCAGCGAGCCGAGCGCCGCGCGGTTCGCGATCACAAATCGGCGCAGGCGGTTGTCGTGAGGATCAAGCTCGGCGGTCTTGCGCTGGAGCGCTTTGGCGGTGTCCGTCATAACGCCCTCTCCTCCACGTGAGCGTGCTGCGGCCGCGCTACGTCTTCCATAAATTCGATCAGTTCCTGGGCGGAGGCGACATCGGATTTCGGTTTCTCCATCACCACCGTGCCGCGGTCGATCACCACGAACCGCTCGGCGATGTCGTAGACGTGATGGATGTTGTGGCCGATGAAAATGACCGAACGGCCCGCCTCCTGCACCTGACGCACGAAGTGGAAGACCTTCGCGGTCTCGACCACCGACAGCGCAGTGGTCGGCTCGTCGAGAACGATGAGATGGGCATCCTTGAGAATTGCGCGCGCAATCGCCACGCCCTGGCGCTCTCCGCCCGAGAGCTGCCCGACGATCGAGCGGGGCGAGAACACCCTGGACGTGAAGCCGATCTCGCGCATCAGACGCTCGGCTTCCTGGATCTCCTCATGCGCTTTGAGCCAGCCCAACGTGCCGGCGAGTTCGCGCCCCATGAAGACGTTGCGCACGATCGACTGCTGCACGGCGAGCGCGCGGTCCTGATAGACGGTCTCGATCCCGGCTGCCCGTGAGCGCGCCGGCGTCCAGTTACTCACAACCTTGCCCTGGACAACGATTTCGCCCGAGGTCGGCTTGATCACACCGGCGAGAATCTTGATGAGCGTCGACTTGCCGGCGCCGTTGTCGCCGATCAGGCCAACCACTTCCCCGGGGTCGACATGCACGGTGACGCCGCCCAGCGCATAGATGCTGCCGAACGACTTGGTGATGTTTCTGAGTTCAATGAGGTGTTCGGCCATACCCGATCCCGCGGACGTGCCGCTCGCCGCGGGGCGAGCGGCACACCGGGTCGTATTATGCTAGCGCAGGCCTTCCGTGGCCAGATCCGCAACCGCCTGATAGTTGTCGGTGTTCACGAAGCCAGCGCCGGTATCGACGTCGATAGGCGCGAGCCCATAGACCACCTGCTGGCAGAGGCTCAGGATCGGCATATAGCCCTGCAGGAATGGCTGCTGGTCAGCGGTGAGCTGCACCCAGCCTTCCTCGAAGGCCTGGACGATCTGCGGGCTCGTATCGAAGCCAATCTGAATGACCTCGCCCGGCTGCTTGCCGGCGGCCTGCATGTAGGTCGGCGCGTTGCCGAGCAGCTGTCCACCGGGATAGACGATCGCCTTGGTATCCGGGTTGTTGGTCAGCGCCGCCGTCACCACCGGGATGGCGAGGTTGGGATCGGCCGCCCATTCGGTAGGCGACGGAATGCGGATGACGTTGAGCCCGGCGGCCTCAAGTGCGTCGGCCGTGGCGCCCTCGCGCACATAGCGCTCCGGCTGCTGGTCAAACGGACCGAACACAATCGCCGTGTCGCCGGCCGTGAGCCCGAAGCGGCGCACCGACTCCTCGCCGAGCGCCTTGCCCTGTGGGCCCTGCTGGGCGCCCACATAGCCGCCGCCGAACTTGGCGACCACCGCCGGAAGCGGAACGTTCTGGTACATCATCTTGATGCCAGCGTTGTACGCCTGCTCAGCCAGCGGCATGATCGCGGCCTCCCCCGGGTGGCCCATCATGGCAATGCCGTCGGGCTGTGCCGCCACGGCCTCGCGCAGCTGCTGCACCATCGTCTCGGCTTTCCAGCCGGAGAAGACATAGTCCACCTGGGCGCCGGTGTCCTGCGCGGCCTGCACCGCGCCATTGTAGACGATCGACGCAAAAGCATCGCCTTCCGCACCGCCCGCGAAGAACCGCAGATGCACGTCGCCGCACCAGTTGTCGCGCAATGCCTCCGCGCTCGCGGTCGTCGCCGACGCCGTCAGCGCAAGAGCGCTCACCGCGGCGAGCAGCACGCCGCTCAGTTTGATCTTCATCCTCTGTGTCATCGACTTCCTCCCTTTCGGTCAGTGGGTCCGTTCAATATTCCGGCTTCATGGCCGGAATTCCTCTTGCCGGCCCGAGGACCGGACGATCAGCCCGCGACGTATCTCGCTCCTCCGCGGCACTGTTTCAGGTATTCGAGAGCCCGTACCTGCCCGGTCATTTCGAGCGCGTCGCGATAAACCGGGTCATGCCAGCCCTCGATGTCGATCGCTCCCTTGAAACCGGCGAGGCGCAGCTCGCTGATAACTCGCGTCCAGTCGCTGTCGCCGAAGCCGGGCGTGCGCATCTGGACGAACGGATGCTTGCCGAAGATCCCGTGCTCGCGGATGACATCCCAGCGCACGGTCGCGTCCTTGCCGTGCACGTGAAAGAACTTCCCCGCCCACTTGCGAATCTGCGGGATCGGATCGATCAGGTAGACGAGCTGGTGACACGGCTCCCATTCGAGCCCGAGGTTGTCGTCGGGCAATTCGTTGAACATCAGCTCCCAGGCATCGGGATTGTGGGCGATGTTCCAGTCGCCGGACGCCCAGTTACCGTCCATTGCGCAGTTTTCGAATGCGATCTTCACGCCTCTGTCCGCGGCGCGGCGGGCGAGTTCGCCCCATATCTTCTTGTAGCGTGGCAGACTGTCGGTGAGAGGCTTGTCGCGCAGGCGCCCGGTGAACCCCGTCACCACGCTCGCACCGAAGAGATGCGCGTTGTCGATGAGGGTCTCCCAGCCGCGCAGCGTTTCGAGGTCGAGGTCGCTTTCCTCCAGGGGATTGCCGAACATGCCGAGCGCGGCGATCTCGACGTCGGCGTCGCCGATGGCGTCTTTCAACTCGTCGGCGAGTCCTGGGATGTCCTTGTTGCCGATCGTCTGCCAAAAGAACGGCTGGATGCTCTCGAATCCATGAGGGATGATCGAACGCACATACGCTGCGGGATCGGGCTGATTGGCCTTCACCATGGTTCCGATGCGGATGGCGCGAAGCGGGTCTGGCACGTGAGCGTTCCCTACGCCTCGATATCGACGGGCTGGCCGGCCTCGGCGCTTCGGATCGCACCGAACACCATCGCCAGGCTCTTCAGATTGTCGCTGCCGATGGTTTCCGGTGGCGGCCCACCTCGGACAGCAGCAATGAACTGCTGCATGACACCGAGGTGGCCGCCAACCGCATCCGGAAGTTCGACGGGAGGAATCGGTGCGGCGTCAGTGTGAGAGAACAGGCCGTCCCTGTCGCTCCCGGCGGCCACCTCGGCATTGATGTTCTCGAACCCATCCCACGTCAGCGTGCCGCGCTCGCCAACGATGCGCCACGCGGCTTCCCAACTGGTCTTCATCCCTTCGGCGCACCAGCTTCCCCGGTAGGCGAAGACGGCACCGCCGACCATGTCGAAGATCGCGACGGCGGACGCGCCATCCCGAAACCACGAGTTGGACGGATTCCACTCGCGGCAGTAGACGCGGGTCGCCTCGAGTCCGGTCATCGCGCGCGCGGCGTCAAAAGTGTGGATCGCCATGTCGAGAAGAAGGACATGGTCCATCTCCTCGCGGAAGCCGCCGAAGTGCGGCCCCAAGAAGAAGTCACAATTGATGCTGGTCGGCTGTCCGATGACGCCGCTGTCGATGAGGCGACGGATACGTCGGATGGGGCCGAGATATCGGCGGTTCTGAACGACAGCGTGAATAAGGCCGGCGTCGCGGGCGGCAGCGACGATGGCCCGCGCCTCTTCCATGCTGGCAGCAAGCGGCTTCTCGGTCAGCAGATGGCACCCGTGCCCCAGCGCCGAGAAGGCGACCGACGAGCGCGCCGACGGTACGACGACATCGAACACGACGCCCGGTCGCGTCTGATCGAGAACCTCCGCGAGCGTGTCGCCGATCACTGCGTGGTCGAGATCGAATTCGGCTGCCCGCGAACGCGCCCGTTCCGTATCAAGATCGACAAGACCAACGATCGACAGCCCGTCGATCTGGCGCGCGGCATGGAGCCACGCCTTACTCATGGTTCCGCAGCCGACCAGGACCGCTTCGACCAAACCCCTCTCCTCCCCAAGCGCCCGCGCTCATTTGACTGCTGACCGAGTTGCGCCGGTTTCCGCTCGTAAACGTTTTCGCGGAAACGTTTACGAAGGAACATCAGTTGGTTTAGATTGTCAATCGTCCGCGCCCTGCTTAAGAAGGCACAACGATGCCGAGGGAAGAAATAGCTTGGATATTCGGGACCTTGCACGCCACCTGAACGTTTCGATCGGAACGGTTTCACGGGCGCTCAATGGGCGGACGGGTGTGAGCGCCAAGACCCGCGAGCGCGTGTTGGAGGCGGCCGCCAAACTGAACTATGCCCCCAACCAGTCAGGCCGAAATCTGCGCAAAGGGCGCACACACGCGATCGCCTTCATGCTGCAGCCACACCCTGGCGATCATCAATACGGCGAGCCGATCTTCATGCCATTTCTGAAGGGCCTTCAAGCCGGGCTGGCGGCGCACGATCTCGAACTGATCGCGGTCATGGACAACCCCGGCGATGACCTGGACCGGCTTCGCCGAATTGTCGAGGCACGTTGGGCCGACGCCATCGTTCTCGCGTGGACCAGGCGCAGGGATCCACGCATCGACTACTTGACGAGGTTTGGTTTTCCGTTCGCGACCTTCGGCCGAAGTTTGTCGGGCGGCAAGACCTATCCCTCCATTGACTTCGATTTCCTGGGTGCCGCTGAAGAGGCGGTGGACCGGTTGGTCAGCCTGGGTCACGAACGCATCGCCACTGTCGCGCCTTCACCACAGCTGAATTTCTCGTACCTTTTCCGACAGGGATACCGCAAGGGCATCACGCGCAACGGCCTGCGCTTCGACGCTGAACTCGCCGCGACCGGAGAGGTCAACGAGGCAGGCGGTTACAACGCCACGAAGGCGTTGATGTATCGCCGCGAGTCACCGAGCGCGATTGTCTACAACAACGACGCGATGGCGCTGGGCGGCTGCCGCGCGCTCGCCGATCTCGGCCTGGAGCCCGGACGGGACGTCGCCGTGATCGTCGTCGTATCGACGGCCTTCTCGGACTACCTCTCCCCCGCCCTGACGGGCTTTGGCACCAAGCTCGAGCCGCTGGGCAAGCGCCTCGCCGAAATGCTGCTTTCGGCAATGCCGCGATATGCCGGTGCCGATGGGCCGCGCATCATCCGCGAAGTTTGGCCGCTCGAATTGACGACGCGAGAGAGCGACCTGCCGCGCCGCAAAACCTCGGAGTCGCCCAAATCCGAGTCGGATAACCTGGTCCAGATGCCGCTCCGGGTGGTGTGACATGGCCGCGCGGACGGCCCGCTTGTAGAGCGGATCGAGCGGTCGTAGGGAGGGGGACCGCGCGGCCCGAACACCGGGAGACGCGCGGACGGGTGGCCCGCTACCGGTACAGCAGCGTGGGCAGCCACATCGAGAGGCCGGGAATGAACGTGAGCAGTAGCAGCACCACGATCAGCGGCACAAGGAAAGGCGCGGTCGCCGTTACGCATCGCTCGAATGGGATTCGGGCCACCTTCGAAAGCACGTAGAGCACCATCCCCACCGGCGGCGTCAGGAGCCCGATCATCAGATTGAGTATCATGAAGATGCCGAAATGCACCGGATCGATCCCGAGCGTCACCGCCACCGGCAGCAGGACCGGCGTCAGAATGGTGATCGCGGCGATGGTCTCCGTGAACAGCCCAATGATCAAAACGATTGGTAGCGGAGGAGGGACTCGAACCCCCGACACGCGGATTATGATTCCGCTGCTCTAACCAACTGAGCTACTCCGCCCCGGGAATGGTCCGGATATAAGAAGCGGCCGGAGAGGGTGTCAAGCAAGCCCCCAAGGCCGCGGTCGGGGCGCATCAAGTCAGGGCCATTTTTAACCCATCACGGTCCGGATCGCGCTAGAACGGTGCCTCGCAATCACCAACCGAACGCTGATTCCATGGCAGGCAAGCGCAAATACTTCGGCACCGACGGCATTCGCGGGCGCGCCAACACCTTTCCGATCACGGCCGACCTCGCCTTGCGCGTCGGCATGGCCTCCGGCACCGCGTTCCGGCGCGGCGATCATCGCAACCGCGTGGTCATCGGCAAGGACACCCGGCTGTCGAGCTACATGATCGAGAACGCGCTCACCGCCGGCTTCCTGGCGGTCGGCCTCGACGTCCTGTTGACCGGCCCGATCCCCACCCCCGGCATCGCCATGCTCACCCGCTCGATGCGCTGCGATCTCGGGGTCATGATCTCTGCTTCGCACAACCCGTTCGACGACAACGGCATCAAGCTGTTCGGACCTGACGGCTTCAAGCTCTCCGACGCGGTCGAAAGCGAAATCGAGGACCTGATCGACACCGACTTCGAGAAACATCTCGCCGCCCCCTCCGACCTCGGCCGCGCCAAGCGCATCGACGGCGTCCAGGACCGTTACATCGAGTTCGCCAAACGCACGCTCGCGCGCGACGTCTCCCTCGGCGGCCTGCGCGTGGTCATCGATTGCGCCAACGGCGCCGGATACAGCGTCGCCCCGGCAGCGTTATGGGAACTGGGTGCGGAGGTCATCGCCATCGGTGTCGAGCCGGACGGCTTCAACATCAACCGCGAGGTGGGCTCGACCGAACCGGCGGCGCTGATCGACAAGGTACACGAGACGCGCGCCGACATCGGCATCGCGCTGGACGGCGACGCCGACCGCGTCATCGTTGTCGACGAGCAAGGCAAGATCGTCGATGGCGACCAGCTGCTGGCCGTGGTCGCGCAGTCCTGGGCCGACGACGGCCGCCTTACCAAACCGGCGATCGCCGTCACGGTCATGTCCAACCTCGGTCTGGAGCACTACCTCGGTCGTCTCGGCCTCGACGTGATCAGGACCCCGGTCGGCGACCGCTACCTTGCCGAAGCGATGCGCGAGCACGACCTCAATCTCGGCGGCGAGCAATCCGGCCACATCATCATGGCCGATTTTACCACCACCGGCGACGGCCTCGTCGCCGCCCTACAGCTGCTTGCCGTGGTCAAGAAGCTCGGCCGCCCGGTGAGCGAGGTCTGTCACCGCTTCGAGCCTTTGCCGCAAGTGTTGAAGAGCGTCCGCACCGGCGGTCGCCGCCCCCTTGAGAACGGCCGCGTTCAAGGCTTGATCGACGAGGCCAACCGTCGCCTTGCGGACCGCGGCCGTTTGGTGGTACGCGCCTCCGGCACCGAGCCGGTCATCCGCGTCATGGCGGAAGGCGACGACCGCGCCATGATCGAGGCGATTGTCGACGAGCTGGTATCGGTGTTAGGCGAAGCTGCGGCGTGACGGCGAGCACGCCTCGTCACCACCGTCATTCACTCGGGCAGATCCGGAATGATACGCGCTGACCCCGCCAACCCGAAAGGCATTGTCTGGAT
>Ga0315553_10002729_pt1 | contig 14050 bp, 14 predicted proteins | sample SalMarSW160140MG_FD_203099 | JGI IMG/M metagenome (GOLD analysis project Ga0315553, IMG submission 203099) | Salt marsh sediment microbial communities from the Plum Island Ecosystem LTER, Massachusetts, United States - Salt Marsh Sediment SW1601-40 ... | reverse complement strand
ATGAGGGAGCGACTCTACCCGGTGCGGCGCCGGCGCTCGGGTAGAGATCGGACAGGACGTGGTGACACCTAGAGAGACGGCAGAGTGCCAGCACCGTGCAAGGTGGGCCAGCGTGACAACCCTGCACAGCGAACGAACCGCGGTACGAGCGGGCTGGGCTATTTCGCAAAATGCACATATGTCTGACCATATCCTTGACAAAGGAGACCGACTCTGCTATAATGGATAGATACGGAATGACAGCGCCTGCGGCACAGGCTCGCATTAGTCAAGGAGGAAGAGCGATGAGAGGAGCAAGCAAGGTTCTGCTATGCGTCGCCCTACTGGCGCTGCTGTCCATCCCCAGCGCCGCGCTCTCTCAGGGCCCTGTCCAGTCGGGGTGGACCAATTCCCCGCCAAACCTCAATGGCAAGCTGGGTTCCGGCGAGTGGGCAGACGCCACGAGAGTCAAGCTCCACCCCCTCAAGGTCGGCGCCGGCGTTGCACCCCTGGGGGGCGAAGCTGCCGGCCTGGCGCTGGATGAGCAAGTCAGCGCCGAACAGGTGAGCGGCTGGGCTCGCTTCATGAACGACGCCCGCTATATGTATCTTGCGGTCTCCCTGGACATGGGTGCCCCCGCTGGGGATCCCGACTACTGGTACACCATGCTGTATTTCCTCTTCGAGGACGAACCCACCATTGGCGACAACCGCTGGGCGGCCAACCTCTGCAGCCAGAACCCGGACGAAGGTGGCTATGTATCTGCAAGCCGGTACTCCCCGGGGACTGACTTCGACTACGACTCCTTCGTGCCGGTATCAGAGGACGCCTGGTGTTGGCCCGGGCAGCACCACCCCCCGGGGTACAGGAGGGCCTTGGGATGGGGCTCCACCAACTTCGAGGTGCGGTTCGATCTCCAGACCTCGGCGCTGGACGTAGCGCCTGGTGATTGTTTCAACGCCGCCATCATCCTCATCACCGAGGAAGCCTACTTCGACGAGCAATGGGGCGGAGGCGCTGGGGGGGTCTGGCCCGCGGGGTTGGTGGAGGAAGATCAGGAGCCTGATTTCCCCGACGACCTTGGACAGATATGCCTAGCTGCCCCTGAGGAAGAGTTCGTCCCCGAGCCTACAACTGTCGCCCTGCTCGGGATCGGTCTGGCTGGCCTGGGCGGTTACGCAACGCTGCGCTGGCGCTCCAGGCGTAGGGAGTAGCAGGTCGGCGTACTGAGACGCTTGATGAAAACAGAGGGGCATGGGATACTCTCCCATGCCCCTGGCCTTTTCACGAATCGTACTCCGCCTATGAGGCAACTCTGACCTCGTCACCCCCCCGGATGTCACTCACCTGCTGCACAAAGGAGTCCAGATAGGCCGCTGCCGCCTCGACTGGGGCGGCGATGGCTTCGGCTATGGACTCGTCGGGCCTCCTGACGAGCACCACCTTGGCTAGCAGTCCTCCATCCTCGTCGCGAGCGACCAGGATCCCAACCTTGTCCCCGACCCTCAGATCGTCCAGTCCCGGCTCCTCCACCCAGGGGATGCGGAACACCGTGTCGCCATCGGTGAGCACCGCCACCTCTCCTTGCAAGGCATCGAGCACGACAGTGCGAGGCTCTATGCCGGTCACCTGCCCCCGGAGGAAGCGGAGGTGAGAGGGCCATCTGGGGATCAGCCTCACCGCTCGCGCGTGGAAGACCTCTCCCTCGGCTTCCCAGGTTCCCAACACCACGATCAGATCGCGAACCTCCAGGTCGTCGAGGCCCGGGTCCTCCGCGCCAGGAATACGAAAGTTGGCCTCCTTGTCGGTCACCACCCTCACTTCACCCTGGCGAGTGAGCAAACCGATGGTGTCGCCTTCTATACCCTCTATCACGCCGCGGATGGTATGCCGCCGCACCTGCCCCGGAGTGACGATGGCCACCACGCGGGCCAGCAGATTCCCCTCGTCATCCGGCCTCCCCAGGGCCAGGATGGGATCTCCCACAGAAACATCCTCCAACCCAGGACCTTCCACGCCGGGGATCCTGAAGCGCGTCGCATCGTCGGTGACTACCATTCGCTCGCCCTGACCGGTCTCCACGGTGAGGGTCTGCCCCTCCATCGCCGCTACGTGTCCCAACACCAAGAACCTGCGGGGCGCCATCTCGGAAGGCAGGATCACCACGACCGTCGCGAGCAATTGACCGTCCTCGTTGATCTCCCCCCAGGCGCCCACGTAGTCGCCCACCTCGATGTCTTCGATGGAGGGCTCGCGAACGCCGGGGATACGCAGCCGCGTCTCCTCCCCTACGATCACCGACCGCTCTCGACCGGAGACCGTGTTGACCAGCAGGGTGTCTCCCTCGATGGCTGCCACCTGGCCGCGCAGAGCACCACGCTCCGCCGACTCCTCCGCCCAGGCCGTCCCGGCCGTGGTGAGCAGCACCCCCACCAAGACCAGGCTCGCCAGCAGCTTCATTCCACGTCTCATCCGCTCTCACCTCCCGATAGACTTCGGCCGCGTTTCGGCCTCAATCACGAGTATCGGGGAGCACAGTAAGCCTGCCGTTGCCACCACGTAAACGCTGTGTAAAACACAGGTCCGAACCGGCCGGTACCCCGTCAGTCGTAGCCTGGGCTGTCTGTCAGTCCACCAGCCTGCCTTCGTCGATGCCGCCAGCGGAGCAGGTCCAGGAATCTGGGCATGACAGCAGTGTACAGCCAGTAGACGAATCTCGAGGCTGGGAAGTCGTACGCTCCGATGTAGGACGTGAACCCTCCTCCAAAACCCTCCTTGAACCGGTACACCCCCCACATCGCGTCGCTCTCCTCCATCACATCGGGCGCACCCCACATGTCGTAGGAAGTACTACCGTGAGCCTTGGCCCACCTCATAGCCTCCCACTGCAAGAGGTGGTTGGGCATGAGGTTGCGGTGCCTGTCCGTGGAGGCACCGTACATGTACCAGGCTTTGTTGCCGAAGTAGAAGAGGATCAGCCCCCCCAGCACTTCCCCTTCATATCGTGCCAGGAGCAACTGCGCCCGTCCCTGGCTCACGAAGGTACCCCAGGCGTCGGCGTAGTAGGAGAAGGGACGGATGATGAACTCGTCCCGCGCGCTGGTGGTGGTGTACATCTCGTAGAAGTGCGGTAGATCGCCCATCCCGCCCTCTACCACCTCCACCCCACGCCTCTGGGCCAGGCGCACGTTGTATCTCCACTTCGACTTCATGGCGCCCAGCAGTTCCTCCTCCGGCGGTCGCAGATCGACGAGCATCGTGTTCCGGAACTGGATCTGCTCCACTGAGGCGCGCCAGCCGCGTCCCTCGAGCAGCCTCGTCACATCGCTCCTGTCCGCTGGCGCGTCGGGGTCTATCTTGAGAAAGATGGCCCGCTGCGCCCTGGACAGCTCCTCCAGTCTCTTCAGCACCATCGCCAGCAGGTCGGGGTCCTGGTAGTCCAGGCACGGCCCCTTGGGCGCGTACATCACCGCCCACGGCAACCGGGGCAGCCTGCGCAAGAGGACAGAAACCGCGGCCACCTCCAGACCCTGCCTCAGGAACAGCAGCCGAAAGGGCCTCCACCCATGGCGGCTCTTGAACTCGCCCCATTCGTAGGACTGAAGTACGTGGGCGTTGGGCAGCCGGGCGACGGCCTCGTTCCACCGCTCCCTGTCCTCAACCTCCACCAAGTCCATGGTTTCCTGCCCCAACGTTCACGACCTCACGCCCGACCGCGTCCCTGCCTATACACAGGCATGGCTCGAGATCACACTGAGCGCCGCATCCAGCACAGATTCTGCTCCCCCGCGCGGAACTCCCTCTCAACCTCGAAGCCCTCGCTGCGATACAGTTGGAAGGCTGGCGTATCCCTGTCGGTTACCAGCATAATCCCATGGTATCCTTCCCGCACTGCTTCCTCGTACAGCGTATGGAGGAGAGTTCGGCCGAACCCCTTCCGCTGGTGTTTCGGCAACGTCCCCATCATCACCAACTCCAGATAACGCTCCCGGTACAAAGGTTTGCGTCTCTCCACATCCAAAAGCTCGCCAACCGCTTCCCGACCTGCTGCCCTGGTCACGTCCCACGCCAGCCGTATCAGCGCCAGCGGCGAGGGATCCTCTCGGGGATCGACACACAGCCCGACGCACTCTAGTCCCTGATCCGTCCGGATACCATGGAGCAGCAAGCTATCTCTGCCCCAGTGAAAACCCACCAGCGCCTTGACCAGCGCCGCGGCGTCCCCGCCGCCTCCTCCCAACTCAGCGACCATGGGGTGTTCCTCGAAAGCCCGGGCCAACACCTCCTTCAACTCCCCTTTGACCCTCTTGGTCAACCTCTGCACCATGGGACCCTGCATTGAACCCTTGCTCCCCTCAGCCGCCCCGGGACGAAGCCCGGCGGGCGAATCGTGGCTACAATCGTCGCTCCAGACCCAGCCGTGCTCTTTCCACTATCCCCTCGATGAAAGGCGTCTTGGCCTCGGTGTACCCCTCCCGATCGCGGCCGAATCTGGCAGCTAGTTCCTTCTTCAGCAGGTAGTACTCCTCCGCCTCTCCGGGATGTGTCCGCAGGAAGTCACGAAACAGCAAATGGCGCTCCCAGAACTCGCTGGTTCGCTCCGCTACGTGCAAGTGGAAAGTGCGGGCCTTGGGCGGACCCTTGTGGAAGTAGCGCCTCTCCGGCAGGATCTCGTTGTACTCGGGCACGTATTCGTAGCCGATACGCTCGAGGGGCTCGATACAGTGCTCCACGTCCGCCAGGTGCCGCACGGCCGGCATAATGTCGATGATCGGTTTGCCTCCCAGCCCGGGCACCGCCGTGCTTCCTACGTGCTCGATGGCCACGATCCATTCTCCAACTGCCGCCAGGATCAGATCCCTCTCTTCCTCGTAGATGGCGGGCCATCGAGGATCATACTCGACGACGATCACAGGCACTGGCACAACTCTCTCCTGTCACACATCTGTGCCCTGCACAGCGGTCTGCCCTCGTGGGGCAACCTCGCCCTTCCCGTAAGCCTATCCTCACGGCTCCCGCACGCAGCGATAGCCGTGCCTTGGATTGCCCCAGGACTTGTCCTGGTAACTGATGATCGAGCCATTGTAGCTGACGTAGTAGGCTTCACGCTCGTCGTACTCATCGGCCGACCAGTAATAGATGGGAGACCAGCCAGGAACCCAAAGGGGTGTCTCCTTGTCCGGAGTGACTTCGCATCGAGCGCTCCCTGAGACACCATCCCAAGTGCAGCCGGCATGGGCATTGTCCCGAACCAGGGAGCGTACGATCTCCCGGGTGGTGGGCATACGCCACACGTCCTGAGGCTCCACAAACAAGGTCAGACCGTCCGCGCTGAGGTAGCGGCACAGGCCTGTGGACTCCATCTCCTCGGCCGTGGCATACCTATCGTCGTAGTCTGGTTTGCCCTCAAAGCCTACAGGTGATACTCCGTACCAGGCCAGGTCACTCCACGATACAGACGGTCCCGGCGCCGGCTGGCTGTCCCCCGCCGCCACGTCGAGTCCGCGGGACCAGCCCGGACCGGCGGGCGCCCACACCAGCGTCACTCCGTTACCCTCGATTTGCCTGGCGCCCCGCTCGCCGTCGTCCCAGCGGCTGGAGACGGTGGGCAGCCAGTAAACGGAGATAGCACCGGCCACCAGCAATGGAAAACCGACCGCTGCCAACTGGCGCGCATAACGCCGAGCCCATCCCCCCGAAGGCTCCCACCCATCTGCTCTCAACTGGCGCCGGTGCCGGCCCTCCCACAGGAACAGTATGCCGGTCACGACCAGAAGCCCACTCACCGGGAACGTGCCCGCCACTATCCTGGGAGTGAGCAGGCCACGCCGGGCGCTCATCGTCCACCACCAGGCTGTGAAGCCCGTCCCGATGCCCACCAGCAGCCAGCCCCCTACCCGAGGCCAGGTGACGGCCACCAGGGAGAGTGCCAGACAGCAGGCCGCGGGGACCAGGTAGGGCAATCTGACGCTCCAGGGGCCCCACCAGCCCTCGTAGTACATCTCCACCACGCCCCAGAGCGTCCACGCACTGGTCACCAAGACCACCAGTGCCGTGGCAAGCCAGCCCGGGATTCCCTTGACGACGTCACGACGAAACATGGAAAGGAGTTCTCCCAGAGTGGGACCAGCGTGCATCAGGTTCACAGAAAAGCGGTGGAGGTCATGCTGGCCCAGGTGCAGCGCAGCCGCTAGCCTCTCAGACTCAGGAGCGCGACGACCCCAAAACCCAGGATGACGATCCCGGCCACGTTGTTGACCCAACCCATGGCGCGCGGAGTGAACTTCGATCTCAGCACGCTTACACCGCCGCTCAGAATGAGCCACCACGCCGCCGATCCGCCGAACACCCCCAAAACCAGCAGGGACGCGGATCCGTAATCCCCGGTAGCGCTTCCGATCCCCAGCCCGGCGAAGACGGCCGTGAAGGACAGAATGGTCATGGGGTTGGTGAGGGTCAGGAAGAAGGTGGAAGCGTAGGCTCCCCAGAGCCCTTGTCCATCCGCCCAGGCCGGGTTCTCGGCCGGCTTGGAGAGATAGGTCTTCAACCCCAGATAGCAGAGGAAGAGCCCACCCACCAGCTTGATCCACGTCTGATAGCCCAGAAGCAGGCTGGACACGTAGGTCAGGCCGAACCCCGCGATGAACCCATAGATGCCGTCCGCCGTCGCCGCCCCCAGACCTGACAAGAGGCCCGATATGCGTCCCTCGGACAGCGTCCGGCGGATGCACAGCACACCGATGGGCCCCACCGGGGCCGCGATGGAGAATCCGATGACCAGTCCTCGCAGGAGAAAGCTGAGATCCATGGGCCAGACTGACTGCGTGCCTAGATCGGCTTGAAGCCGCGGTGCACGGCAACTATGCCGCCGCTCAGGTTGAAGTACTCGCAGCGCTCGAAGCCGGCTTCCTCCATCATACCCTTGAGCCTCTCCTGGTCCGGGTGGACGCGGATCGACTCCGCCAGGTAGCGGTAGCTCGCGCCATTCCCCACCACCATCCGGCCCACGATGGGCATGATGTGGAACGAGTAGAAGTCGTAGAGCGGCAAGAAGCCCCACACTGTGGGATGTGAGAACTCGAGAATCGTCGCCAAAGCACCGGGTTTCAGGACCCCATACATAGCAGACAGGGCCCTGGCCTTGTCGGTCACGTTGCGCAGGCCGAAGGCCATCGTAACACAGTCGAAATACTCGGCAACAAAGGGCAGACTCTCGGCGTCGGCCAGGGCGTACTGCACACGCCCTCCGACTGCCCGCCCGTCAAACCGCCGCCGTCCCAGTTGCAGCATCGTTTCGTTGATCTCAGCGAGGACCACCAGCCCTTCGGGGCCAACCAACCGCGCCAGCCGCGCAGTGAACTCGCCGGTGCCCCCCGCCACATCCAGCACTCGCTGCCCCGGCTGTATCTCGCAGAGCTTCACCGCGAACCGCCGCCAAAGACGGTGTACACCGAAGGACATCACGTCGTTCAGCAGATCGTATCTGCTGGCCACGGAGTTGAAGATGGCACTGACCAGACCGGCCTTCTCCTTGACGGGGATCCGCTGGTAGCCGAAATCCGTGGTACCTCTCTGCTCCGCGTGATTCCTCATGCCTCAACCACCCGGCTGACACGGATCACCAAATCCGCGCGCGGTGACCATTACGAACCCGCCTATGCTAGTAGCTCCTCCAGGATCTCCGCGGCGTCCCTCACCAATCCCCTGCACGGCATATGGTCCGGCCATCTTTCCTCAGCCAGTCCCTCACCTTCAGGGGTGCTGAGGTCGAACCCCAGTAGCTCCCTGCACACGACCGAACCGTGACGCGATTCGAACTCCTCCACGAACCGGTTCACCAGGCTGTAGGCCAGGTCCCGCGTCTCCTCGTCGTCGGCCCTGAGCCTTCCATACTTCAAGCCTATAGCCATGAAAGCCCCAGTGACTGCGCCGCAGGTATCTCCCCTGTGCCCCATGCCACCCCCAAAGGCGGTGGCCACTCTCAGGGCCGCTTCTCGCTCCAGTCCCAGTTCGGTCGCCCACGCCGAGAACACCGACTGCGCGCAGTTGAAGCCTTCCTCCATCGTGGCGGCGGCCCGCTCCACTACACTCATCTATGTCCCTCCAACAAATCGATCACTCTCCATGCGAAGAACCGCGTCTAGCCTCACATCGTAGAAGACGAGGGAGCCTAGTGCACCTCAGCTGAGCCAAGGTTGGCGTCTACGACCAGATCCACCTTATTGGCCGCCGTCTCGTAGTCCGGCGACTCGTAGGCTCCGCTGCTCGACCTCGGGAAGCGTCTCCGGTCGACCTTCACCTCCGCCAGGGTGCTCTGGACCCGTATACGAGCCCCCACGCCCGAGGGCACCCGCACGTCCACCGCTCCCGCGCCGCAGCCGACGCTGGCTCGGGTGTGACCCGCCCTGGCGGGCAGAGTCAACCTCGTCGAGCTGGCCCCCGTCTCTATCTCCAGCTCCTGCACCTGTAGATCCGCCAGATTCAACAAGTTCTCGCTGGCGCCACCCTCGATCTTCAGCGTGAGCGGGATTTCCTCGGTCATCCGCATCGTCCACCCCGCTCCGCGGAACTTGGCCCATTTCCAGGGGAGGAGCACCATCAACATCCCCTCGCCCCGCACTCGCATCTTGACGTCCAGCACGTCACCCTGCCTGCGTACGTCATGGATCAGACCACCGGCGAACGTGCCTTGAACGAGCGCGCCCGCCTCGGCGCCCCCTTCAATCTGCAAGCGTCCTGCCCCATGGCTGATGCTGACGCGCGCGCTGGTCGCACCCTCCAGTGGAATGGAAGCCTCCTCCAGTTCGGCGGAGGGCTCCCTCGTGAGCGCACCCCAGACGATCCACACACCCAGCCCAATCCAAACCGCGGCCCAGAACAAGCCGCAGATGGAGACGCTGACCAGTCCCAGGGCATCGAGGACGCCCACCGCGCCCACCACGATGAGGACCACGCCGGCAACCAGTGTTATCCTTCTCATGATTTATCCCTCCCCTCTCCGCTCAGCAGTCCACGCCCGGTCGGCAGCGAGTAGGTCGCTGGCAACCGGCCGCCCAGGTCGCCAACGCTACCGACGAAGCCGCAGCAGCCCCTGGATCACCATCAGCAATCCTATCGCCACCACGAGAAGCGGCCAGTACGGACTCAGCCAGCCCAGCGACCCAAAGGCTGCGCCAAGGATGAAGAACAGCACTATGCCGAAAAGGATCAGCCAGCCCCCTTCACTTATCCCCTTGGCCGTCCGCCCCTCCAGAATGCTCGAAACGAGGATGCCCAGACCCACGAAGCTAGGCATGAGCGCCCAGGCGAAGGCCCAAGTGACCCAGCCGTCGGTGACGACCTGCCAGTACAGTATGGCTCCCACACCGCCAACGATACAGGCCGGGACGGCCAGGGCAGGCACAGCGATGATCAGGCCAACGACTAGAAGGATCACCCCCACGGCGACTATCATCAGGGGCCACGTGAACTCGATGTTGATCCAGTCTCCCAGCCCCGGCACCAGTTGCAGGGCCGCGAACCAGGCCCCGATCAGGATGAGCAGGATTCCCCCAACCAAGCTCGACCTACGTCTCCGTTCCATCTTTGCCTCCTCTGCGGTTTGTCATGCTCCTCCACCAGACAGACACCGTCACCATCACTTCGCTGCTATTGTACGACACGGAACGCCAAACGACAAGCCTTCTGCTGGGATCTACACACACGAACGCTGGCGATTGCGAGCGAGTGCTTGCCCACCGCAGCACCCGGAGCCTTGCCGCAAAGCCAGCGGCGCCATGGGCGGCAATTGAGGAAAGTGATGAGGTAGCCTGGGAGTGGCCTCACATAACGGCGGGGTTACCCGGGGCAGTGCCTCCTCAGCCCGCAAGGGCTGACAATGAGCCTTTCGCCTCCTCCCAGGTCCGCTTGAGGATATCCATGGTGCCTGTGCAGGTATCGATCCGGAAGCCGAACATGTCTACGAACTCGCGGATACTCTCCCGCATCTCCTGATCGGAGGTCACCGGATTGGAGATCAGCAGGGTGCGCTCGTAGTGCTCGAACAACCGTTTCGCCAGGTCCACGCTCATGCCGCCCATCTCCCGCTCGAACATGCGGCGCCAATGGTAGGCCCACCCTGGGGTGATGAAGAACGTCCCTGCCACCTTGCACTGCTCTGCGTAGTACCGTTCGCGCCCACCGATCAGCAGCCCCACACAGTCGTCCACCGGATGATCCTGGTCCATAGGCAAGAACACCGGAACATCCACGTCCGAGAGCAGCTCCCTGGGCGACTCCAGGGCGTTGCCGCAGAGTCCATAACCCAGCAACAGCGCATCCACGTACTGGCTCATCTCCCGCGCTGCCTCCACCAGGGCCTCACGAAGCTTCTTCGGCCACACGTGCAACCCCAGCTCCAGCACCCTGATCAGGACCTCTGGCTGGCTCCCAGCGTCAGGGCTGAACTCTTCGAGGGCGGAGATGCGCCTCACGTCTCCGTCTCTGGGCCCTTCCAGCGCTGACAGGAAGCGCGCGGATCGTCCGTCGTCCAGCACCGTCAAACGGCCGATGTCTCCATCGATACTGAGCAGGTGCGCGAACTCCAACTCCAGCACCTCGCAAGTGAGTACGCCTAGCACCGCCATCAGCCTACCCTCTCCAACACCACCTAGGCCGGACGCGGAACCCAAGCCGGACGCGCCCGCGGTCCGTGTCTTGCCAGCCATCGAACGGCAGTGGCCTACGACTTCCCGCTGACCCGCCTGTACGCCTCTCTGAAGGGCACCCCCTTCTTGACCAGCTCGTACACCCTCTCTGTGGCGTAGACCTCGTCGGTGAGACCTGCCTTACATCGCTCTTCGTTGACGCCCAGCTTCTCGAACACCTGCGCCATCACGGACAAACACTGTTGCGTTGTCCGCAGCCCTCGCATCGGGGGACCCTTGGTCAGTTGCAGGTCGCGGTTGTAGCCCGAGAGCAGGTTGCCAATGGTGCTCTTGATCTGGAACTCGTACGACAGAACCAGGTGATAGCAGGCCCTCACCAGCTCCAGCACATCGGGGTTCCTCTTCTGCGGCATGATGGAACTGCCGGTGCATAGCTCCTCTGGTAGCTCGAAGTAGCCCAGTTCCGGCAAGCTGAACACGATCAGATCGCTCGCTATCCTGTTGAGGTCGAGCAAAACCTGCGTCAGCACGTGGAGGATGGTCGCCTCGAACTTGCCTCTGCTGTGCTGGGCGTAGATGGGGTTCTCCTGCACTCTGGCGAACCCCAACAACTCCGAGACACACTCCCGATCCACTTCCAGCGGCACGCCGTATCCGGCCCCTGTGCCCAGCGGAGACTGGTCAATCAACTCCAAAGCACCGTCGATCTGCCGCAGGTTCTCCCTCATCGATTCGACGAAGGATTCGGCCCACAGCCCTATTGAGGAAGGCATGGCCTTCCTGGTATGCGTGTAACCAGGAAGGCCTACCTCTCCGTGTCTGATTACGAACTGCTGGATACTGTGCACCAGCTCGGAGATCAGCCCCTGGCACTGACCCAGCTCCTCCTTGTAGTACAGTCTGAGCGCCGCCAACACCTGGTCGTTTCTAGACCTGCCGGTGTGGATCTTCTCGCCCGGATCTCCCAGTTCCCGCGTGAGATGGTTCTCGATGGCGGTGTGGCAGTCCTCGTGCTCCCGCAGGACCTCGAACTCGCCTCTCTCGTCGAGCTGAATGATCCTGTTCAGCTCGTCTACCAGGCTCTGGACCTCCTGTTCCTCGAGGACACCTATGCGACCCAGCATCGTGGCGTGGGCGATGGAAGCCAGGCAGTCATACCTGACCAGTTGTCGGTCGAGGAGATAGTCTTCCCCCACGGTGAACTCCTCCACCTCCTGCTCCAAGCGGTAACCCTTCTCCCACAGTTTGGTTGGCCTATCGCTCGGTTCGCTTCTGTCTCCAGTCATAGGGTCTTCTCTTCCGCAGCACGATGTTGTGGGCCTTGAGCCTGATGGCGTTGATGTGGATGAACCCCAGCGAATCGGTGGCGTCGAACCCGCCCTCCACCTCCATGCTGGACAGATCCTGATCGTAGAGCGAGGTGGGCGACTCCCGTCCGATCACGGTCACGTTTCCCTTGTACAAGGAGACCACGACCCTCCCGTCGATGACCTCCTGGCTCTTGTTGAAGGCGCTCATCAGGAAGTCCATCTCCGGGGAGAACCAGAACCCGTTGTAGATCAACTCCGAGAACTTGGGGGTGAGCATGTCCCTGAGGTGCATCACTTCCTTGTCCATGGCGACGCCCTCAAGATCCCTGTGCGCCGCCCAGAGGATCGTCGCTCCGGGAGTCTCGTATACCCCCCTGGACTTGATGCCGATGAACCTGTTCTCGACCATGTCCACTCGCCCGATGCCGTTCTTGCTGCCCATCTCGTTGAGATACAGGAACAACTCCAGTGGGTCGGTCTTCGTGGTTCCGTCGCCCTGGTTCACCACTTTCACCGGGACCCCATCCTTGAACTGGATCTCGATGATCGTCTCCTTGTCCGGGGCGTCCACGGGGGCGACGCTTCGGTTGAAGACGTTCTCGTCGGGCCTGTACAGCGGATCCTCCAGCACGCCCGCCTCGTGGCTGATGTGCATCAGGTTGTCGTCCTCGCTGTATGGTTTGGCCGCGGTGGCGTTGACGGGGATGCCGTGTTCCCTGGCGTATTCCAGGAGATCGCTCCTGCCTTCGAACTGGGCCAGAAACTTGGGGTCCTTCCAGGGAGATACGACCTTGATCTCGGGGTTGAGGGCGTAGTAGGCCAGCTCGAACCTTACCTGGTCGTTGCCCTTGCCGGTGGAGCCGTGCGCGACGTACGCTGCACCCTCTTTCTCGGCGATCTCCACTTGTGCCTTGGCCAGCAGAGGTCTGGCCAGAGAGGTTCCCAGCAGGTAGCGACCTTCGTAGATGGCGTTCCCACCGAGCGCGGGGAAGATGTAGTCGGTGACGAACTCCTTGCGTAGGTCTTGCACGTAGACCTTGGACGCTCCGGTCTCGAGGGCCTTCTTCTCGACCGCTGCGAAGTCGTCGATCTGACCGACGTCACCCACGAAGCAGATAACGTCGTATCCTTCGTTGAGGAGCCATTTGAGTAGGACGGAGGTATCGAGACCTCCGCTGTAAGCCAGTACCAGCTTCTTGTTCTCCACTTTCTTCACCTCTGAAGTTTTTTTGTCTTGGCGATAAAGTCAAGCTCTTGACAGGCGCAACATCGCACCATCGTCGCCTTCCTGGATACTGGCTCATCTTCATTACCTGTCTACTACAGAACTGGCCGGCTTCTCCCAGACCGGCCGGGTATTGGTGCGTAGTATAAAACAAGGACAACAAAAGGTCAAGTGGCGCGAGGGACGAGGGAGGCAACGAGGCCCTGCTTGGGAAACCCGCATCGTCCGCTCGGCCCGTTGCTCGCATCCGCTCGTCGTGGAGTTAGTCGCCGAATTCCAGATCGACGCCGCCAACGCCCACATCGACCCTGATGCTCAGGGTCACGTCCGTCCGCCCGTAGGCATCGTTGGTATAGACATCGCCCTCGCGGTTGAACCCTGAAGCGCCCACTCTTCCCAGGCCACTCTCCGCCTCCACGCGGACGCCGACCTCCCTCGGCAGGACCAGCTTCAAACCTCCCATTCCGCCGTGGATGGTGGCCCCCAGGTCCCTCTCGCATCGTCCACTCAAGTCGATCTCGGCCCCACCCACGCCCACGTCGATCTCCAACTCTCCCAGGTTGAGGTCTCCCAGATCCAGGTCGCCGCCCCCCACGCCCATGTTCACCTTCATGTCCATGGGCACGTCGCTGTTGAAGCGCAGGTCCCATTCGTAGTGCACATCGGGCCAGCCGATGGTCTTGGCCTCGGAGGGCTGCCTGATGCTCAGCCTCCCCTCCTTGCCATTGACGGCATAATCCAGCTCTGGCTTCCAGCTCTCCTCGCTGTAGGTGAAACCCCCTTCGAGGAGGCTCTCCGCACCGCCATCGATGAGCAGCGCCCCGACGCCTATGTCGATCTCCACGCGCGCGAACTCTGCGTCGCCCAGTTCCACCCGCTCCGAATCGGTT
>Ga0315553_10002728_pt1 | contig 14051 bp, 11 predicted proteins | sample SalMarSW160140MG_FD_203099 | JGI IMG/M metagenome (GOLD analysis project Ga0315553, IMG submission 203099) | Salt marsh sediment microbial communities from the Plum Island Ecosystem LTER, Massachusetts, United States - Salt Marsh Sediment SW1601-40 ... | reverse complement strand
CAATGTAGGAAGTTCGTTCTATTGTCTGTGAGTTTGTGAGTGACCCGGTGAGGCAACCAGATCCCGGTCCCGCGCGAAAGATCTCATTAGCTGGCGCCCGCTAGAGGCGGCTCGTGCCCAGGCGCCTCCTGGTAGAGCCAGCAGCGCACCTTCTCCCCCGGCCAGAGCTCGAGCAGTTCGGGATCCTGGAGTTCGCAGATCCCAAGATTATGCTCGCTGCGGGCCTTGCAGCGAGGTGCGAAACGGCACCCGGCCGGGAGAGCTGCTGGATCGGGAAGGCTGCCCGGGATCGACTTGAGTGGATCTGGCCCCGGTTCAGCAGGTGGCAGTGATTCGAGCAGAGCTTGCGTGTAGGGGTGGCGGGGCGTGTGGAATATCGAATTGACTGCTGCTTCTTCAACAATATGACCGGCGTACATCACGCCTGCCCGTTCACACACCCCGGCGATGACACCCATATTGTGCGTGATCAACAGGATTGCCATATCTCGTTCCTGCTGAAGCGATCGCATGAGATCCAGGATCTGAGCCTGGATCGTGACATCCAGCGCGGTGGTCGGTTCGTCAGCGATGAGAAGCTCAGGTTCGAGCGCCAGCGCCAGTGCGATCATCACGCGCTGAACCTGGCCGCCCGACAGCTCGTGCGGGTAAGCGTGCGCCCGGTCGGCAGCTTCGGGGATGCCAACCCTCTCCAGCAGGCCGATGGCCTCCTCCCACGCCCGGCGATGTTCCCAACCGAGGTGCACCTGATAGAGCTCAGCGAGCTGGGTCCCAATCGTAAAAACTGGATTAAGCCGTATCCCTGGATCCTGGAATACCAACCCTACCTGTGGGCCACGGATCTTGGAAAGCTCAACATCGGTGAGGCCCTGGAGCTCTATACCACCCAACCTGAGCACATCCGCTCTGCTCTCACCGGGGGGCTTGATCAAGCGCATGATTGATAGTGCGGTTACCGTCTTCCCCGAGCCAGATTCCCCCACCAGCCCGAAGATTTGCCCGCGCTCAATGTGCAGGTCGACGGAATCGACGGCATGCACTAAGCCGGCCCGGGAGGCAAAGGTAGTCTCAAGCCCACAAACTTCTAGCAGGATCCGATCCACTTTATCTTTGCCAAAAAAATATCGCGACCTTCCAACGACTTGGAGCATAGCAGAGGGCACGTCATGTAGCGCTCTTCGGATAATAAATCAGAAATGCAACCAACTCATTCAAATGGAATAAAGACTGTCCCTCGAAATGAATCTCTCCGCCGACAATTCGACCGGGTTTATAGATAAAAACCCTTAATCGGCGTTGCCGTCATGGTCTTACTGCAACCCGATTCGCCTGCAATGATAAACACTTCACTATGACGGATATTTAGATCCAATCCATCGACTGCGTGGACAACGCGATCGCCAGCCTAAAAGTAAGTCTATATATTCTCTACCCTCAAAGGCAATATATCAGAAGTTCTAATCAAAATAGACATCATGGAATTCGCTTAACCAACGCTGGAAAACCTCTGAACTTATAGAAAGCATGCCCAGAAAGGTCGAAGAAGTTAATACAATTACCCATAAATTACTTGAAGTGCTTCTTGAGATGCAGTCCCCCGGGCGATGGGGGTTAGATTCATATCGTCAGGGGCTGGAGTTTGAAAAGCTCATCGACCTTTGATGCGAGAAGGTTAGGCTCAAAGCCGTGACACACTCTCCCCGCTTAAGCGGGGGTGCTTCCAGGGTTACGCATGGCGCATCCGTCTACGTTGACGCCCTGAGGCCCTATCCGGGGCCCAAAAGCAATGTTGACTATCGGCTTGACCCGTATATCGCCGGGTCTTTAGTCCACGTGCGGCAACAGTCAGCACCTCGATACTCGCAAGATTTTACGTTGCAAGAGATTCGTTGCAACAACCTTCTATCTATTCGATTGGTAAGGTGCAAGGAGAGTATATATCAAGCCGTTGGGGACTACAAAGGAGGCGTCAATTCCCCATCCCCACTGAAGCGGGGAGTACCCTTGACGCAAATCTCTATGGATCTGATGGCATCGCTTTATTGAAATCCCGGCCACCAGTCATCAGCAGCTTATTGCTTATCACCCCTAGCTACGAACGCCGCGCATCCTCGGATCATAATAATCGCGCAATCCATCTCCAACAAGATTCCAACCGATAGAGAAGATGACAATAGATATGATGGGGGGAACATAGGTAAACCAATATTTTAAAGCAGTATCCGGAGTCCCAATTACCCAATTACGGGACTGCTTAAGCATCATGCCCCAATCTGCCGTCGCTTCGTTACCTGCAAGACCAATAAAGGTCAGCGAGGCAACAATAACGACCATTGCACCAATATCCGAGGCAACGAGGACGAGTAACCCACGCGAAGCATTGGGCAACACATGCCGGAACAGAATACGCATTTCAGACAAACCGATCGATCGAGCAGCTGAAACGTATTCCTTAACCCGCTCAGCCAGCACATTACCACGTATGAGTCGACAATATTGCATCCAACCGAAGAAGATCAGGGCGATGATGATCGCTCGGTCACCTTCTCCTAATAAAATCCCAATATATCCTACAGTTGTGGTTAAAAGAACCATTACAGCGGCGATGATTGGGAAGGCAAGGAAGGCGTCCGTAATACGCATGACTACAGCATCAATTCTGCCTCCGTAATAACCACTGATTAGACCCAGGACAACACCGATCAGGACCCTGCCCAAAGTGATGACCAACCCCACCCGAAATGCCACACGTGTCCCCCAGATGAGACCATAGAGCGTGTCGTATTTATCTTCCTGCAACCCAAGCGGGTGGCCTGGGCTGGGAGGTTCCGGACTGCCGACCAATCCATCTTGGGGCATGAGATAGGGATCGTCTTTTTCAGGTGGTGCAAGAATGGGTGCGAATATTGCGACACTCGCAAAAATCAAAACGATGAACAAACCTAATATCAACTCTGGAATTCTCAGAATTCTGTTAAGCTTCAGCACAGTGCCCTCATATTCAATATAGCCGGACGCGAGGGTCAACCACTCCATAAAGGACGTCGGCGACCAGACTGAGTAGAACCGATGCGATCGAGACAAATAGTGTAAAGCCAATAACGACAGGCAAATCGCCGTTCAGGATAGCTTGTACCGAAGCTTTTCCGATGCCATTGATGTTGAAAATCGTCTCGACAATAACCATCGTGCTGATCAAGAGCGAAATGGCCACTCCACCAGTAGAAATCACGGGAAGGATAGCGTTCCGCCGGGCATGTTTGTTAATTACGCGGCGTTCGCGGATTCCCTTTGCTCGGGCTGTCATGATGAAGTCTTGGTTGAGAACATCAAGCAAGGAGTCGCGCAAGACCCGTGTCAGCAAACCCCAAAAGCTTATGCCTAATGTCAAGCCGGGCAGGATTAGATGGCGGATGGCATCCCAAAAGACCGGCCAATTGCGGTTAAGCAAACTATCTACTGTATACATGCCTGTATAGATGTGAAATGCATCGCTTGCTACAAGGGCGCTGTGTTCAAGTGTCAGTCGCCCGGGGGGAAACCAACCCTGCCAGGCGTAAAGGAACATCATGAGCAAGAGTGCGAGAATAAAAGATGGAAAAGCCCAAGCGATAAACGAAACTACGCGTATGGCTTGGCCCGAAAACCAGTCGTTATACCTTGCCGCAATTGTCCCTAAGAATAGCGCCAGGATGATAGCGGGAAAAGAAGCCACGAATGCAAGCTCGAGTGAGGCTGGCGTGCGATATAGCAGGCCCTCTAAAACTGGCTGACGCCACACAGGCGAATAACCCCAATCTCCCATGAATAAATTACGGATCCAGCTAATGTATTGAACATGGAGAGGTCTATCCAAGCCGTAGCGGTCAATGACCTTTTGCAATATTTCTGCTCTTAGCTCAATCGAAATATTCGGTTTTACGGACAACACGTAGAGCTCTGCTCGTTGCTCGGGGGGGATCTGAAGCATGAGCGCAAACAGGACGAAGGACATAAGGAGGAGAATGATCGGCAAGATGATTAGCCTGCGCAATACGTAAGGTAACAAGCGAGCCTCCCATCATGGGTGAAGCATTAGTTGATCAACAGCAAGATCAATTTGTATCAGGATCGATGGATCGCCTCATTGTTTATTACCAAAGCATTCCTCAACAACAATGGGCTCTTCACTTCTGAAAGTACAAGTTAGCTGGAAACCGGACGGGAATTGAGCCATCATTCGTATGGCTCCCCCGCGCTGATCAACCTTGGACAAAAGATATTTAGTCTCAAAAAATGGGCTGAGAGCATACAAAGATATGATTGTGCTTGGCTTGATATATGGATCACAGTTATCACAGCTGAGCGAGTCTAATTGCTGAGAAAGCCCTTTCTGGATAAGGATGTCCATCTGTTGTTGGAGTGTTTCCATCAGATTCCCGCAGACTTGCAGTGCTGATCCGTATGCTTTACATCTAACCGTCTCTCCATCTGCATAAACCACATCAAAAAAGAAGATCTCCATAGTCTCTGCATCGTAATCGACAAGGGAGATCCTGAATTCGCCTTTCGGCCATTGCTTACTTGAGAGAACTTCAACATCTTTACCGCCATAGCGCCAAGTACTCAACGGACGCTTACTCTGACCGGATTGGACATCTAGGATTCCTTCATAGGTAGCCAGCAAGCCCTCCTCCAATCCAGCATGTAGGTAATCACTCGTAACACTCCCGAAGACGACAGTCAGAGGCAAGCACACAAGGAATACGGCGACAGAATTCATACTGTATCGCCCGCTAGTCGAGGTTAAGTCCCATGCTCTGGGTAACAGGATGCGCTCAATTAATCCGCCGAGTGTGCCCACCCCCAGGCCCCAGAAACCAATAAAGAATAAGCGCGTCCTTAAAGCTTCCCCTATGTTTACTTCCGGGCCCAAGCCAGCCAGCTGTTCAACTGCTAGCTTTGAATACCAGATGACCCAGGGGGTGGCAAAGCCTGCAAGCGCACCCAGCAGCATGGCGTATATCGTTGGTCGGAAGAAGCCGCTGATATTGAACATGATGATCCAAAAGAAGGTGCACGCTATGAGACCCAGAAGAAGCTCTGCCCAAAAAATAGTTGCGGCGTGGTTGTACATGAAGTAGGCATGGGGCCCCCATACGACCAGAGCGTAGCTCAAACCAAAGATCAACCCAAACCAGCCCCCCCCTTTTCTTGCATTGACTCGTCGTTGATCGTCCTGAAGAATGGTGTTGCGCACTGCTTGCCCATTGAACTGTTGATCCACTTAGTGCTCCTGATTGTAAGAAAGAACTCTATAGGGATTTTCCGCATTAACTATTAACGATACTCATGATCGACGAATTGAGTTCACGCGCGCATATTGATTATTATCCCGAAACTCAATCCAATATAACGGGAAAATCGGAAATCCGGGATGATGATCTACCCTGAAAAAAGGAAAATTACACGTTTATTGATAAACGCCTATTTCAATACTGTAAAGGCCGTATACCTGGCAGTTCGGGGCAATATATGATGCCAAAACTGTCAAATATTTGCGATCCCAAAGCTGCGACTTAGGTCTGGGAAACGGAAACCTCGCACTCGTCTCATTGACGTCAATCCTTACAATTCAATGGTTAACACGGCCTGGCTGATAGTATCGCAAGGATGGATTGAATCACCCTCCCAGGGTATCGAGCACCCGTTGTACAAATTCAGCTGTATTTGAATCCACGCCTAATTCAAGCGCCTTTTCAAGATCAGCAACAGCAAGGTCGACCTCACCTTGAAGGGCATAACTGGTGCCACGGCTTACGTAGATCTTTGAATTTTCAGGGTCAAGTGATAGCGCTCGATTATAATTTTCGATGGCTTGCTCAAACTCACCCCGCTGATCGTATGCATCCCCCTTCACCATGTGTGCCCCAACAAGTGTCTCGTCCAGAGCTAACGCGAGATCGGCATCCTCAATCGTCTCATCGTAATTACCCAGATAGTAGTTGGCAATCGCTCGATTCAATATAGCCTCTACAAAAATCGGGTTCAACTCAAGCGTCTTGCTGTAATCTTCGATTGCACGAACGAAGTCTTCCATGTAAAAATAGACTATTCCCCGATTATAGTAAGCCGCGACGAGCTCAGGATCGATGTCGATCGCTGCGTCATAATCGTTAATCGCAAGGTCAAAGTCGCCTCGCACAAAATAGAGGAAACCCCGATCCAGGTAAGCCTGAATGAATTTATCATCCTGTTCTATCGCTAGTGAGTATTCCTGGATAGCCGCATCGATTACACCCGCTTGTTGATAACCATAGCCTCGCTCATAGTGATACGTTGCACCCTCAGATACACCGGAAGTCCTATCAGGAGTAGCTGTCGCTTGAACTGAAGTCAATCCTGATTGAACATCGGGCTCATCCCGGGTTGTGGAACAACCAATAAGAAGTACGAAAATAAGAAATTCTGTAAGAATTATGCCCCGTTTGTATTTCATCGAATCACCTTCTAGTGGTTAGCCTGCGACACATACGCCTAACTCTTTGCCCTTGGAATAATCTGGCTCAGGCTTATAGCGGTTATAGCCCTGAAAATAAATAGATAAACATGGTATCCAGGATAAGGCTTGTGGATACCATGTTTTAGCAAAAGAGTTGAAGCTGTGAACTCGATACCTGTGCGGTTGTTCTGATCATCCTTTCACGCCACGCATGCGCGGATCGAGGATGTCACGAAAAGCGTCGCCTACAAGATTCCACCCTAGCACAAACAATGTGATAGCTAAACTTGGGTAGAGGATGATATACCAGTACTTCGAGAGCACTGGGATCCAATTCCGCGCGAATGAGATGATCTGCCCCCAGTCTGAGTAGCCAACTTGCACACCCACTCCCAGGAAGCTCAGTGCGGCAAAGGAGAGAACGTAGGTTCCGATGTCCATCGACGCCACGACCATGGTGGGGAAGATGGCGTTCGGTAAGATGTGACGAGTGATGATACGCAGATCGGAGGAGCCGATCACTCGAGCCGCGTCCACGTAATCTCTGCTCTTAACAGATAAGACATCGCCGCGAATCAATCGGGCGTAGCCTGTCCAGCCGAAAACGATCAGTGCCACCATAGGGGCCCATATGCCCTTCCCCAATTTGGGTTGTAATACCGCGGCCATCGTAAGGGCGGCAAGCAGGAAGGGGAAAGCCTGGAAGATTTCAACAATCCGCATCAAGACGTTATCCAGCCGCCCCCCATAGAAAGCAGCGATCGTACCAACCAACAAGCCGAAGACTAACGTGACGCTGGTCACAATCAAACCAGCTTTGAAGGCTGTCCGGGTTCCCCAAACAACGCCATAGAAAATGTCATATTGTCCTTCAGTTGTGCCAAATGGCACCTCGCGAGTCGGGGGTTGAGGCTCTGAAGAAAAACCATATCGCGGCATATCATATGGATCGCGTGACTTGGGTGGGGGTGGTGCAATTGCAGGCGCAAACGCTGCGACACAGATAAAGAATAGTATCAAGAGGAGCCCAATGAGCGAACTCGGATTCTTGAGTAATTGTCGAATCATTTTTTGGGTTGTCATGAATACCTCACTCTCGGATCTATCGTCGCATACAGAACATCCACCGTGAGGTTCCCGATAATGAAAAGTATGCTGTTGAACAATGCTAATCCAAGCAGCGTGACGATATCCAGGTTGAGCGCTGCGTCGGCGTATAGCAGTCCCATGCCTTGCAGGTTAAAGATCGTTTCCGTGATCACCACACCGCTCAATAAACCAATGAACAGCAAGCCACCGATCGTTGCCACCGGAATGAGTGCGTTTTTTCGTGCATGGCGGTTAATTACGATCCTCTCCGGCAATCCCTTCGATCGTGCGGTAGTGACGTAATCCTGGCGCAGTGTTTCCAGCATCGAAGAACGCATAACCCTCAACACCAGCGCCAAGTTCAGGTAGGAAAGGCCGATCACAGGCAGGACGAGATGCCGGAGTGCATCCACGAAGATATCCAAGCGTCCGTTTAAAAGGGCATCGATCGTGAAGATATGCGTGTAAAGCACGTATCCACTGTTGGGGCTATAGACGATGGCTTTCGCCCACTGGGATAATCGTTCAGGGGGAAACCATTTAAGAACTGAATAAAAAAGCATTAACATCAACAATCCAAAGACAAACGTGGGCAGTGAATACCCGATGATCGATAGTGTTCTCAGAACTTGATCAATAAATTTGTTGTGGTGCAGAGCAGATTGCACACCGAGGTAAATACCAATTCCAAGCATCGGTACCATGCTGAATATCGCCAACTCCGCTGAAGCCGGGAAGCGCTGACCGATGGCTTCAGCCACGGTCATCTGTGCGGTATGCGACCAGCCGAAATCACCTCGTAAGATACCGCCTTTGACTTCTCCAGTATCTTGATCTTTCTGCCCAACAAGCCAGTTCCAATATTGGATATGAAGGGGTTGATCTAGCCCATATTTATGGATAAGACGCTCGATCCCATCGGCAGTATGCGGGATATCGGATACATAGAGCGATACTCGTTCCAATGGACTGAGCAACATCAATAGGCTGAAGATCAATACGGATACACCGAAAAGGATGATGGGCATAACCAAGAGCCTACGGGCAATATACGCAGCCATATTTTCCCTTCCAAGCGGATTAGATAGATTCCAAATCTATAAATAATGAGTCCTGTAACTCGGGCCAGGACTCGATACTGAGTCCTGGCCCACTAGGTCAGTCTACGAACGGTTATTCGTTGGCTTTATCGACAGCGTAGTTCTCGACCGTCTCATATCCGAAGAAAGCATCCCAGAACATCCACTGCGGGCCAGCAGCACGATCCTGCAGCATGCCGCGCACGATGGAGTAGGCAGCGTCGTGAGCATCCAGATCGCCGCCTTCGTGGAACTTGACGCCATCACGGATGTGTAGGGTGTATGTCAAGCCATCCTCAGAGATGTCGAAGGTATCGGCCAGTTGTCCCACGAATTCGTCGTATCGGCCAGCTTTCGTGTGGATCAACGGGTCGTACATGCGCCAGATCTGACAGCTCGAAGCTGTGTCGTACATGTAGGCAGGATCGAACGTCTCCGGATCGCCGATGGTGTCTTCGACGTAATTCCGTGGATCCGGCGAGTCTGCGCTTTCGGTGTAGGAGTAGGCAAAGGCGCATGGGTAGGACGGATTGTAGACCCAGCCTTCCAGATACAGCGGCTCATAGCGTCGCCCGACAGGTTGGACGCCCCACAGGCTTGTCTGTTGCTCGGATGCCAGGCGTTGGATTGCCTTGTAGGCTTCGTGCTGCTCTGCCGGATCCGTTAGCGTTTTCGCCTCGGCGATCATCGAGTCAAACTGCGCCTGGAGATCTTCCGGCAAGCCTAGTGAGCTACCATAAGCTCCTGCCGCGCTCAGGAAGGGCTGCACCCAGTTGTGCGGGTGGTGGTAGTCTTCCAACCAACCGATGCGATATACCGGGATGTAGCTTGCGCGCTGCTGCTTGAGATACGCTGGCCAGGGCATCGCCAGGATGTCAATGGTGAAGTTTTCATTGACAGCTTCGATGTTGGCCTTCAGCATTTCGGCCGCAACACGGCGCTGATCGTTGCCCAGGTTGTAAGCCAGGAGCATATAGAAGCCGGTATTCCAAACATCGTCTTCATCCTCGCCAGCCGCGATGCCATCGTGATCAAGGTCCGCCATCTTGAAGTATTCCTCGCAGGCGGCAATGTCGAATTTGGCGGGTGCCGGGTCATTAGGATCGTACCCGGGATAGTCCGGAGGAATGGGGCCGTTGCGCTGGACTGCCTCGCCCTTCTCAACGTCTTTGATATAGGTGTCATAGTCGAAGCAGGAAGCGAAGGCTTTGCGGATATTCAAATCTGCAAAGAAATCGGGCGGGATCCCACCACCATCCAGGCTGCCGCTACCAATGAAGGTGGATTCGGTGGCGATGTCCATGTTGAAGAAGAAATCAGCGGAGACGGTGCCACCACCCAGGTTCTTGTACAGACGTAGCGTCCCACCAGCATGCACTGGGGTACATTCGTAGGTGACCGGATCGCACTCTTCTGCCACAAGCGGTTCAACTTGCTCAAGGTATTGGCGTGGGATGTAGGTGATGTCGACATCACCTGCCTGGAGACGGGCGAAGCGGGTACCCCACTCGTCCACGCTCTTCGTAGTCACACTTTCATACCAGGCTACGCCACTCGGCCCGCCTTCCCACATGGGCTCTGTGCGCCAGTAATCCTCGTTGCGGACCAAACGGATCTCATCGCCCGGGCGCCAATAGTCCAGCTTGAAGGGCCCTGTACCGTTTTCCGCGTTGAAGATTGGACTATCTTCTGCAGCGGGGTCATGAAAGCCCACCCAGGTTGAACAATTGCCGTCCCAGTCGCCCTGTTCGACCATCCACTCCTGGTCGAGCGGGGAAGCCCAGCCGTTGGAAAGCAGCTGCAGTACCGGAGCGAATGGGGCTGCTAGATGCAGCGTAAGCATCCGCGTAGCATCATCATATTCAACTGCGTTCTTGACATCCTCACAAACCTGGATGAGGACATCTTCAGGAACGTCAGCGAAGCTCTCGACCATTCCCTCCTCTACAGGCTCTTTGACCGGTGTAGCCGTGACGACGACGACCTCGCCCGGTTGCTTGACAATGACTGTCTCCACTGCAGCGGTTCCACAGGCAGCCAGGATTAGCGCTAGCCCTGCGAGTAACCCTAGGAGACCCAGTGTTCTTTTTGTCACAAACATCGTATTCTTCTCCTCTTCTTCTAGAATCCATCAACTTTTTATCTCAATACTTTGCTTCTGTCTTTGTCTGTTCATTGCAGAAGCTAAGTGCGTATCAAATAAGCACCACCTCCTTCTGGCTGAAATTACCGTTTTATACATTTCGTGTTTATTCTTCTATGCACGGATCCTGTAATTTACACGAGATGACAGGCAACAGAGTGATCCAGCCCAACTTGCCTCAGCTCTGGCTCATCTTGAGAACAGATGTCCACAGCGATGGGACACCGAGTATGGAAACGACAACCTGAGGGAGGGTCGGACGGGTTGGGAACATCTCCAGTCAGGATGATTCGGCTGCGTTTTTCCTCAACAACGGGATCAGGAATGGGCACAGCGGACATTAACGCCTGAGTATAAGGATGTAGCGGGTTATCGTACAAGCTTTTGCTCTGTGACACCTCTACCAATTTGCCAAGATACATAACCGCCACCCTATCGGAGATGTGGCGAACCATGCTCAGGTCATGAGCGATAAACAAATACGTCAAGTCAAAGACTTCCTGCAACTCTTCTAGTAAATTGACCACTTGGGCTTGAATAGAAACATCAAGTGCTGAAATTGGCTCATCGCAGATGATCAACTCCGGGCTGAGGGCTAAGGCTCGAGCGATGCCGATACGTTGGCGTTGACCACCCGAGAATTCGTGGGGAAAGCGGTCTGTATAATTTGGATTCATACCCACTAGATCCAATAATTTCTCTACTTGCTCTTTCCGCTCCTTGTCACGCATTGAAGTATGAACGATCAAGGGCTCACTAATGATCTCACCAATAGACATGCGTGGATTGAGAGAGGCATAAGGATCTTGAAAAATCATCTGCATATGAGGGCGATAACTACGGAACGCACCCAGCGACAGCGAAGAAATCTCATCGTCATTGAAAAATACCTGACCTGATGTTGCCGGGTATAGACGAAGGATAGTTCGGCCTGTGGTTGATTTGCCACAACCTGACTCGCCAACCAAACCCAAGGTCTCTCCCCTTTTTATCTCAAACGAAACACCATCAACCGCTTGAATCGCACCCACTTTTCGTTGAAAAATAACTCCGCGTCTAATAGGGAAATGTTTCTTGAGATTCACAACACGGAGAAGGGTTTCATTCGCGACAGAGGTTGTCATAGGCTCCATTCCCACAGACGGTTTGATACTAACAGATATCGCTCCTGACTGATGATAAGGTTATATATCAACCCAACATGCTATCTTGTGCAAACCATTAACCTGCCGTAGTGCGGGATTCTCTTCTCGACAAATATCCTGGACATGGAGACAGCGTGGGGCAAATGGACAGCCTTTAATCTCCCCTAACATATCTGGTGGGATGCCATCAATGCCGGTAAGCTTCTCATGCTTTCCATCCAGCCTGGGTAACGATCTGAGAAGTCCTACTGTGTAAGGGTGTCGCGGATTAGCGTAAAGTTCTTTGACCGGGGCGGCTTCAACGACGTACCCAGCGTAAAAAACGATCACCCGCTGAACCAAACGTGCGACCACACCAAGATCATGAGTAATCCAAATGACTGCCATGCCTAATTGATCTTGAAGACGATTAACCAGATCAACGATCTGGGCTTGAATCGTCACGTCCAAGGCGGTCGTAGGTTCATCGGCGATAAGAATTTGAGGGTTGCACGAAAGCGCCATGGCAATCATGGCTCGCTGGCGCATGCCTCCAGAGAATTGATGGGGATAGTCATCCTTGCGCTCACGTGAGTTAGGGAGTCCAACAAGGTTTAGAAGCTCCACTACGCGATCTTCAGCTTGATCCGATGTCATGCCGAGATGCTCAATTAGCGGTTCAGCAACTTGCGCTCCAATCGTCATCACTGGATTTAAGGATGTCATTGGCTCTTGGAAAATCATGGAGATTCTAAAGCCGCGCACTTTGCGAAGTTGGTTTATCGGCATCTTGAGAAGATCGTCGCCATCAAAGATGGCTTTGCCGCGTTCGATTTTCCCAGGAGGCTGAGGAATTAGACGAAGGACAGAGAGCATTGAGACGCTTTTCCCACAGCCGCTCTCGCCAACGATTCCAATGGTTTCAGATTCATTCAGGTCAAATGATATCCCGTTTAGGGCATGTACGACACCATCCGGGGTGTGAAACTCAGTGACCAAGTCTTCTACTTCGAGTATCTTCGGCATAAATTCATAGACTCCAAGTGGGATCCCCTTCCTGAAATGCCTCAACGAAGGGGATGCTGCAAGATTATACTGTATTCACAATCCAAGTCAATCTAAGTGTTACAGGGTTTCAAAATTACGGCGTAATAATGAATCTTCCCTTCGACATTGCTGGTGTGAACTCCTTATCGTAATCTCAACCCATCCCAAATCTGCACAAAATCCGCAAGTTAAATGGTTGGTTAACGCTCTTGTTTATACATTATTAAATATGTCTCGTTTATTCATGGCAGGCTTGCTAAACCGCCGCAACTACTCCATATCCCGTCATCAAGGAATACGCTGCTGCATGATCTGACAACATCATCGAAATTTGAGATGTAATTCGGTGAGCACCTTGATACTCATGCTTTGGGGCAATAGGCTGATAGGGAAATCCTATGATCAAGAAGCTGTCAAAACGCTTGAGCAATTTACGGAGATTTCCTAGAAGAATTTCTTTAAGATGAGCAGGGATAGGATTCTGGTTTGAGACTGTAACGAAGAGTCCAGCTCTACCCTTGTCCAGGATGTCTATCAATGAGCCTGCCATCATCCAGCGTTGCTGGATATGTAGGCTATTTTTTGCGGCCTGGATCAACTCCCCCCGTTGGGACTCAGGCAGTATTGATTGACCCACCCACGATTTCAGGGCACGCCCAAGGATAAGATCCGTCTTGTCATTCCTTATCAACTCATTGTTATTCCTGACCAACTCACGAGAGCTCATATAAAACCTCGAGGACCATCTCTGGACGCAGCCCAAGCTTCTTTTTAAGCGCGTTGCGGCCGTAGTGCAGGCGGGATTTTACCGTGCCAACCGGTATATCCAGCGTTTCTGAGATCTCTCTCAAAGAAAGATCGTTGACGTAGTACAACGCTACAACAACCCGCTGCGGCAGCGGCAGGGAGGCGACTGCCTGCCGGATCCAGCGGATCTCCTCGTCGAGCTCGGCCTGGCGCTGCACAGAAGGACGTCGCTCACGCGCAACCCAAGCTGCCATCTCGTGCAAGAAACGGAGCCAGCGGCTGCGGCGCTTCATCCAGGTATAAGACAGGTTGGCCGTGATGCGGTATAGCCAGGGTTGGAT